>OIER01000208.1_pt1 | contig 55111 bp, 49 predicted proteins | sample 1581801 | NCBI WGS metagenome assembly OIER01 (sample SAMN03281006, study PRJEB24777) | human gut metagenome | isolation source: fecal sample PR165 from 1 month old male Malay infant, vaginally delivered... | reverse complement strand
TGTTCTGGAAGTAACAGACAAAGGCCAAGCGGTTGAGTTTTGGGATCGTAAAGATGGTGCCTGTATTGGTCATCGTGCGGTTGCTGAGATAAAGGAATGGACTGAACCGGGAAACGGTAATCAGAAAGTTGTTCGCGTGTCTTATACATGGAAGTTGGCGGATGTTCCTGCATGGGTGGACAAAAAAGCGTTCTCCAGCGTCAAGGGTATGAATGAACCTGAAGATGGCATGATTAATCTTGTTAAAACCAGCAATGGCTGGAAAGCGCTCTAAGGGGTCTATCATGGAAAACAATACAATCCAGTGTTCGTTTTGCCTGAAAGAGAGCCAGCGCGGTGTGCATGTTTGTACTGGCTGCATGGCGACGGTTCTGTATGGAACCTTCCCCGGCTGGTATGCTTTCATGGTTATATTATTGACCTTCGGCCTGTCTATACTGATCGGAATGTCTACAGGTATGGCGGGAGCTACTATCAGCCTACCAATCATTGCTGCTGTTGGGTTTATAGCTGGTAAGGCGATATTCTCTGATAATGTTGTGTTCAGGCGAAGGATGTAGTGACAGTAGTTGGTTTGGGGCCAAAGGCCCCAAACTATAATAAGTTAAACTGAACTATTTTCAATTGCGGAGATAATATTATTTACAATTGAATTTGAGTTCCAGCCTACAATAACATCAGCATTCTCTTGAATTATTACAGGGATGCGTTCTGCCCCCCTAGGTTTCACAGCGATTACAGGAATGTTATTCTTTTTAGCTGTTTCAATTTCCCACTTCATCCAATCACTGTATGACGTATACATTCCAGCCATAACCAGAAAAACATCGGAAGAAATAATTCTTTTCTTCAGGACGCCTCGGATATAATCTCTCTGCTCTGAATTAATGCGATTATCTACAGTAACTTCAGAGTAATCGATAGTAATTGTACTATTTTTTTCAATGAGACTTTTTAAATTTTTCAGTTGCTTATCATAATCCCATGAGTGACTAACAAATGCGGTGTAGTTTTTCGTTGTCATATTATTGTTTCCTTAATTTGTTTTTACAGAAGGTTTCAATATCCCATGAATTGTCACAGAATGCTTTAAATCTATCAAAGTATGTTGAGGATTTATCTGAATCTCCAATATAGTTGGCGGCTTGACATGCTGATGCGAAGACCCATTTTTGGTCACTTCGCTCATCAAAATAATTGGAGTTAATTATTTCCTCTGTTATACCAAGCACTGAGTTGAAGATCATTTCAGCACTTACTTCGTGGTATGCAATTTCCTTGTTTAAATTAGCAGATGTTGCATTTAAGTTTTTGAGGTATTCCATCTTTTCATGATGGCAAATCGCAAGGTTCTCACCATTATAATAATCTTTTTTAATCGTATAACCACGTTCATATAAAAGAATGGCTTTATCTAAAAAAGAAATATCTTTGATTTCTCGCCAAATATTTTTGCTAATAGCTCCAGCTAAACCAGTAGTTTCAGGATCGTTACTGGTATCAGGAGAAAGAGCAGAAAGAATGGACATAGCATCGAAGCAAGCCATAACGGGGCTGATATTATCCGATACGTCCTTATAAGTGCAAAGGGTCAGTCGTTGCAAGAGGTAATCATCATTTGGTCTTAATTCGATAGCCTGACTATAATATTTTTTTGCCTCAGTGAAATTACCTTCCTTTAAAAGTTTTTCTGCATTATTGAAAACATCAACCCACTCTTTTTCTGATTCATTCGATTCTTCAACAATTTCTTCTATTTCTTTTTCACTGAATGTTGGTGTTTTTAAATCAGGTAGAAATGTATAAATTGGGCTGTCCGTTTTGCTTTCTTGTAAAGCAGTAGATATCAATTTTTGTAGCTCTGACCTTTTCTTTCTTGCCTCAGAACAACCAATATCATCGCCTAAATGTTCATATATTAGGGTTGCGGTATGATTGAGATCGAAATGAAGAACCCCACTTTTTTCTGACATTATAATGGTTGTTCCCTTCTTGAGGGCATGTCGTACGCCAAGTTCATAGAGTGCATTTGCATTGTTGGTAGATATGTCGGCAATTACAACATCTGCAAGAAGCAATTTCCTGTACATCTCCCTGTCAATAGAACCAGAATGACAAACCTCATCGGCTCTTATGCACTCTATACCACACTCTTCTGCAGCTGGCTTAATAATTTCATAATAAGTTGCGTCTAAATTTAAGGTTTTACCTGATTTGTAATCTGTTTTTTTTCCAAATCCCATAATGACGAAGCATAATTTCTTTTTGGCTGAGGAAGGGGACTTTTTCATTTAATATCCGTGTCATTAAACGTTAAAGCGATAAATTTATCATATAGTAAGTTGTTTCACAATGTTTTTTATATGGATAATTGGAGTGTATCATTTTTTGGCAGTTTAGCGTGTTCATTGACAATAATTTGGTGTTTTAATTCGTTTACTTAATTTAACCAAATGTAATCAGGAACGGCCAGAGTCATAGTCAGCCTACCAAATATGATGGTTTGGTAAAAGATAATATTTTGCTTGATTTCTCGTTTAGGTGAGTTACATAAGACGAATGTTATGCATTTGTCCTAACGCCATTGTTTGTAACTTTGCATTTATTTGACATTGAGTCTTATTTTGTTAATTAATGATAAAAAGGAGAAAATATGAAAGTATTAATTAAATTGAGTAATGACTGGCCTGAACATGTGAGTGGCAATCCAGTCCTTGATAAGTGGGTTCACAAGATTCCTTGGTCCGGCATCGAATGCTTTTTATTATGTGAAGATGGTAATGTTTATCAGTCATATATAAAAATGCCTTTTTCTGTAGAGATAAAAGAATTTCAACTTTTCAGGCATACACACATAGATGAAACTTCATTTATGATTGAAGAAATCAATGAATGGCCTGAAGGCGTTAACACAAGAAAAGGTTTTATATCAAAAATAGATAAAAGACATCCATATAATAAAAAAGAAAATGGCTGCTGGTATGTATCACCTGAAGGGAATGATGCAGTAATTATTTTTGATGCCCCTGAAATTCAGGAGCATAAAAATAGATATAAAGAGATGCCAATTATCTCATGCGAGGCCTTAAAGTAGACTTTAATTTTTCTTCAAGCTCGGCCTTTTTTAGCTGGGCTTCTTCTAAAGAACCATAAATCCCAACAATTTCCTGAGAAATAATATCGAACACGATATAAAGAGGGATTTCCTGAGTGATTTCCTCTCCTTCCCCGATTCTGTAAGTAAGTGTGGTGCTATGTGGAGTAATCAAGAAACGGTCTGTCATTTTTGAACCCTCTGATTTTATAAGACAAGGATTATGTCAGGGGGGCATCTGTTTTTCAAGTTCAATGAACGAGGTCAGTGCGGTAAAAACCATCTTATTTTGGGGGGAAACCCGGCGGTCTTAATTTTGGCCCATTGCGCTTACCAGATGAGAGTGTAGGTATGTAGTCTGGTGTGTTACTGGGTTGTTCAGATTTTTTCACACGACTTGGGAAACGATAAATTTCACCTGCCGCTGGTTTCGTGGCGCAGATCTCAGTTTGTTTTTGTTTTTCATCATTATTGAATTTAGCACGTTGTTCATATTCATTACGTGAAACATGACGGCCTAATACTTCATCAAACACATAGTTTTCAGCAATACGTTTATCATGTTCCTCATTGATAATATCAACTTTGGTTTTGTTTACTTTAGCCCATACAAACTTCTGCTTGAAAAAATCTATGACAAGAGTCGTGAAACGTTTAAAAATATTATCCTGACGTGGAGTAGTTTGTTTCCTCTTAGTACGTTCAGGGGCGCTTCTGGATGCCCTGTTTGGGTTTTGAGAAGAGGATGTTTTCAGAATAGTATTTGTTCCAGAATCAGAAATACTGACCGATAGTTTCTTACCAGCAACAACCTTACTGACTTTGGATTTATCACGATAGGATTTAACGCCACGCATACGAGTATGAGGTGCCGGGGCTACCAGTACAGGTCTTTGCGTTTCTTTGGTAGAAGAATCGGAACGTGTTTTTGGTAATAAAATCTCTTCTGGTTCAGCAAGATGTGTAATCGTAAAGCTTCTGACATCAACGACGATTTCAAGATCAAGTTCGCTGAATGTTTTGTAGACTTCAACGGCTTCTTGCTTGGCAGCATCACGAACAGCCTGTTCAGCAGCACGCTGTTGTTGAGCTGCTTTACTACGCCATTTGGCACTGTGGATACGCTTCATTGGAGGACGGTTTGTTTCAGCGGCTTTGGCAAGCCATAGTGCTTTTTCTTCATTATCCAGAGCAACCGCCGCTTTTTCTAATGCTTCTTCATGCTGGGCCTGAAGGGAACGATGATCAATACGTTCTGACGAACCAGCGGCAGCAAGGTAGCTGTTAGCCATAGCTGACCATGATTCACGCCATAAAACAGACATTTTTCTGTCGTTCCAGCTTCTTTCTTTTTTACCAAAACCTTCCGGGCCTATGGTTTTTAAGGTCAACATAACGTGAGCATGAGGGTTATCACTATCAAGATCATGGAAAGCGATGTCAGCAATCATTCCTTTATCAACGAAATTTTTCTGACAATACTCAAGGACAAGTCTTTTCTTGTCGTCATTGTTTAACTCGGCAGGAATAGCAACATCGAAATAACGGGATGTTTGACCATTGTTCTGGCGCTCAACTCTTTCTACTTCATTCCACAATGCTGTAGAGTCTTTTACGATGTGTTCTGGTGCGTTAGCTGGAGCTAATATGAAATGCCCATATAAATCAGTACGGCGGCTATAATCATACGTATCACCTGTTCTTTCATCTGTTATACGTGTACGAGCATGATAGGCAGCCTTCGCAACGGAAGACCTGCCTTCTGAACGTTTCACAATTTTAAAATCAAGATGAAAAATAGCCATACAATAAAAACAACCTCAATATAAATTTAAATATCAAACCAAAATATAACTCTACAATGCGACTATGCTGGTTTTAGTTTTTCGCAAGAAAAACTCTGGTGTTGACGTTGACCTTGTTTCCGAAGGAAACGGTGTTAGCCTGCGGCAGGCAACCGTCGGTAGACCCCACACACTGCGTAGCAGTGTATAGGTGGGCATTGCTTTATTTTTATATCTCCTAAAGGAGCTAAAAATAACGACAATGTTTTAAGTTTTTCTATAGTTAAATAATAACTCTAGTTTTACAGACTGTGAAATTAACAGGGCTAGAATCGGATAAACGGTTGAGGTAGAGTAATAATATTGAATGTTTGGGTTTTAGATAGCGCCCGTAAGGGCAAAAGTAGTTAAATTAGTCTCCCGCCGTAAGGCGGGAAAGTGGAATTGAGATAAAATAGTGAAAATAGCAGATACTTTTATGTGTTGCACAATTCACAGGTTAAGATCAAAAAACAGAATCAAAAGATAACAAATGAAATTGTTTCCATTGATTTGATAAAATAAGTAACGTGGAGAGTATTAGGTATTAAATATTAGTGGTTGCACTCGTTTGTGTTGCATGATTTTATTTTTAGCTTACTGACATTTCATTTTTAAAACCAAAATGCCATTTTTTCGGGATAAATACAATCATTAACAGGCAAGCCTGTTCAGCTATTGATTGTCTGGAACAATCATATCGCGCTGCGTAATTTAATCTGGAATACAAAGCATTCAACCTTCTGCCTATGGTTTGACCTTTTCCTTTTTTAATTGTATTCCATGTTTTTGACAACCAAAAGGAAAATTAATTATGAATACGGATGATAAAAGCAGAAAGCCAAGATCAGAAAAAACCATTAAGCAAAAAATAGCATCAGCGCAGATGCGTTTGAATCGTCTCAAGACTAAAGAGAAATCTTTGTCCAAGAGTGCTGAGACACGCCTGAAGATCATTCTCGGGGCAGAAGTGGCTAAAGCTGTTGGTTGTAAAGTAGAAGATGTTGATAAGGAGTTTGTATTAGGCGTATTAATTCATTTTAAAAACCTTGGTGCTGAAGATAAGGCAAGGCTCAAATTGCGAGGAAAAAGGTTTCTTGATGAATTGATTGGCAGACAATAATAAATGCTTATATTCACAATTATATCACCTTTATATATTCAATGGTGTTTAATTAATAAATTTATTTTGAATATTTATTTGCGCCATGCTTAGTAGTCTCTTAAAGATTAATTCTGCCATATATTCTTTAAAAAAATAACTTGAAATGCCTATGTCACATAGGTAACATAGGTGTGAATGAATTTAAGAGAGATATATATGGCTATCGGAAGATCTGGAAGGATCGTGTTACAAGTAGACCCTGAGTTAAAAAAAAAGCTTTACTCTATCTTAGCTATGGAGTCTATAACCCTTAAAGATTGGTTTACTTTAAAAGCGAAAGAGCAAATTGAAAATAAGAATAAAGAGAATGCGAAATGAAATTTAAAGCAGATCAGACAGCTCAAAAACTACGTGGTGGTTATTATACACCACAAAACATCGCTGACTTTACAACCAAATGGGTTCTTAATAACAAACCTAAAAGTATTCTAGAACCGAGTTGCGGTGATGGTGTATTCTTTCAGTCTCTATACAATAATAAATTTGACAAAAACACTAAAGTACAAGGTTATGAACTTTTCGATATAGAAGCTAAAAAATCTATGGAGTTATGCAAATCCTTAGGTTTTTCAGACGTTGAAATCACAGAAGGTGATTTTCTGGAATGGGCAAAAGTGGCAATTCAGAAAAAAAATACTTCTTTCGATGCTATTATTGGCAATCCTCCCTTTATACGTTATCAATTCTTAGAAAAGGATTTCCAAGAAAATACTGAAGCAATTTTCAAATTGCTTGACTTAAAATTTACTAAACATACAAATGCATGGGTGCCTTTTATTTTGTCTGGCGTTTCGCTCCTCAATCCCGGAGGACGTCTTGGCATGGTAATTCCATCAGAAATTATAAATGTAATGCATGCACAATCCTTGAGGACATTCTTGGGTGAGCATTGCTCTAAAATTGTAATTATTGATCCAAAAGAAATATGGTTCAGTGAAACCTTACAAGGCGCGGTCATTCTATTAGTTGAAAAGAAAATTAATCTGGATTGTGCATCACAAGGTGTCGGAATTAAAAGGGTCAGTGGCTTCGATTTTTTACAAAAAAATCCCGAAGATATATTCAACGAAACAAATACAATCAATGGTGATACCGTAAAAGGTAAGTGGACAAAAGCCGTCCTAGATAAAAATGAAGTTAACCTTCTTAATGAGATTATTAAACATCCAAACGTACACTCTTTTGATACTATAGCAAATGTTGAAGTGGGAATGGTCACAGGTGCCAATGAGTTTTTCCTCGTAAATAAAGATGTAGTTGACGCATTTGATTTAAGTGAGTTCACCCATCCAATGTTTGGAAGAAGTCAACATTGCCAAGGTGTTATATACGATGAGGTTCAACATTTAGCTAATATAGAGAATAAGCTTCCAGTTTATTTTTTATATTTGGATAAAGAATTTCATGAACTACCTAAAAAAACGCAAGAATACATTTTCAATGGTGAATTACAGGGCTTTCACAAGCGATATAAGTGCAGAATTCGAAAACCTTGGTATAAGGTTCCCTCTGTATTTAGCACAAAATTAGCTATGCTTAAACGATCTCATGATGCTCCAAGATTAATTTATAATCAATATCAAGCTTATACAACCGATACAGCCTATAGAATTAAACCTAAATCTAATATTAATGAGGAAAAATTGTCCTATTGTTTCCTCAATCCTTTAACTGCTATATTCGCAGAACTAGAGGGGCGTTCTTATGGTGGTGGCGTAATGGAGCTTGTCCCTTCTGAGATAAGGAAGCTGTTTATCCCTCTACCGGAAAAAATTGAGTTCGATTTATCTGAGTTAAATAACTCTATGATGAACAGATCCATGGAGCAAATTCTTGCAGAGCAAGGGAAGAAAATATTCTCTCACATGGGATATGGTGACGAAGTAGTTGAAAAGTTAATACATATTTGGAATAAGTTAAAGAATAGAAGGCAGCGAAGTTAGAAGTTTTAAAAGTGGCCCTATCATTAAATCAAAATTGATAGGGCTTCGATAATTACTCAACAGAAATTTGATATTTATTACCACCAATATGATATAAAATCATTGTTTTTCCTAGTAATTCTTCTCTTGAAATATAATTTTTAGCTCCTCCCCAATGGATCTGTGTAACACTATTATTTTGTTTATATGTTTTACTATCCGTTCTGCTGTCATGTGTTAACTTTAATTTAAAATCACCATAAGAAATCCCATTGACTATTATTTCAAATATGGCTTCGGCTCTTTCCAAATGTTTTTTATTAGGATTGGTATCTATAACCCATGTTAGTTCGCTAAATAATTCATTTCTGAAATAATGTCGTTGGTCAATGTTGCTGAACAATCCTTTTTTGAAAAACATTGATCCTGTTGGATTTGTTTTTGTAGCTGTCGGTATATTTAAATCTCTTCTTGTTAAAGGTTTACTTTTCCAGACCTCGCCCACATGATTTTCATTATGTGATATGTGGCTAGCAATGCTGGTTAATTGTTTTGTTTTAATAACCTTTGGGAATGCAGGAATAAATTTAGGGTTTTTAGTTTTTGTTTTACTTAGTATTAATGCTGAGTCTTTAATATCCTCATCTTCTAAAAAACCATCTTCATGTAAAATATTTAATTCTTCCTTGCTATTAATTTTTTTTACATTGTTAGGATGGTTGTTTTTTAATAATTCAAAACTTGAATCAATCTTATCAGTTAAAATATCATAATTTGATGTTCCCTTTTCTAAAAAAACATGCGTACTAATTTCTATATTTTCACTAAGCCCGGAATATGTTAAATTTGCACTGCCAGTGATAATATGTATGCCTTCGTTCTGAAAAGCGAGATATATTTTAGGGTGAAATATTCTCGATACTGTTCCCATATTTATTAAATATGGAGAAATACCACATCTAATGATTTCCTCTACCGCTTGCTTTGAGGTTACACCATTAGCAATACCAACGAATAGTTCAATTTTATCTTTGAACTTGGAGAGAGTATCTTTGAGCAGATGCACTCCATTTTTTCTTGCAAATGCCACGCTAATTATAATCTTATTATTTTTTTCATCTGATAACACATTCTTTACTGAATGAATATGTTCATCTCCCAAAACCAAACCCTGTAGTAGTATATTTTTTAAAGTCATCTGCATTAACTCTATTTTATAATATGCTGTATTGTCCAACAGGGAAGAACTATAGAGTTCTCCCTGAAAACTCTAAGTGTCAATGTATTGAAATTAAAAAATCGAAGTTTTCATCGATGGCCTTGTATAGTTCGAGATCACACCCTACTAAATCACGACGCTGAATCAAATATTTGGCGTCATCCCAGTGCAATCCGGTTGTATAATTATTCTGGCCTGCTTCCCATGAAGGTTTATGGCTTAATTTAAGCTTAAACGTACCTACCGATGTACCTTTTATTTGTAAATGGAAGGTTGCCTCAGCCATTTCCTTTCCATCAATTTCATACCATAGCAATCCAGAGAATACCTGATACCGGAAATATTCCGTTTGATCAATAACTTTACCATTGTCAGTATAGCCAGCCTGTGTAAGGCGTAACACGCCAGAAGCATGTCCTTGAACCAGCAGTTGCAGATCCCCCTCTGGGAGGTTTGGCTTTCTCCAGCATAAGTTGAATGGCATTGTACGTATCTCCATGTAGTGTAGTCTACATATTTATATTAAAATTCCATCCGCTGCACAAGGTTTATTACATTTTTATTAGTGATTTTTTCTAAAGAAATTTCATTATTATCTATTCGCGAATTTTGAACATTAACTAGTTAATATACTAGTGCGCAAGTTCAAAAAAATTTTTACATGAAGATTTTGTATCATTAAAAGGAGGCAAATATTTTTATCACAATAACAAGCATAAAAAATAACATAAATTATTGACGCTGATAAAAACATTTTTTAATAGAGCATTCTCAGCCGAATGCTGTTGACTAAAGTAATAAGGCCCAAGAATACGGGCCTCTAAGCAAGAAAAATAGGGATGAATACTGATTTCTTCGTTTCACTTTTAAGCATTATTATGAGTTTATATTCTTCAAAATGCTTAAGTGATTGGCATTATCTTCTCAGCCAACTTTTTTATAACGTCCCTCAGTTTTTAAAATCGTATGGCCGTAATATCCCTTTCCGGTTAGCATCTAGATAATCAGCCCACCACTGTAGCATTAGCCTACGCTCATCGAGATGCTCAGCAAGATGGATGTAAGCAGCGCGAACGTTATTACGCTCCTGATGGCTCATCTGACGTTCAACAGCATCTTTTGACCATAAGCCGGATTCGATTAAGGCACTACAGGCCATAGAGCGGAAACCATGTCCACAAACTTCTGTTTTGGTGTCATAGCCCATTTTACGAAGCGCGTTGTTGATAGTGTTTTCACTCATGGGTTTATAGGCATAATGATCACCAATGAAGATGATTTCCTGATCGCCACTGAGCTTCTGAATTTCTCTCAGGGTTGCTATTGCCTGCTTGCTTAATGGGACAAGGTGAGGGGTTTTCATCTTAGAGCCACGGCTGGAGTGTTTCACCCCTTGAAGTTCGTCACGTTCTGCAGGTATCGTCCAGAGCGCATTTTTGAAATCAATTTCAGACCAACGGGCAAAACGCATCTCACTTGAACGAACGAAAGTCAGCAAAGTTAGCTTAACAGCAAGACGGGTTAGCAGTCTTCCTCTGTAGCTCTCAATACGGCTGAGAAGCTCTGTAATGCGTTCAAACGGAAGAGCCGGGCGATGGACTCGTTTTGCTGTTGCAATGGCACCTGCTAAGTCCTGTGCAGGATTACTATCGATAATACTGTTATGGACAGCATATCGCATGATAGCGGTGATGCGTTGCTGGAGACGAGCAGCAATCTCAAGATGCCCAGACTTTTCAGCCGCCTTAATTGGTTGGAGTAGGTCACGGGTTTTGAGGTCGGTAATGTTTCGTTTACCAATAACAGGGAACACATGATTGGTCAGGCTGTTCATTACCCTTTCAGCATGTGTTTCTGACCATTTGATGTTGCTTGCATGCCAGTCTCTGGCAACGGACTCAAAAGCAAGAGCGCCGCTTTGCTCTACCTTTTCAGATTTTTTCTTTTCAGAGGGGTCAATACCAGCAGCAATTAATCTTCTGGCATCATCTCTACGGTTACGGGCATCAGCAAGAGAGACAGCAGGGTAGACCCCAAGAGCCAGTAGCTTTTGTTTTCCTGCAAAGCGGTATTGTAGACGCCAGTATTTGGAGCCATTAGGATGAATAAGAAGATGCATGCCGTTGCCGTCAGTGAGCTTTACAGGCTTGTCGGCGGGCTTGGCATTTCTTACCTTGACATCAGTGAGAGCCATCGTTTACCCCTCCCTGTGATGGTACAAAATGTATCGAACTAACAATACCAACAGATATACCATCAAGGCAATGTGGATGTTGATGAATGTTAGTGAACGTCAGTGAGGGGGGTAAAGTAGATAGTTTGTTGACTTTAAAAAGAAAAACGGACGTCAATGGACGTCCGTGTATGAATAAGTGGTGCCCGGACTCGGAATCGAACCAAGGACACGGGGATTTTCAATCCCCTGCTCTACCGACTGAGCTATCCGGGCAACGGGGCGCATTAAACCGTAATCGCCGCGCCTCGTCAACGAAATTTATCTGTTTTGCAGCAGACTGAACAATCTATCACCACATTGCGCTAAAAGCACGCGTTTTCAGGCAAAAAACAGCGTCCAGGCCGCGGAAATCGGCATCGCCAGCACCAGCGCAGGCAGCATATTCACTACGGCAAACATTTTTATCCCGCAGATGCGCAGCCCGGTGGCCACCAGCAGCATGCCGCCGACGGCGCTGAAATCCGCCAGCATCATCGGCGTGGTAAGCGGCATAATGATCGCCGCGCAGGCTGCAAGAGTCAGCTGGATAAGCAGCATCGGTACGCTGATGGCGGCGACGGCAATGCCCAGGGTGCAGGCGAAGATGGTGGCGGTGAAAAAGTCGAGAAACGCTTTGGCAATCAGAATGCTGGCGTCGCCGGTCATCCCTTCGCGCATGGCGCCGAAGACGCCGGTGCCGCTGGCGCAGAACAGGACGATAATCGCCACATAGCTCTGAATATAAGACTCATGAGCCGAAGCCTTTTTCTTGCCTTTCGCTGACATCAACTGCTGGAGTTTACTGACCAGCGTATTGATGCCTTTTTCCATATTGCATATTTCGCCGAGCAGCGTCCCTACCAGGGTCGACAGCACCATCACCGGCAGATTGGCGCACTTAATGACCAGTAAAATGCCGATGCCCAATGACGCCAGGCCAAAAATAGAGGTCATTGCGGTGCGGATCCGTTCCGGCAACCGTTGGCTGAGTAAGGCGCCCAGCACACCGCCGACCAGCACCGCGCTGGCGTTAATAAAAGGTCCTGTAACCACGCTGACTCCTGTTAAAAATCCCTGATAACCGCATTATTATGGCGTTAACTTACCGGGAAAGCTTGTGTATCCGTGATATAAGTGCATACGGTTTTCATCTTGCGCCTGTTCGGGAAAGGTGCCATGATTGCGCGAATTTTCTCCTCCCTGATATGAGGCCGCCGATGACGACACAGCCATTATCTCGCCAGCGACGCCGCGCCCAGATGCGCGGGCTGCCTCATCTTGCTACGCTTACCCCTCTGTTCACCATGCGGTGAAGGACACGTATGCTCACTGTAGGGCAACAGTAAGATCGGACGCGTCTGCTTTTACTGATGTCCGGCGGTCGGAGCTGAATCCGTCAGACCCGGACACATCGTTGGGCAAGGTCTCCCTTGTCTGAGATTTTTACACTCCCGATACGGGCATTTGCGCTTATGAAATCCATGCACATTGCCGCCAGCTGCGAGCTGGTCACCCGCTTGTCCACCCACCGTCGCGTTGTGGCGCTGGACAGTACCGATTTTACCGATGTGGCGGCAGTCGTCATCTCCGTGGCCGACAGTCGCAGCGGCATCCTTACTCTCCTCAGGCGTAGCGGATTTAACCTGCCGGTCTACCTGCTGAGTGAGACGGCGGTCGACAAGCCGGAGGGGGTGCAGGCGGTGATCGCCGGTAAAGATCAGGAGTGGCTGGAGCTGGAGGCGGCGGCCTGTGATTATGAAGCGCGTCTACTGCCGCCGTTTTTCAATACCCTGACCCAGTACGTCGAGATGGATAACAGCACCTTTGCCTGTCCGGGGCATCAGCACGGGGCGTTTTTCAAAAAGCACCCTGCAGGCCGTCAGTTCTATGACTTTTTTGGCGAAAATGTCTTTCGCGCCGACATGTGCAACGCCGATGTGAAATTAGGCGATCTGCTGATCCACGAAGGATCGGCCAAGCACGCGCAGAAGTTCGCTGCGAAGGTGTTCAACGCGGATAAAACCTACTTCGTCCTCAACGGCACCTCGGCGGCCAACAAAGTCGTGACCAACGCGCTGTTGACCCGCGGCGATCTGGTGCTGTTCGATCGCAACAACCACAAGTCAAACCATCACGGGGCGCTGATCCAGGCGGGGGCGACGCCTGTTTACCTGGAAGCCGCGCGCAATCCGTTCGGCTTTATCGGCGGCATTGACGAGCGCTGCTTTGATGAGCATTACCTGCGGGATCTCATCCGCGAAGCGGCGCCTGAGAAAGCCAATGCCTCCCGCCCGTTTCGTCTGGCGGTGATCCAGCTGGGGACCTACGACGGCACGGTCTATAACGCCCGCCAGGTGGTGGATAAGATCGGCCACCTCTGCGATTACATCCTGTTCGACTCGGCGTGGGTGGGCTATGAGCAGTTTATCCCAATGATGGCCGACTGCTCGCCGCTGCTGCTGGAGCTGACCCCCGACGATCCGGGTATTTTTGTCACCCAGTCCGTGCACAAGCAGCAGGCCGGCTTCTCACAGACGTCGCAGATCCATAAAAAGGATAACCATCTGCGCGGCCAGGCGCGTTTCTGTCCGCACAAGCGGCTGAATAACGCCTTTATGCTGCATGCCTCCACCAGCCCGTTCTATCCGCTGTTTGCCGCGCTGGACGTCAACGCCAAAATTCATGAAGGTGAGAGCGGCCGCCGCCTGTGGGCCGAGTGTGTGGCGCTGGGCATCGAGGCGCGCAAAGCGATCATCGCTAACTGCAAGATGATCCAGCCCTTTATTCCGCCGACGGTGGCGGGGCGCCCGTGGCAGGATCACCCGACCGAGGCGATCGCCCGGGAGCGCCGCTTCTTCAGCTTCGAACCCGACGCGCGCTGGCATGGTTTTGAAGGCTACGCGGACGACCAGTATTTTGTCGACCCGTGCAAGCTGCTGCTGACCACCCCGGGCATCGACGCGGAGAGTGGGGAGTACAGTGAGTTCGGCATTCCGGCGACTATTCTGGCGCATTATCTGCGTGAAAACGGCATCGTGCCGGAGAAGTGCGATCTCAACTCGATTCTGTTCCTGCTGACGCCGGCGGAAAGTGCCGAAAAAATGGCGCAGCTGGTAGCGATGCTCGGGCAGTTTGAACAGCATATTGAAGCGGATACGCCGCTGGCCGATGTGTTGCCGACCATCTATAACAAATATCCGGTGCGTTATCGCGACTATACCCTGCGCGAGCTGTGCCAGGAGATGCACGATCTGTACGTTAGCTTTGACGTGAAGAGCCTGCAAAAAGAGATGTTCCGTAAACGGAGCTTCCCAAGGGTGGTGATGAATCCCCAGGATGCCAACCACGAGTTTATTCGCGGCAACGTTGAGCTGGTGCGTCTGAGCGAGGCGGAAGGCCGCGTCGCGGCGGAGGGGGCGCTGCCGTATCCGCCGGGCGTGCTGTGCGTGGTGCCCGGCGAGGTCTGGGGCGGCGCCGTGCTGCGCTATTTCCTCGCGCTGGAAGAGGGGGTCAATATGCTGCCTGGCTTCTCGCCGGAGCTGCAGGGGGTTTACAGCGAGACGGATCCGGACGGCATTAAGCGGCTGTATGGCTACGTGCTGAAGGGATAAAAAAACGCCCCGCCGAACAGGCGGGGCGTTTTACTTTTGCCGATCACACGCTCTGCTGGGCGGCGGTCGGTTGTCTGACGTGTTTGTATTTGAACAGCGCCACGAAGGCAAAGGCCAGCACCAGCGAATAGCCGGCGAAAATCAGCCACACGCTCTGCCAGTCAGTGATCCCCTCGACGGTAAAGTGTTCGACGACTTTGCCGCTCACCATCCCGCCGAGAATACAGCCGAAGCCGTTGGTCATCATCAGGAACATCCCCTGAGCGCTGGCGCGGATTTCCGGGCGCACCTCTTTCTCAACGAACACCGAACCGGAGATGTTAAAGAAGTCGAAGGCGCAGCCGTAGACGATCATCGACAGCACCAGCAGTACAGTGCCGAACGGCGTCGGGTCGCCAAAGGCGAACAGGCCGAAGCGCAGCATCCACGCCACAATACTGATAAGCATCACATTCTTAATGCCGTAGCGGCTAAGGAAGAATGGGATGGTCAGGATAAACAGCGTTTCGGAAATCTGCGAAATCGACATCAGCACTGACGCGTGCTCGACGATAAAGCTGCCGGCAAACAGCGGATCTTTATCGAAGCTGTGCAGGAAGGTGTTACCGAACATGTTAGTGATTTGCAGCTCGGCGCCGAGCATCATCGAGAAGATAAAGAAGATAGCCATACGCTTGTTTTTAAACAGCGCAAAAGCGTTCAGGCCGAGCATCTCCGCCCAGCTTTGATTGCGCTGGGCGTTGGCGACCGGAATATGCGGCAGCGTCAGGGTGAACAGAGTCAGCAGGACCGACAGCGTCGCGCCAATGTACAGCTGCATATGGCTCAGTTCAAAGCCGGAGAAGCTCACGCCCCACATGGCGAGGATAAAGCCGATGGTGCCCCAGATACGAATTGGCGGGAAATCGGTGACAATATCCAGCCCCGCCGACTGCAGGCGGTAGTAGGAGATGGTATTGATCAAGCCAAGCGTCGGCATGTAGGCCAGCGAGTTAAGCAGGATCACGAGGAACATCTCGCCCGGCGTGGTGACCTGCGCCGCGAGGTACAGCGTTAACGCGCCGACCAGGTGGCAGATGGCGTATACCCATTTGGCGCTGATCCACTTATCGGCGACGATGCCGAGCAGCGTCGGCATCAACACCGCGGCGATACCGAGCGAGCTATACACTGCGCCGATTGCCGCGCCGTCAAACTTCAGCGTGACAAACATGTACGAGCCAAGCGTGGTGAGCCAGCTCCCCCAAAGGCAGAACTGCAGGAACGACAGTATTTTGAGCTGCAGCTTAAGATTCATGTAGTTATCCTCACGAATGTGGGCTTGTTATGTTTTTAAAATAACATTAATCCCGTTATTTTGATGCGATTCTATCATTCACTAGCTTAATGCTTCTGTTAACTGCCGCAGAAAACCGAAAGATATTACAGAGTATGGCGGAGAATAAGCGCGGCCTCAGCGCGGGGCTGAGGCCGGAGTCGGGAGGAGGGCTATTTACGGCGGTAGCTTTTCTGCGCCGTATTAACTTTGTACAGATAGCGGCGCGATTCCGCCGACGGATGGCGGGTGGTCAGCGTCTGGTAGACGTCCCCTGGCGCCATGCTGTTGATAATATTGGCCGCCTGCACTTTATCGCTGGAGAAGACCCGCAGTACGCTGCCGGCGCCGCCGTTATAGGCAGTGATCACCGCGTAGCGACGCGAGGTGGGGTTATCGATGCCGGCGAGGTAAACATTGTTCAGCATCGCCAGGTAGGCGGTACCGGTGTCGATGTTATTCGCCGGGTCAAACAGATAGCTGCGGCTTGGCAGGCCGGATTTACCCTGGGAGCGGAAGACGTCTCTGCCGGCGCTGTGCTGGACCACCTGCATCAGCCCCATGGCGTCGGCATGGCTGACCGCATAGGGGTTAAAGGAGGATTCGGTCTGCATAATCGCGAGGATCAGCGACTCATCAACCCCATACTTACGCGAGGCCTGACGCACCATGCCGAGGTATTTATGCGCACGTTTGTCGAGGTGGTTCGGCACCAGGTTAATGGTGATGCTGTAGACCACGCGCAGGCCGTTGTTGCGGCTCTTCAGACGGGTTTGCAGCAGATAGTCGGCAAAGCGCGCGGCGCGCCACTCCCAGCGAATCGACGCCCCGGTGTTATCCACCACCTGGCCATAGAGGAACGGCTCTTTGGAGATCTGGATGTCATCGACATCGGAATAGAGGTCAATGGAGTTGGGGTCATCGCCCATCAACAGGGTTTTGACGATAGCCTGGCGCAGTCGTCCGCGAGGGTCGGTGCCGGCAATGGTCTCGACGGTGATCGTCCCTTCATCGAAGTTGATGTGGCTGCGGGTTTGATACTGGTCGGTGTACTTGACGTAGTCCTTTGGCCCGGCGAGCAGGACTTCGTTGTACCCCCAAATGTTCTCGATGTTGTGGGCGAACTGGCCCATCAAAATATCGAATCCGTTCGTGTCCTTGACCCAGGCCTCGTTGTATTCGGCGCCTTTTTTATTGGAGCTGGAACACGAAACGAGCAACGGCGCAATCAGCGCGAGCGCTAAGTATTTTTTCATCATTCCGGGCGTGCGTGTTGTGTTTGTTTTTTTAAAGGCCGCAGGGCCCTTACTGTTTTTCCGGCGGCGTGTAGCCTTCGATGTGCACGTCTTTCCCTTCAAACAGGAACTGCACCATCTCCTGCTCAAGCAGTTTGCGGTGCTCCGGGTTCATCATGCTGAGCTTTTTCTCGTTGATCAGCATGGTCTGCTTGTGCTGCCACTGCGCCCAGGCTTCTTTGGAGATTTCGTTGTAAATACGCTTTCCGAGCTCGCCCGGATACAGCTGGAAATCCTGGCCGTCCGCTTCACGCTGCAGGAAGGTACAAAAAATGGTTCTGCTCATAATTAATCCTCTTTGATAGCCGAAAAATTTATACCGGCGCTCCGGCTTTTAGCTGTTGCAACAAGCGCTCCACGGGGGCCGCCAGACCGACCGACGGCGGCTGCGCTAAGTTATACCAGAGTGCGTTGCCTTCATCCATGCATGCGCCAGATGAGTGCACTGTAAGCCACATCGGCACAATATCCAGGTGGAAATGGCTGAAAGTGTGGCGAAAAGCGGTTAATTGCGTCAGATTATCGGCCTTTATCTGGCGCTGCGCCAGCCACTCGCGTAGCTCCGCTTCGTCTGCAAACTGCGGAAAACAGAACAACCCGCCCCACAGACCCACCGGCGGACGCTGGGAAAGAAACACCTCGTCGCCGTGCTGCATCAGCAGGAAGTAGCCGGTGCGTTCCGGGAGGGTCTGCTTCGGTTTTTTGCCCGGATATTCCGCCCATGAATGGTTCGCGTAGGCCACGCAGCCGTTGCTCAGCGGACACAGCTCGCACTTCGGCTTCGAGCGGGTGCAAACCATTGCCCCGAGATCCATCATCGCCTGGTTGAAGCGCTCGACGCCCTCTGCCGGGGTGACCTCTTCGCTGATGTCCCACAGCCGTTTTTCCACCTCTTTTTTCCCCGGCCAGCCGCTGACAGCATAGCAGCGGGCGAGCACGCGCTTCACGTTGCCGTCGAGAATCGGATAATGCTGACCGAGCGAAAGGGATAAAATCGCCCCCGCCGTTGAGCGCCCGACGCCGGGCAGCGCCGCCACTTCGTCAAAGGTCCGGGGGAATTCGCCGCCGTGCAGTGTGGCGACTTGCTGCGCGGCTTTATGTAAGTTGCGCGCCCGGGCATAGTAGCCCAGACCGGTCCACAGATGCAGCACTTCATCCAGCGGCGCGTTGGCGAGATCCACCACCGTGGGGAAACGCGCCATAAAGCGTTCAAAATAGGGGATTACCGTGGTCACCTGGGTTTGTTGCAACATCACTTCGGAGAGCCATACTTTGTAGGGCGTCTTGGCGATTTGCCAGGGCAGGGTTTTACGCCCGTATTTGTCGTACCAGTCCAGAACCTGGGCTGAAAATTGCGTGGCGAGAAAAGTCAAAGCTACGGCTCCGGGATCGCGATTACAGGGGGGCAGATTGCAGCATAAGGGCGAGTGGCTGTAAACCCTTGCATCCGCCGGGTAACTTTGGATAATGCCCGTTTTCCGAACACATTCACAAGCAGACCAAACTTTTATGAAAAACGACGTCATCTCTCCGGAATTCGATGAAAACGGTCGCCCGCTGCGCCGGATTCGTAGCTTCGTCCGTCGCCAGGGCCGCCTGACGAAAGGGCAGCAGCATGCGCTGGATAACATTTGGCCGGTGATGGGCGTTGAATTCAACGATGCGCCGCTCGATTTCGCCGCCCTGTTTGGCCGTGACGCGCCGGTCACCTTAGAAATTGGCTTCGGGATGGGCGCCTCGCTGGTGGCGATGGCGAAAGCCAAACCGGAACAGAATTTCCTCGGCATTGAAGTACACTCCCCGGGCGTTGGCGCTTGTCTGGCTTCTGCGGAAGAAGAAGGCGTACAAAACCTGCGCGTAATGTGTCACGATGCGGTGGAAGTGCTGCATACCATGATCCCGGATAACTCGCTGAATATGGTGCAACTGTTTTTCCCTGATCCGTGGCATAAAGCGCGTCATAATAAACGTCGTATCGTGCAGCCGCCTTTCGCTGAGCTGGTGAAAAGCAAGTTGAAGCTCGGCGGCGTCTTCCATATGGCGACCGACTGGGAAGCCTATGCCGTGCATATGCTGGAAGTCATGTCCTCGCTGGAAGGCTATCGTAACCAGTCGGCAAGCAACGATTACGTACCGCGCCCGGAATCGCGCCCGGTAACCAAATTTGAACAGCGTGGCCATCGTCTCGGCCACGGCGTATGGGACTTAATGTTCGAGAGGGTGAAATAATGGCCAAGAATCGTAGCCGTCGTCTGCGTAAAAAAATGCATATCGATGAGTTTCAGGAGTTAGGCTTCTCCGTCGCCTGGCGTTTCCCGGAAGGGACCAGCGAAGAGCAGATCGACCAGACGGTCAACGATCTGATCGAAGAGGTGATAGAGCCGAACAAGCTGGCCTTCGACGGCAGCGGTTATCTCTCCTGGGAAGGGCTCATCTGCATGCAGGAGATTGGTAAGTGCACTGAAGAGCATCAGGCTATCGTACGCAAATGGCTGGAAGCGCGTAAGTTAGAGGATGTGCGCACCAGCGAACTTTTTGACGTCTGGTGGGACTAAGTTTGACAAGGGTCGGCAATTGCCGGCCCGTTTTGTCTTAAGGGAGTTTTATGATGCGTAAAACGCTGCTGGCGGTGGCGCTCTCCGTCACCGCTTTGTCTGCCCATGCGGACTACCAGTGTAGCGTCACGCCGCGTGACGATGTGATCCTCAGCCCGCAGCAGGTGCAGGTGAAAGGGGAAAACGGCGATCTGGTGATAAAGCCGGACGGCAATCTGACCTTTAACGGCAAGGCCTATGCGCTCAGCGCCGCCCAGCGCGAACAGGCGCAGGATTATCAGGCCAGCCTGCGCAGCAGCCTGCCGTGGATTGACGAAGGCGCGCGTTCGCGAGTCGAAAAAAGCCGCAAGGCGCTGGATAAAATCATTACCGAACAGGTTGGCGCCAACAGCAGCATGCACGGTCGCCTGACCAAACTGGACGCGCAGCTGAAAGAACAGATGAACCGCATAATTGAGCGCCGCAGCGATGGCCTGACCTTCCACTATAAAGCCATCGACCAGGTACGCGCCGATGGCCAGCAGCTGGTGAATCAGGCGATGGGCGGCATTCTGCAGGACAGCATTAACGAGATGGGCGCCAAAGCGGTGCTCAAAGGCGGCGGTAATCCGTTACAGGGCATTCTTGGCAGCCTCGGCGGCCTGCAAACGGCGATTCAGGAGGAATGGAAAAACCAGGAGGCCGATTTCCAGCAGTTTGGTAAGGACGTCTGCAGCCGGGTGGTATCGCTGGAGGACAGCCGCAAAGCGCTGGTTGGCTCGCTGAAATAATGCCATGGCGGTCCGCTTCCCGGCAGGACCGCCGCTGCGTTTACTCGTTCAGAAACAACTCAAGCAGGGAATTCAGGAACAGCTTACCGTGCTCGGTAATCTGCCAGTTCTGCTCGTCTTCCTGCAGGTAGCCCTGGGCTATCGCCGCGTCCAGCTGCGGGCGGATCGCCGCTTCCTCAAGTCCGGTATAGCGGCTAAATTCAGCGCGCGGCGCGGCCTCCAGCAGGCGAAAACGGTTCATAAAGAACTCAAACGGTTTATCCGCTTCTTCCACATCATGCTGACGCTCAAGGTAACGGCCTTCCATATACCCGCGCGGGTGGCGGGTTTTGGCGGTCCGCAGAATGCGTCCGTCAGGGAAGGTGATCTTGCCGTGCGCGCCGCAGCCGATGCCGAGGTAGTCGCCAAAGCGCCAGTAGTTGAGATTATGCTGACACTGGAAGCCTGGCTTAGCATAGGCGGACGTCTCGTACTGCTGATAGCCGGCGGCGCTCAGCAGCTGATGCCCCTGCTCGAAAATATCCCATAGCGCGTCGTCATCCGGCAGCACCGGCGGCCGGGAGCCGAACAAGGTGTTCGGCTCAATGGTCAGCTGGTACCACGACAGGTGCGGCGGGTTGAGGGCAATCGCCTGACGCAGATCGTCCAGCGCCTCCTCCAGCGACTGGTCCGGCAGACCGTGCATCAGGTCGAGGTTGAAGCTGCGCAAGCCGAGGCCGCTGGCGAGACGTGCTGCGCGCTTGGCCTCCTCCGGGCCGTGGATCCGCCCCAGGCGCTGCAGCTTCGGTTCGCTAAAGCTTTGTACGCCGATGGAGATGCGGTTCACCCCGGCGCGCTGATAATCAACGAAGCGATCGGCCTCCACGGTACCCGGGTTGGCTTCCATGGTGATTTCCGCCCCGGCGGCCAGCGGCAGGCAGGCGCGGACGCCATCGAGCAGGGTTTGCATGGCCGGGCCGGACAGCAGGCTCGGCGTACCGCCGCCGATAAAAATAGTGCCTATTTCCCGTCCCTGGGCATAGTGCGCATCAGCCTGCAGATCGTTCAGCAGATGCTGGACGTAGTCATCATGCGGCACCTCGCCTTTCAGCGCATGCGAATTAAAATCGCAGTACGGGCATTTCTGCACGCACCAGGGAATATGGATATAGAGACTCAGCGGCGGCAAATTAGCCATTACGTAATGCTTCCAGTAACAGTTTCAGCGCCTGCCCGCGATGGGAAATGGCGCTCTTTTCTTCACGGCTCAGTTCGGCCGCGGTTTTCCCTTCTGACGGGACGAAGAAGATCGGGTCGTAACCGAAGCCGCCATGACCGGCGGCTTGTCGGGTGATTACCCCAGGCCAGCTGCCGTGGCACACCAGCGGCGTGGGATCCTCGGCATGGCGCAGATAGACCAGCACGCAGTGGAACTGGGCCTGACGCTGGTCGTCCGGCACGTCTTTTAACGCGTCGAGCAGCTTCTCAAGATTCTGCTGGTCGCTGGCATCGACGCCGGAATAGCGTGCGGAGTAAATACCCGGCGCGCCGCCAAGAGCATCGACGGCCAGACCGGAATCGTCGGCGATGGCCGGCAGGCCGGTGATCTGCGCCGCGTGGCGCGCTTTCAGAATCGCGTTTTCAATGAAGGTCAGGCCGGTCTCTTCCGCAGAGTCCACGCCCAGCTCGGTCTGAGCGACGATATCGAGACCAAAATCTTCCAGCAGCGAGGCCAGTTCGCGCACTTTGCCGGCGTTGCCGGTAGCGAGGACGACTTTTTGCATGATGAATCCTGTTTATTCAGTTAGCGCCGCGACCGCAGTCGGGATCTGTTGTGGGGCGATGATTTTAACTTGCTTATGGCGGCCCAGCTCGCCTTTTTCAATCAGTACCTGGCTTTTGGCGACGCGGAACTGTTTGGCGAGAAATTTCACCAGGTGGGCATTGGCCTGGCCATCAACGGGCGGGGCGGTAATGGCGACTTTAAGCTCGTCGCCATGTACGCCCACGATGCTATCGCGGCTGGCCTTAGGCTGAATGTACAGCCTCAGCACCAGCCCGTCAGCGCAGGTTTCAACGGCACTCATAGCGCCATCCACAGCCCCGGCAGCAGTACATTACCGGTGGCCTGCAGCACTTCGGCGATGCCCATATTGATTACGTACAACAGCAATACCAGCACCATCGGCGAGAAATCGATACCGCCCATCGACGGCAGCAGGTTGCGGATAGGGCGCAGCAGCGGGTCCGCCAGCTGCATCAGCACATACTCCACCGGGCTACGGCCCTGGCTGACCCAGCTCATGATCGCCATCAACAGCAGTACCCAGAAGATCAACGAGCCGATGGTTTTCAGCAGAATAAGCAGAGCGGAGATCCAGATGATCGGCTGGAAGGTGATCACCATAAACAGCACGATCGCTTTGATGACGCAGAGAATAAATGCCACCAGCAGCGAGGCGCTGTCAATCGGCCCCATTGCCGGGATAATCCGGCGCAGCGGTCCGACAATCGGCTGCGTGGCTTTCACCACAAACTGCGAAAACGGGTTGTAAAAGTCGCAGCGCGCCCACTGCATCCAGACGCGTAACAACACGACCATCGTGTAAAGCTCAATGACCGTTGAAAGCAGGAAAGTCAACGTCTTCATGGCGTTCCTCAGATTCCTTATTATTTGCTGTAGTCGCGCGCACCAAAAATGGCTGTACCGATGCGCACCATCGTGCTTCCCGCCGCGATTGCGGCTTCCATATCGTCCGACATTCCCAGAGACAACGTATCGACCGTGGGGTACCGCGTTTTTAATCGCGCAAATGCTACCGCCATTTGCCGGGCGACGGCAAACTGCCTTACATATTCTGACTCAGGCGCGGGGATGGCCATCAGGCCGCGCAGTTCCAGATGAGGTAACTCAGCGATCTCCGCCGCTAAGCCGTCGAGCGCTTCCAGCGGGATGCCGGATTTGCTCTGCTCATCGCTGATGTTAATTTGAATCAGCACCTTCAGCGGCGGTAAATGCGCCGGGCGCTGCTCGTTCAGGCGGGTGGCGATTTTCAGCCGATCGACGGTGTGGCACCAGTCAAAATGCTCTGCCACCAACCGGCTTTTGTTGGACTGCAGGGGGCCAATAAAGTGCCACTGCAGCCCGCTGACGCCAGCCTGCTGGAAATGGTTAATCTTCTCCACGCCCTCCTGGACGTAGTTTTCACCAAATGCCCGCTGGCCTGCCGCAATGGCTTCTTCGATCGCGCTCGCAGGTTTCGTTTTACTCACTGCAAGCAATGTCACTTCTTCTGGCGCACGCCCGCATCGGGCGGCAGCACCGGAGATTTTGTCCCGGACCTGTGCCAGGTTATGCGCAATATCGTTCATATTCCGAGGATGAGTTATGAAGCTGGAAGAAATCGTAGCCCTTAGTGTAAAGCATAATGTCTCCGATCTACACCTGTGCAATTCCGCCGCACCGCGCTGGCGGCGGCAGGGCAGGCTGGAGCCCGCGCCCTTTCCCGCGCCGGATATTGCGAATTTACTCAACGACTGGCTCGATGCCGCACAGTTACTGCACTGGCAGGAACACGGCCAGATTGACTTTGCGCTGAACCTGGCCTGCGGTGCGCGGCTGCGCGCCAGCGCCTTCGCCCATACGCGTGGGATATCGCTGGTGCTGCGCCTCCTTCCTGAACAGTGCCCGCGTCTGGATATGCTCGGCGCCCCGCCTGCGCTGAGCGAACTGCTGGCGGAAGAGAGTGGTTTGCTGTTGGTCACCGGAGCGACGGGCAGCGGCAAGTCGACCACCCTGGCGGCAATGGTGGGGCACCTCAATCAGCATCTTGATGGCCATATTCTGACGCTTGAAGATCCGGTGGAATTTATTCATCACAGCGAGCGCTGTCTGATCCAGCAGCGGGAAGTTGGCCGTCACTGTCCTTCGTTCGCCTCGGCGCTCCGCGTGGCGCTGCGCCAGGATCCGGATGTGATCCTGCTCGGGGAGCTACGCGACAGCGAAACCATTCGCCTGGCGTTAACCGCGGCGGAGACCGGGCACCTGGTAATGGCGACATTACATACCCGCGGCGCGGCGCCGGCGGTGGAGAGATTGATCGATGTCTTTCCGGCGGAGGAGAAAGATCAGGTTCGTAGCCAGCTTGCCGGAAGCCTGTGCGCGGTGCTGGCGCAAAAATTGTTACCTGCACGTCAGGGCGGGAGAGTTGCGCTATACGAGCTTCTGGTCAACACGCCAGCGGTGGCGAATTTGATCCGTGAAGGAAAAGTACATCAATTGCCTGGTGTGATGCAGACCGGGATGCAGGCCGGAATGTTGACCTTTACCCAGAGTTTTCAGCAACGTGTCGCTGCAGGCGCGCTATAAGATGAGAAAGAGATTGATATGACAGGTTAAATGATATGTTAGATGAATGTTTATTTGTTGTTTATTAATATTATTTGGTAATACAAATAACTTTTGATTATAAATTCAAATAACACATTCAGATTAGATATGTCGACAGTGAATACGCATTTCCAGGAAAAAAGTTTGATTATCTTTTGACAGCTTTGAGTCATTCGATTTATGCTGTTTGTGGGAATAGGATGATTCTCATGGAATAACGTTTCAGTTTGTAAATTACCTTGGTGATTTATAAATTCACGACTGTTTGTATCTTTTTTTATTCATTTAACCACCATGGCGGTGGGTAACAGCTAAGGAGAGTTTTAAGTGATTAATTTAAATGGAAATTCATCATCTTCTCGTCAGGTAACCTTTATTACCCACCCGTCTATTCAAAGCAAAGCCTTTGCCAGCTATCTGAGCGAAACCCTGATGGCACCGGTGGTTTTACAAAATATTAATAAACCGCTGGCGCAGCGTTTGGCAAAAGATTCTGTAATATTATTTGATATTGCAGTGTCAAATAAGAAATTAAACGGGGTGTGGCGGGATATTATTCGCCTGCAGGCAGATAATCCTCGTTTGTTGATTGTTAATAGCGCACAAAAGTATGAGCTATACGAAATGGCGCAGTGGCCGGCTTTATATGGCGTGTTCCGTCATGACGATGATGAATCGCGCTTAATTGAGGGCGTTAAGGCCGTGCTGAACGGCGAGCAGACGGCTGAATTGAGCGTGATGCACCCGGCGATGTACGCTGCGGACCATGCATCGACTCCAGTAGAGAACTCGCCGCTGACCGAGCGGGAATGCGAGATCCTCAACGAACTGCGCTGCGGCGCGACGAACCTGGATATCGCCCGCGCGCTGTTTATCAGCGAGAACACGGTGCGGACGCACCTGTACAATGTGTTTCGTAAACTGAGCGTGAAAAATCGCACCCAGGCGGTGAGCTGGGCTAACGAACATCTGCGCCACTAAGCGGGTAAACGTGCGCCGTCAGCGGTCCGCCGGCGGCGCAGGAGGGCAGAGTTTAAAAGCTCTGCTCGAAGTAGCTTTCCAGTATGACTACGGCAGAGGCCGAATCGACGCTGCCTTTATTCAGCGCCCGGTAGCCGCCGTGTTCAAACAGGCCCGCGCGGGCCTCAACCGTACTCAGCCGTTCATCGTGGAGAAGGATCGCGACGCCAAAGCGGCCATGAATTTTATTGGCGAAATTACGCGCGCGCGCCGTCAGCGGTTGCTCGGTGCCGTCCATATTGAGCGGCAGGCCGACGATTACCGCCTCAGGCTGCCACTCTTTAAGCAGTTTTTCGATGACGTTCCAGTCCGGTTTACCGTCCTGCGCCTTCAGCGCCGGTAATGGTCGTGCGGTCGCGGTGATGCGTTGTCCCACCGCCACGCCGATGCTTTTGGTGCCAAAGTCAAAGCCGAGAAAGGTTCCGCTCATCACGCATGCCCCGCGACGCCCGGCATCGTCACAATGTCGATACCAATCAGTTTAGCCGCCTCGCGCCAGCGATCGGCGATCGGCGTACGGAAAAGAATATTCTGATCCGCCGGGGCGGTGAGCCAGGCATTATCTAAAATCTCCTGCTCCAGCTGCCCTTTCTCCCACGAAGAGTAGCCCAACGCAACCAGCACGTTGCCCGGCTGCCGATCGGTACCTAAGGTTTCAAGAACATCCCGCGAGGTGGTAATCACCGTGTTATCCGAGATGCGAATGCTCGAGGAAAAGTCAGAGGGCGGGGTATGCAAAATGAAGCCGCGGTCTTCCGCCAGCGGGCCTCCCAGCATCACCGGTTTATCCAGACGGATCTCTGGATTGCGCGGCTCCGGGACAATTTTGAGCTTCTCAAGGATCCCTTCCACCTGCAGATTTTCCAGCGGCTTATTGATAATAATGCCCATGGCACCCTCGTCGTTGTACTCGCAGATATAGACTACGGAGCGGCGAAAAATGGGGTCCTGAAGCGCGGGCATGGCAATCAGAAAGTGATGCTGTAAATTCATTGTCAGAGGTTCGTTCCTGGTTCAAAAAAGCAACACCCAGTATGCGGGCAAAGTAGAATGGTGTCGATGCACTTTATCTGGCTGGCGCCCGAGTGGCGTCAGGCTGGCAACGTTTCACGAGCGCGGTAATCCGCGCTCGCTGCGCCAAAAGCGGACGTTGGTCCGCCGTCGTGCTTATTTATCGATACGTCTTTCGATAGCGTCCATCAGCATACCGGTGATCGAAATATCCGGGAAGGCGGCTTCGATTTCGCGTACGCAGGTGGGGCTGGTGACGTTAATTTCCGTCAGACGGTCGCCGATGATATCCAGGCCGACGAAGATAAGGCCTTTGGCCTTCAGCGTCGGGCCGACGCGGCGGGCGATTTCCCAGTCGCTTTCGGTCAACGGGCGGGCTTCGCCGCGGCCGCCGGCGGCCAGATTGCCGCGGGTCTCGCCACCCTGCGGAATTCGCGCCAGGCAGTAAGGCACGGGCTCTCCATCCACTACCAACACGCGCTTGTCGCCATCTTTAATGGCCGGCAGATAGTTCTGCGCCATGCAGTAGCGGCTGCCCAGTTCGGTCAGCGTCTCGGCAATCACCCCAAGGTTTGGATCGCCGGCTTTAACACGGAAAATAGAGGCGCCGCCCATGCCGTCGAGCGGTTTCATGATGATATCGCCGTGCTTTTCCCAGAAGGCTTTCAGCTGGGCTTTATTGCGGGTGACCAACGTTTCCGGAGTCAGTTCAGAGAACCAGGCGGTGAACAGCTTCTCGTTACAGTCGCGCAGACTCTGCGGCTTGTTGACGATAAGCGTGCCTTTCTCTTCCGCTCGCTCCAGGATGTAGGTGGCATAAATAAATTCGGTATCAAACGGCGGATCCTTACGCATCAGGATGACGTCAAGGTCCGCCAGCGGCAGATCCTGCTCGCCGGTGAAGTCATACCATTTATCGTAGTTCTGTTCGACGCTCAGCGTGCGCGTCCGGGCGCGGGCTTCGCCGTTGATCAAATAGAGGTCGTTCATCTCCATATAATGGAGTTCATAGCCGCGACGCTGCGCCTCCAGCAACATAGCGAAGCTGGTGTCTTTCTTGATGTTGATGGTTGCGATGGGATCCATCACGATGCCGAGCTTGATCATGGTTCTTCTCCGTTAACGCCTCAACCTAAGTCGCCAAAACGCACCTGTAGGGCGGTGATGGCGGTGAGCGCAGTAGTCTCTGTACGCAGAACGCGCGGTCCCAACAGGATATCAGTAAACTGGTATTGCGCGGTCATCGCTATCTCTTCAGCCGACAGCCCGCCTTCCGGGCCAATCAGCAGACGGACGCGTTCAACCGGCAGCGGCAGCGTGTTAATGCTGGCGCTGGCGCGCGGGTGCAGGTTGAGCTTCAGCCCGCTGTCCTGCTCGGCGCACCACGCCTCCAGCTGCATCGCCGGACGTATTTCCGGTACCACGTTACGACCGCTCTGTTCGCAGGCGGCAATAGCGATTTTCTGCCACTGCTGGATCTTTTTCTGCAAACGTTCGGCATCCAGTTTAACGCCGCAGCGCTCGGAAAACAGTGGCGTTATGAGGCTTACCCCGAGTTCGATCGATTTCTGGATGGTGAATTCCATTTTTTCGCCGCGGGACATCACCTGGCCTAAATGGATATGCAGCGGCGATTCCCGATCGTCAGGTTCGCCACTGAGCACCTCAACCGTAACGTTTTTCTTACCGGCCTCGGTGATGACCGCGTCAAACACCTGGTTACTGCCGTCAAAAAGCTGTAGGTGCTGACCGGCGGTCATGCGCAGGACGCGGCCGACGTGGTTGGCCGCGTCATCGCTCAGCGCGATCTGGCTGCCGACAATGAGGCGTTCTGGATGATGGATGCGAGGAATGCGCATGCTTGATATTCCGTTCGTTGCGCAGATGCCAGCTTCCCGCCATCGGGCGGGAAGCACAGGGCTGCAAATTAACAATTGCCGCTAGTGTAGGTTAGCTCTTTTGCGCCTGGCAAGCCTGCTGGACATACGGATTATGGTTGCCCTGCACTTTCGCGATGCGCTCATCACGTTCACATTCCCAGGCGGTGACCGGGTACTGTTTATTCCAGGCGGTAAACAGCTGAGTTTGCTTGCGGGAAAGATTCAGCTGATAGCGGTCGCGCATATAGAAGTAGGTGCGGGCGATGGCGCCGCGAGCGCGGGCAGGGGGCTCGGCGATTTTATCTTTAAAATCGACCTTCATGGTGCACTGGCCGTACTGGCCTTCACCGCCGTTCCACTGGCTGTACATAAAGTTGCCGCGATCGCCATTCACTTCTCCCACCGCCGGCTGCAGGTTGTGCATATCGCTTTCCATCTTGCGGTATTCCGGATCTTTGGCGCAGTTTTTACGTCCACCCTCCTGCCAGCACTGACGCTGATGGCCGAACTGCCATGCCGGCACTACGTGCTCCCATTCAACCCGGCTGGCGCGGTTCTCATTTTTACGCACTTTATAGCCGCAGGATTCCAAATCGATAACGCCTTTTTTCCCCTGCCAGTCGATTTTACAGCCGCAATAAAAATCGCCCGGAACGTCGGCATTCACTTTGACGCCAGCGGCTTTGGCCTGGGAAAAACTATTAATACCAGCGGCCGCAAGCGGACCACTGACTGCCGCGCTCAATACCGCTACGGCTAAAACATGCATACGGGACATCGTTAACTCCGTGTCAAAACGAGCCCGCAACGTAGCGAATGAGGGTGCCGGATGCAATCAGTCAGATCAGAAAGTTTCTAATTAATTCCGATGGTTATTTTTCAGCCACCAGCAGATCGCCGCAGCGAACGCAGCGGTAGGTGGCCTCGCCGCGAACCACCCGGTTATGGCGACGGACGGTGAGCTGGTGCTGCTGACAGCGACAGCGATAGGGGAAGGTGTTCTGGCGGACCGAAGCGAGTTCAAAGCGGTGGGTGCGACGCGCGGGAACGCCAAGGACGCTCTCCATCATCCATTTCCACTCTTTCCCGTGCGGCGCGACGCGGCCGAAATGCTGCCAGACCAGCAGGTGCGCCAGCTCATGCGGCACCACTTCATCGATAAACTCCCGCTGATTTTCCAGCAGTAGCACCGGGTTTAAACGAATTTCGTTTTTCTCCAGCCAGGCGGTGCCGGCGGAAGTACCACGCTGCTGGTAGACCAGCGTCGGTTCCGCATAGCGGCGTTCCAGCTTGCGATTCGCATTGGCGAGATGCTCCCGCAGGCTGCGCATGACGGCCTGCTGAATAGCGATGGGAATACGGGGCGTTTTCATAGCGCCAGAGGATAGTGCGGCGGAGGGGGGAGAGCAAGAGGAAGCTTCCTCCCGGGATGGGAGGAAGCTCAGGAAGGTTAATCGCGGGCACCGATCTCGCGCAGTGGACGACCCTGCATCAGGTTACGTTCAATATGTTCCAGCGAGACGTTTTTGGTTTCCGGGATCAGCCACAGCGTCAGCAGGATAAACAGCACGTTCAGACCGCCGTACACCCAGAAGGTATTGGCGCTGCCCAGCGAGTTGAGCATGGTCAGGAAGGTGGCGCCGACAATCATGTTGGCAATCCAGTTGGTCGCTGTGGAGCAGGTGATACCGAAGTCGCGGCCTTTCAGCGGCTGGATTTCGGAGCACAGTACCCAAATCAGTGGGCCGGCGCTCATGGCGAAACCGACGATGAACATCAGCAGCATCAGGACGGCGATGTACTGCGCGGTAGAGGAGTGAATGCCGATGTGCATCATGGTACCCAGGACGCCCATTCCCGCGGCCATCACGATAAAGCCAAGGATCAGCGTCGGTTTACGGCCCCAGCGGTCGACCAGACCGATGGCGATAAAGGTGGCCAGCACGTTAGTCAGACCGACGATCACTGTCCCCCACATTTGCTCAGTGGTGTTGGCATAACCCGCCAGCTCAAAGATCTTCGGCGCGTAGTACATGATGACGTTCATCCCGGTGAACTGTTGCATCACCTGCAGCAGGATGCCGAGGAACACCGCGCGGCGGAAGTTGCTGTTGTCTTTAAACAGCGACCAGCCGGACTGTTTTACCTTCAGGCTTTCACGGATTTCATCGAGCTCGCGTTTCGCTTCGGCGCTGGTATCGCGCAGGCGCAGCAGCACGCGTTCCGCATCGACAAAGCGACGTTTGGCGGCGAACCAGCGCGGGCTGTCCGGCAGGAAGATAACGCCGATCAGTAGCAATACCGCCGGAATGATGATAACCCCGAGCATCCAGCGCCATGCGCCGCTGTAGCTGAAAGCGGTGTCAGAGAGATAGGCGCCAAGGATCCCGATGGTGATCATCAGCTGGTACATGGAAATCATACTGCCGCGAATTTTTTCTGGGGCGATTTCCGACAGATACAGCGGAGCCGTATATGAGGCGACGCCCACCGCCAGGCCGAGCAGCACACGGGAAACCAGCAGGATCTCGACGTTTGGCGCGGCGGCAGAGAACAGCGAACCGGCGACGAAGAGGATGGCGCCGATCATCAGGCTCTTTTTCCGGCCCAGTTTGAAAGAGAGCCAGCCGCTGCCGACCGCGCCGACGGCAGCCCCGAACATCATGGAGCTGACCACCCACTCCTGGGTGTGGGCGGAAATCTGGAACTCATTGGCAATAAAGGGTAAGGCACCCGCAATAACACCGATATCAAGGCCGAACAGCAGGCCAGCCAGCGCGGCGAGGAAACAGACGAAGAACGTCATAGTCTTGTTCGAACGCCCTTGTTTTTTGTTGTCAGGCATAACGCCCTCCAGTTGAGTTATTGATTCTGTCGATGGTTAGGGTAGGACACTCGTCGGTAAAAAAACGTGACTATAATCACGGCTGTGTAATCGTTTCCACAAAGGTAAAGAAACGTAATTCATTAAATGCTTTTTAAATCAGCAATATAAACAAGGATAGACGACATTTTGAAAAACGGTAATCAGAGTTGACCGAAACAATATGTAACATTGTGAAAAATGGGTACAGGAGATAGCGTCTTTGGGCAGAAGGTGACAGTCTTTACTATGTAATCGCTTTCATTTTTTGGCGGCCGCGCGTTGAAATGGGGGCGCAGAAAAGGGGGGGAGGCGTAAATAAAAAGGCCAGCGCGAGGCTGGCCTTGAAGAGAGGAAGCGCGGAGATTATTTCAGACCGGCCGCTTCCCGTAGCAGCGCCGCTTTGTCGGTTTTTTCCCATGGGAAATGTTCGCGACCAAAGTGACCGTAGGCTGCGGTTTCTTTGTAGATCGGGTGCAGCAGATCCAGCATCTGAATCAGACCGTATGGACGCAGGTCGAAGAACTCGCGCACCAGCAGGGTCAGCTGTTCAGAAGGCACTTTCTCGGTGCCAAAGGTTTCCACCATGATGGACGTCGGTTCTGCAACGCCGATAGCGTAGGAAACCTGAATTTCGCAACGATCGGCCAGGCCTGCGGCAACGATGTTCTTCGCCACATAGCGCGCCGCGTAGGCTGCGGAACGGTCAACTTTAGATGGATCTTTACCGGAGAACGCGCCGCCGCCGTGGCGAGCCATGCCGCCGTAGGTATCAACGATGATCTTACGACCGGTCAGACCGCAGTCGCCCATCGGGCCGCCAATAACGAAACGGCCGGTCGGGTTGATGAAGAATTTGGTGGACGCGTTGAGCCATTCGGTCGGCAGAATCGGCTTGATGATCTCTTCCATCACTGCTTCCTGCAGGGATTTCTGATCGATATCTTCCGCGTGCTGAGTCGACAGAACGACCGCGTCGATGCCGACGATTTTGCCGTCGTCATACTGGAAGGTCACCTGGCTTTTCGCATCCGGGCGCAGCCACGGCAGGGTGCCGTTTTTACGCACTTCAGCCTGACGCTGCACCAGACGGTGAGCGTAAGTCACCGGCGCCGGCATCAGCACGTCGGTTTCGTTAGTGGCGTAGCCAAACATCAGCCCCTGGTCGCCGGCGCCCTGTTCCAGCGGATCGGCACGGTCAACGCCCTGGTTAATGTCCGGAGACTGTTTACCAATGGCGCTCAGTACGGCGCACGAGTTGGCGTCAAAGCCCATATCGGAATGCACGTAGCCAATTTCGCGGACGGTGTTGCGGGTGATCTCTTCGATATCAACCCATGCGCTGGTGGTGATTTCGCCGCCTACCAGCACCATGCCGGTTTTGACATAGGTTTCACATGCGACACGCGCTTTCGGATCCTGCTCGAGGATCGCATCCAGCACGGCATCGGAGATTTGGTCAGCAATTTTGTCAGGATGCCCTTCTGATACGGACTCAGACGTAAAAAGGTGTTTTGCCATATTTTATTTCACCTGTGGACGATTCGGATAGCTCATACTGTTGTGTAATGTGGCTTTGGTGGATAATCAGCGCAAAGCCGCGCAGGTAGCGACACGAGCAGTCTGAGTGTTAATCAGTATAGACGGATTAACTTCTGGACGGCCATTTTAGGTCAAATCTTGAGCCCATTTCCAGCCTTTTTTGATGGCGGTCGCATTTATGGGAAAACCCGCCTGGCAAAATTTCCTGACAACCGCGCAAACAGGCACATTTTTATTTTGCTTTTTACCCCGCTTCTCGGTATAAAACGCCGCGCGCGGCTCATTAAAAAAGCGCACGGGGCATGGCCCTGTGGTGCCACTTCCAGCCGGGTTAAGCAGTCTGTATTTACAGAATCTCGCAGCGGCGTAGCGCCTGTTGCCCGGTATGTATAGCTTTGGCTTGTCGCCGACCCTGTCGCAGGGCGGTGTGGAGGTGATACCAGATAATGAACCAATGTTTTTCGTTTGATTCGTCGCGTCGTTCTGTCGCGCGTCAGCACTCCGCAACCTGCATCTCTCTCATGCAAACCAGCCGATGTTCACCCCATCTCGGCGCTTCTCAGGATTCCAGGGCCGGTCGGCCGTCAGAAAACTGAACAAGGGCGCTCTTGCCTGGCAAGAGTTTTCTCGTGGTTTCTCCGGACTGTCATACTCTGTTCGGCTACGTGTTTTACGATGATATGAATAAGAAACCGGTCGCGCAGTCGCAAAACCAGCAGATAGTGCTGGGCTTTAGGACTGTTCATGGGTTGTTATCGCATCTTTGGACTGCGATAGTAGTTAACTGTCTTACACTTATTATTAAAAATTGAGGTTCGCTATGTCTGACGACATGTCTATGGTTTCGCCTTCGTCAGCAGGCGAACACGGTGTACTACGTTCCATGCAGGAGGTAGCGATGAGCTCCCAGGAAGCCAGCAAGATGCTGCGTACTTATAATATTGCCTGGTGGGGCAATAACTATTATGACGTCAACGAACTGGGCCACATCAGCGTTTGCCCGGATCCGGACGTCCCGGAAGCGCGCGTTGACCTCGCGGAATTAGTCAAAGCCCGCGAGGCGCAAGGGCAGCGCTTGCCGGCGCTGTTCTGCTTCCCGCAGATCCTGCAGCACCGCCTGCGCTCGATCAACGCCGCCTTCAAACGCGCGCGTGAATCGTATGGCTATAACGGCGATTACTTCCTCGTCTACCCGATCAAGGTTAACCAGCACCGTCGCGTGATTGAATCGCTGATCCATTCCGGCGAGCCGCTGGGCCTGGAAGCCGGTTCGAAAGCGGAACTGATGGCCGTGCTGGCGCACGCCGGGATGACCCGCAGCGTCATCGTCTGTAATGGTTATAAAGACCGCGAATATATCCGTCTGGCGCTGGTGGGCGAGAAGATGGGCCACAAGGTCTATCTGGTCATTGAGAAGATGTCCGAGATCGCTATCGTACTGGAAGAGGCCGAGCGCCTGAACGTGGTGCCGCGCCTTGGCGTACGTGCGCGTCTGGCCTCGCAGGGCTCCGGTAAATGGCAGTCCTCCGGCGGCGAGAAGTCCAAGTTCGGCCTCGCAGCGACCCAGGTGCTGCAACTGGTCGAAATTCTGCGCGAGGCAGGCCATCTTGAGAGCCTGCAACTGCTGCACTTCCACCTCGGTTCGCAGATGGCTAACATTCGCGATATCGCCACCGGCGTGCGTGAATCGGCGCGTTTCTACGTCGAACTGCATAAGCTGGGCGTCAATATTCAGTGCTTCGACGTCGGCGGCGGCCTGGGCGTGGACTATGAAGGCACCCGCTCGCAGTCCGATTGCTCGGTGAACTACGGTCTGAACGAATACGCCAACAATATCATCTGGGCGATCGGCGATGCCTGCGAAGAGAATGGCCTGCCGCACCCGACGGTGATCACCGAGTCCGGCCGCGCGGTGACCGCGCACCATACCGTGCTGGTTTCCAACATCATCGGCGTTGAGCGTAACGAATACACCGAGGCGACCCCGCCGGCGGAAGACGCTGCGCGTCCGCTGCAGAGCATGTGGGAAACCTGGCTGGAGATGCACGAGACCGGCAACCGCCGCTCGCTGCGCGAATGGCTGCACGACAGCCAGATGGACCTGCACGATATCCATATCGGCTACTCCTCCGGTACTTTCAACCTGCAGGAGCGCGCCTGGGCCGAGCAGCTGTATCTGAACATGTGCCATGAGGTGCAGAAGCAGCTCGACCCGAGCAACCGCGCCCATCGTCCCATCATCGATGAGCTGCAGGAGCGAATGGCGGATAAAATCTACGTCAACTTCTCGTTGTTCCAGTCGATGCCGGATGCCTGGGGGATCGATCAGCTGTTCCCGGTGATGCCGCTGGAAGGGCTGAACAAGTCGCCTGAGCGCCGCGCGGTGCTGCTGGACATCACCTGCGATTCCGATGGCGCCATCGATCACTACGTGGACGGCGACGGGATCGCCACCACCATGCCGATGCCGGAATACGACCCGGAGAACCCGCCGATGCTGGGCTTCTTCATGGTTGGCGCCTATCAGGAGATCCTCGGCAACATGCACAACCTGTTCGGCGATACCGAGGCGGTGGACGTGTTCGTCTTCCCTGACGGCAGCGTTGAGGTTGAGCTGTCCGACGAGGGCGATACCGTGGCGGATATGCTGCAGTATGTGCAGCTGGATCCGAATACGCTGCTGACCCAGTTCCGCGATCAGGTGAAAAATACCGGTCTGGACGACGCGCTGCAGCAGCAGTTCCTCGAGGAGTTCGAGGCGGGACTGTACGGCTATACTTATCTGGAAGACGAGTAGCCGCTGATGCCCGGTGGCGCTGCGCTGACCGGGCCTGCGTATGTCGGCCGGATAAGGCGAAGCCGTCATCCGGCAGCATGCGATACTCACTTGAACCCGTATGCATTACCGGCGATAATTCACGCCAATAAGCGATTTATCTATCAAACCCTTCCTCGTCGGGCCTAACGACGCGGAGGGGTTTTTTTATACTTATTTTTTACGTTCCACGACTGTCAAAAGAGGTCATATCCATGAGCACTTTAGGTCATCAATACGATAACTCCCTGGTATCCAATGCCTTTGGCTTTCTGCGTTTGCCAATGAACTTTATGCCGTATGAAAGCGATGCGGACTGGGTCATCACCGGCGTGCCGTTCGATATGGCGACCTCCGGGCGCGCGGGCGGCCGTCATGGCCCGGCGGCGATCCGTCAGGTTTCCACTAACCTTGCCTGGGAGCACAACCGTTTCCCGTGGAACTTCGATATGCGCGAGCGCCTGAACGTGGTGGACTGCGGGGATCTGGTGTACGCCTTCGGCGACGCGCGCGAAATGAGCGAGAAGCTGCAGGCTCACGCCGAGAAGCTGCTGGCGGCCGGCAAACGTATGCTCTCCTTTGGCGGCGACCATTTCGTTACCCTGCCGCTGCTGCGCGCCCATGCCAAGCACTTTGGTAAAATGGCGCTGGTGCACTTCGATGCTCACACCGATACCTACGCCAACGGCTGCGAGTTCGACCACGGCACCATGTTCTATACCGCGCCGAACGAAGGGCTTATCGATCCGAACCACTCCGTACAGATCGGGATCCGCACCGAGTTCGACAAAGACAATGGCTTTACGGTGCTCGACGCCGGCCAGGTTAACGACCGCAGCGTTGATGACGTGATTGCCCAGGTGAAGCAGATCGTCGGCGACATGCCGGTGTACCTGACCTTTGATATCGACTGTCTGGATCCGGCGTTTGCGCCAGGCACCGGTACCCCGGTTATCGGTGGGCTGACCTCCGACCGCGCGATCAAGCTGGTGCGCGGCCTGAAGGACCTGAACATCGTCGGGATGGACGTGGTGGAAGTCGCCCCGGCCTACGATCAGTCCGAAATTACCGCTCTGGCGGCGGCGACCCTGGCGCTGGAGATGCTGTACATCCAGGCGGCGAAGAAGGGCGAATAAATCTGTTCCCGTCATACTTCAAGTTGCATAGGCGTGGGCAATAAATCGGCCCATCCCTGGGCCTCGTCCTTACGGGGCCAGCGCAAGCGCTGTTCAAAACGACTAGCCGTTTTGTCCTGCAGCTTATTTAGGGTATAGACGCGTTTACTGCTGCTGCGCGACGCATACGCAGCAGCAGTGCGCCGCCGGCGCACAGCGTGATCAGCTGCGATGCCACCAGAACGGAAAAACCTGAACTTACCGATCCCACTGATTTCATCACCACTCCCATCAGCAGCGGAATAAACGCCGCGCAGATGTTGCCAATGCCGTTAATGATCCCATAAGCGCTGCCTACCGCTTCGCGCGGGGCGTGATGCTGAACCACCGCGGGGATCGCCGCCCCCTGTAATCCCCAGAACACGTTCGCCGCCAGCATAAACAGCGCCAGCATCGCCGGCTGCTGGCTGAGCATCAGCGCCAGCACAGAACCGGCGGTGAGTAGGCCGCCGATAATAAACAGCAGCGGCGCCTGCTCCGGGCGCATTTTGTCGAGGAGCACGCCGCCAAGAAACTTTGAGCCGAGGCTTAACAGAAAGGGGACAGCCGCCAGCAGGCCGGTAGCCTGTAGCGAGAAGTGGTGCTCGTCGCGCAGCCAGGCGGGCAACCAGGCGCTACTCCCCCACAGATAGCTGAGCGTGGCGATTTCTACCAGCAGGATCCAGCCTAGCAGCGGCGTACGCCAGGCGAGGGCAAAAGTTTGGCTAAAGCCAGGCTTCGCGCGCTGTGAGGTTACTTGTGGCGCGGGGAGAAACCGCCAGATTAATCCGCCGCCGAGCAGCAGGTTAAGCAGCGCCAGCGCGTAGAAGGAGCCGATCCAGCCAACGTGCGCCATCAGCCAGGTGACCAGCGGGAAGCCTACCGCCAGCCCCAACGATACGCCAAGGGCGGTCAGCGCATTCGGCTTGCCTATTTCATCAGCGGCGAAGTTGTCGTTGATAAAGCGCGTTTTCAGAGAGAACAGCGGCCCCTCCGCCACGCCAAGAACGATGCGCGCGATCAACATTCCCAGCAGTGAGCCGAGTAGCGGGGAAATGGCGCACACCAGCGCCCATATAGCAATGCTGCTTAAGAGTCCCTGACGATAATGCCATCTACTTTCTATAACTGGTGTTAATAATAATGCCGAAAAACCATAACCCAGAAGAAAGCATGTCATTAGCATACCTTGTAACATTCTGTTTTCATTTAACTGAAAATGGGCAGCGAATTCCGGGTTAAGGATCATCACCGAGATATTTACCCGATCGACGTAGGAAATAATTATTAACAAAAGTAATGCTATTACCCCTTGCCATCTTGCCGCCATTCGTTGTCTCCACGCTTAATTTAATGATTGCCAGTTATTATTTTTTAACGCCAGAAATAGTTACATGAGTAAAATGGTTCACCTATGAAACTCATTGTTTTTAAATGATTAAATAAATAGCTGTTTCATGGATGAAACACCATGGTTTCCGCTGTTGCCCATTTTTAATGATCGATTTGAAAAGAAGTCAATAGTCGTATGTGAAATTTAAATCGGCATTTTTATTTATAATGGATCACCGCTTTAAATATCATCATTTCATCTGAATGCAGTTTTTCGTGATCAATTGCACACTTAGCTAATTTAAAAGCCACTCATTAACAAATTCGTCACATTAATGCTTGACGAAACATTCACCGCTTTTATATTGACCGTATTAAATAAGAAACAGAGTTTCATATATGAAACAAAAGCCTGGAGGATTGCGATGAGCTGGATAGGCGTATGTGACGCGGAGCAAGTACAGGAAGATTTCCCATATAGCGGCAATATCGACGGTAAGGAAATCGGTATTTATCTGATTGATGGCGAATATTACGCGCTGGAAGACGTTTGCCCTCATGCCTATGCGCTCCTGAGCCAGGGCTTTGTCGAAGATGGCAAGGTGGAATGCCCGCTGCATGAGGCGGTATTCGACGTCAAAACCGGCCAGTGCCTGCATGGACCCGGCGGTCGCAACCTTAATCGTTACCCGGTGCGGGTATACGACAATCAGATCCAGATTACCTTTATCGAGGAGAACGTGGCATGAGCGAATCCCTGGACTTCAACCCGGCGCTACCGGAAAGCCGCCAGTTTACGCCACCGGCGGAAGGCGGAAACGGCAATATCCATAAGCCTGGCGACTATCACAATCTGATTTGGCAAACCCGCAGCCGGGTACCGGAAAACTGGGAACTGCAGCTTATCGCCACCCTGGAAACGTTGTTCGAGCAGGGCGCGGAAAGTCTCGGTGAACTAGTGAACGGCCTCAATGGCGTCAGGATGCATGACCAACAGGGCGAACCGTGGAGCGAAAGCAGCTTCCAGGCATTTTTACAGGTTAACGGCTACTGAGGACACAGCGATGACGACAACGGTACAAAACTATCTTGATAAAGGACTGCGCGGCCTGTGGTATCCGGTGCTGGCGAGCTGGGAAGTGCAGTCTGCGCCGGTAGGCATTACCCGTCTCGGCGAGCAGATCGTGGTCTGGCGGAATAAAGATGGCCAGGTGCAGGCCCTGGAAGACCGCTGCCCGCATCGCGGCGCACGCCTGTCAATGGGCTGGAACTTAGGCGATCGTATCGCCTGCTGGTATCACGGCGTGGAAGTCGCCGGCAACGGCGAAGTGAAAGACGTTCCGGCGGTGGATCGCTGCCCGCTGGTCGGCCAGCAGTGCGTGCGCAGCTACAGCGTGCACGAAGCGCACGGGGCAATCTTCCTGTGGTTTGGCGTCACCGCCGATCAGCAGCCTGATGAATTGAGCTTCCCTGAGGAACTAGCCGATAGCGAAAAATACAGTAACTTCCTGTGCACCGCGGCGTGGAAATGCAACTACCAGTACGCGCTGGAAAACGTGATGGACCCGATGCATGGCACCTATTTGCACTCATCATCGCACTCGATGGCAGAAGGCGATCGCAAAGCCGATATGGTCCTGCAGCCGACGAAAACCGGCTTTATCTTCGAGAAAAAAGGGCAGAGCGGCGTTAACTTTGACTGGGTTGAACTGGGCAACAGCGGCGCCTACTGGATGCGTCTGTCTATTCCGTACAAAAAGCGTTTCGGGCCGGGCGGCCACTTCTGGATCGTCGGCATGGTGGTTCCGGAAGATAACGATAACTGTCGCGTCTTCTTCTGGCGCATCCGCGGCGTTCAGGGCTGGCAGCGCGATCTGTGGCGCTTTATGTACCGCAACCGTCTGGAAAAGCTGCACTGGGAAGTACTGGAGCAGGATCGCGTGGTGCTGGAAAGCCTGGCGCCGAACGCCCGCGATCATGAATACCTTTATCAACATGACGTCGGTCTGTCCCGCCTGCGCCGCATGATGCAGAAAGCGGCGAAAGAGCAGTTAGCGCTCCGCGAAGCGCAGCAGGGTGCCGCCTGATGAACGGCCTGCTAAACGGTAAACGTATTGTCGTCACCGGTGCGGCGCGCGGTCTCGGGTACCACTTTGCCGAAGCCTGCGCCGCTCAGGGCGCGACGGTGGTGATGTGCGACATCCTGCAGGGAGAGCTGGCGGAAAGCGCTCATCGCCTGCGGCAGAAGGGCTATCAGGTCGAATCTCACGCCATCGATCTTGCCAGTCAAGCATCGATCGAGCAGGTCTTCAGCGCCATCGGCGCGCAGGGGTCTATCGATGGCTTAGTCAATAACGCAGCGATGGCCACCGGCGTCGGCGGAAAAAATATGATCGATTACGATCCGGATCTGTGGGATCGGGTAATGACGGTCAACGTTAAAGGCACCTGGTTGGTGACCCGCGCGGCGGTACCGCTGCTGCGCGAAGGGGCGGCGATCGTCAACGTCGCTTCGGATACCGCGCTGTGGGGCGCGCCGCGGCTGATGGCCTATGTCGCCAGTAAGGGCGCGGTGATTGCGATGACCCGCTCCATGGCCCGCGAGCTGGGTGAAAAGCGGATCCGTATCAACGCCATCGCGCCGGGACTGACCCGCGTTGAGGCCACGGAATACGTTCCCGCCGAGCGTCATCAGCTGTATGAGAACGGCCGCGCGCTCAGCGGCGCGCAGCAGCCGGAAGATGTCACCGGCAGCGTGGTCTGGCTGCTGAGCGATCTTTCGCGCTTTATCACCGGCCAGCTGATCCCGGTCAACGGCGGTTTTGTCTTTAACTAATAAGTGAGGCGGTATGGCGAACGATCAGGAAGTGAAGTATCTGGTGCCCGGTCTTGAGCGCGGTTTACAACTGCTGCTGGCGTTTGGCGAACAGCATCGCGATCTGACCTTTGCCGAGCTGCATCGGCTGGTGGATATGCCGAAAGCGACCGCCTATCGCGTGGTGCAGACGCTGGAATATATGGGCTTTCTTGAGCGCAACGCCCGCACCAATACCTTTTCGCTGGGCATGAACGTACTGCGTCTGGGCTTTGAATATATCGCCTCACTGGATGTCGCTCAGGTGGGTCAGCCGGTCATCGAGCAACTACGCGATATCAGCCAGTGCAGCAGCCATCTGGCGATCCGCGACGGCCGCGACATCATCTACATCGCCCGCGTCAGCGCCGCCGGTTCGCGTATCAACCAGGTCAGCGTCGGAACGCGGCTACCGGTGCACTGCACCTCGCTTGGCCGCATGCTGCTGACCGATGTTTCCCGCAGCGAGTTTGAACAATTGTTCCCGGATGAACGGCTGCCGGGCAATGCGCCGGGCCAGCTGTACGACCGCGAAGCGCTGTGGCAGATGGTGCAGCAGGATAAAGCCCGCGGCTACGTGATTGGCGAATCGTTCTACCGCCACGGCATCTCATCGATTGTCTATCCGGTCTTTAACCGCAGCGGCCGGGTGGCGGCGGTCGTCAGCATTCTGGTGCCGTCGGACGAGATCCCGCAAAGCGATCGCGAACGGTTGCAGAACGACGTCAGTATGGCGGCGGACAAAATTTCCGGCTTCCTCGGATATTTGTCACAGGCAAGTTAAATCAACAACTTAACAGCAGGCGCTTGATTGCGTCGGGCATGTTTTACGCCCAAATTCGGGCGACTGAACGGTAAAGAGGCGACGAATAATGAGTATTACCGGAATTGAAAAGCTGGAATTTGGCGTAGACGACCTGAACCACAGCGCTAAATTCATGCGCGATTTTGGCCTGACCGGCGACGCCAGCGGCCGCGCGTTTACCACCCTCAGCGGCGCGCGGGTCGAACTTAACCCGACCGATGCCGCCAACTTACCGCCAGCCTTTGAGGCGGGCAACACCCTGCGTCGCATGACCTGGGGCGTGGCGGATCGGGCGGCGCTGGATGCGCTGCGCCCGAAGCTGGAACGCCAGCCCGCTTTCCGTGAAATCGACGGCGCGCTGGAGTGCCGCGATCCCAACGGTATGACGCTGCGGGTGCAGGTTAGCCAGCAAACGGCGGTTGAACTGAACGTTGAACCGATCAACCAGTGGGGCGATGTGCGTCGCATCGACACTCCGAGCCCGGTATACGACCGCGCGCAGCCCATTAACGTCGGCCACGTCGTATTCTTTGTTGAAGAGCTGGCGGCGGTGGAAAGTTTCTATCGCGAAGTGCTGGGCTTTCAGGTGTCAGACCGCTATATCAATCGCGCGGTGTTCCTGCGCTGCGGCGTGCGCGGCGGACACCATAACCTCTTCTTATTGCAGTTGCCCAACCGCAAGCGCGGGCTAAACCACGTCGCGTTTACCGTACGGGATATTCATGAAGTGATCGGCGGCGGCATTGCGATGAATAAAAACGCGTGGAGCACGTTTATCGGCCCCGGCCGCCATCCGGTCTCCTCGGCCTACTTCTGGTATGTCAACAGCCCGACCGGCGGCGCTTTTGAGTACTACACCAACGATGACTATCTGACGGAAAACTGGCAGCCGCGCGAGCTGGAGCATTCACTCGTGTCCTTTACCGAATGGGCGGTGGAAGGCGGTATCGATCACGATACCCGTCGCCAGCAGAAAAAACCGGAGGCGGTATGACGGCGCGGATAGTCATTATCGGCGGCGGCCAGGCTGGCGGCTGGGCGGCGAAAACGCTGCGTGATGAAGGGTTTAGCGGCGAGATTTGCGTGGTTGCCGAAGAGCAATGGGATTTTTACGAGCGCCCGCCGCTGTCGAAAGCGGCATTGCTAGAGGCCGAACCGGCGCTGCCGCGGTTATTCAGCGCCGAGGTGCAGCAGGCACTGGATCTGCGCTGGTACCGCCCGCTGCGCGCGAAATCGATCGACCGGCAAAATAAAACCCTGGCGCTGAGCAACGGCGAAACGCTGGCGTACGACCTACTGCTGATCGCCACCGGCGGCCGCGCGCGGCTGCCGTCCGAGGCCTGGGGGCAGCATCCTCAGGTATATACCCTGCGCCACTGGCAGGACGCGCAGCGTCTGAAGCAGCGGTTGGCATCGGCAACGCGGCTGGCGATCGTCGGCGGCGGCTGGATTGGCCTCGAAATCGCCGCCTCGGCGCGCAAAAGCGGCGTAGCCGTGACCCTTTATGAACAGCAGCCGGCGCTGTGCATGCGCTCGGTCAGTATGGAGGTCTCGCAGGCGCTGGATGAGTTGCATCGCGGGCAGGGCGTTGATATTCGCCGCGGCTGCGGCGCGCTGGAGCTGGAAGATGATAACGGCTTGCCGACGCTGCACTGCGACGGCCAGCGGGAGACCTTCGATGCGGTAGTGGTGGGGATCGGCGTCGATCTGAATCTCGAACTGGCGCGCGATGCCGGGCTCACTGTCGATCGCGGGATTGTCGTTAATGCCCAAGGGCGTAGTAACGATCCGGCGATTTTCGCCGCTGGCGATGTCGCCCAGCACCATCAGTACGGTCTGTGCATTCAGTCGTGGGCCTTTGCGCAAAATCAGGCCATCGCGACAGCGAAAGCGATGCTCGATCCACAGGCCAGCGGCTACGACGAGGCGCCGTGGCTGTGGTCAGATCAATACGATCGCAATGTCCAGATCCTCGGGATCCCGCAAGCGGGCAGCCGGACCATTGTGCGTGACGAGCCGCAGGGCGCGATCTACTTCTCCCTGAATGCCGATGGACGCTTAACTCAGCTGGTGGCCTTCAATAATGCACGTATCGTGAAGCTGGCGAAGCGCTGGATGACGGCGGGAAGGGATCTCTCTAACGTCCCGCTCGCTGACCCGACTTTCTCGCTGATGTCATTGCGATAAGAAACGCGAACCCTTAAGGGGGAGAAATGACCACATTAGAGACCAACGCCGCGCCTGCAGAGGCGAGCGGCGAGGGCGTCCGCACGCCTGAAAAAGCAGTTCGTTGGGCCATTCCGCTGTCGCTGCTGGCCTGCGTGCTGCTGGCTTTTTTCGACAAAATCAGTATCGCCGCGCTGTTTTCCGATAGTCACTTCCAGCAGGCGATGGGCATCGATTTCGACACCACCCGGTTGGGCATTCTGATGAGTGCCTTTTTGCTGAGTTACGGCTTCTCGTCAGTGTTATTAAGCGGCCTTGGCGACCGGATTGCGCCGCTGCGTCTGCTGACTGGAATGATGGTGGTGTGGTGCATCCTGATGGTGATCATGGGCTTCACCCACAACTACGCGCTGATGGTGACGCTGCGCATCCTGTTGGGCATTGCTGAAGGGCCGCTGTTTCCGTTGGCGTTCGCCGTGGTGCGCCACACCTTCCCGCAGCGGCTACAGGCCCGCGCCACCATGTTGTGGCTGCTCGGCACGCCGGTTGGCGCGGCGCTGGGTTTCCCGCTGTCAATTTGGCTACTCAATACCTTCGGCTGGCAGAGCACATTTTTCGTGATGGCGATGCTGACGATACCGGTGCTGATTTTTGTACGCATCGGGCTGCGCGGCGTACAACTGGAGGCGAGAGCGAGCAGCGATAAAACCTCGCAGGAAGCGCGCCGCAGCGCGCGTCTCGAGCTCTTTGTGAGTCCGCATTTTTGGATGATCTGCATCTTCAACATCGCCTTTCTCGCCTATCTGTGGGGGATCAACGGCTGGCTGCCGGGCTACCTGATTAAAGGCAAAGGCATTCATCTGGAACACGCCGGCTGGCTGTCGTCGATGCCATTTATCGCCATGTTGCTAGGCGAAATTATCGGCGCCTGGCTGTCCGACCGCGTCGATAGGCGCGCCGCCGCCTGCTTTATTTCCCTGGCAGGCGCGGGTATTGGCCTGGCGGCAGTGATGCATTTCACCACGCCGCTGCCGGTAATCGCGGCGATGAGCTTTAGCACCTTTATGTGGGGCACCGGCGCGCCAAACATTTTCGCGCTGCTGGCTAAAGCGACCCATCCACGGGTCAGCGCCACGGCGGGTGGAATTTTCAACGGGCTGGGAAACTTTGCCGGGGCGCTATCGCCGGCGGTGATGGGCGCGCTTATCGCCTTCACCCATAGCATGGATTCCGGGCTGATTTTTCTGGCGGTGATGGCGGCGGTGGGCTGCGCCCTGTTACTGCCGCTGCTGAGACGTTACTGAGGATAAAACGATGACTGATTCAACCGTAACTGCAAAACAGAGTTTGAAACCTGACCATATGACGATGGAAGAGTGGGTGGAGTCGCGTATCGCGCGCTTTGAAGGCCGTAAATACGACTGGAATGCGCTGAAATTCCAGGCCGATTTCGATCCGAAATATCGCCGCGCGCAGATGCGCTACATCGGCACCGGCGCCACCGGCGTCGCCAGTGATACCAACACCGTTCCGGCCGAGCACTTCACCTTTTCCACCATGGTGTTGCCGTCCAAATGTGAAGGCCCGCTGCACCTGCATGATGACGTAGAAGAGGTGTTCTTCATGCTCAAAGGGCAGATCACTCTGATGATTCAGGACGGCGACAACTATACCGAAACCGTGCTGCGCGAACGCGATCTGATCTCGGTGCCGCCTGGAATTTACCGCGGTTTGTTTAACCACGGCGAAGAAGAGGCGCTGATGTGCGTGATGCTCGGCACCCATAAGCCGCATATTCCGACCTACCCGGAAGATCATCCGCTGGCAAAAGTAAAACGTAACTAAGGGGCGATGATGACGGGGTTTCGTGAACAAGGAAGCGGTATTCCGCTGACGCTGCTGCACGGCATCAGTTCCGGCGCGGCCTCCTGGCATAAACAGATGGCGCTACCCGGCTACCGAGTGCTGGCCTGGGATATGCCCGGTTATGGCGAAAGCCCGATGCTGGCGGCGGCGCCGGCGAATGCCGGCGATTACGCCGACGCGCTGGCGCGAATGCTGGACCGCGCTGGAGTAGAGCAAACCATACTGGTCGGCCATTCGCTGGGCGCGCTGGTGGCGGCCGCCTTCGCCGCGAAATACCCGCAGAGGGTGCTTTACCTGGTGCTCGCCGACGTCGCGCAGGGCTACGGCCAGGCGGAAGCCGCACAGCGGGAAAAAGTCTGGCAGGGGCGTCAACAGCAGATAGCGCTGGGCGGCGAGGCGATGGCCCAGGGGCGAGCTGCAAAACTGCTGCGCCCTGGCGCGTGCGAAGCCGATGTGGCGACGGTGGCGGCGGGGATGCGCAGGCTACGCCGCGACGGTTATCTCGCCGCGGCCTGGATGCTGGCCCATGACGACATTCACCGTTGGCTCGCCGACTATCGCGGTCGTCTCTCCGTGTGGTGTGGCGAGCAGGATGCCATTACCCAACCGGAGTTAGTGCAGGGAGTGGCGCTGCGTTACGGCGCCCCTTACATCGCCATCCCTCAGGCTGGACATGCCAGCTATCTCGATAACGAAATCTTTTTTAATCAACAGCTTTTACGCATAGGGGAAGAGGTGCGCGATGAATGCACAAATTGAAGGACGCGTCGCGGTAGTCACCGGCGGTTCGTCAGGAATCGGCTTTGAAACGCTGCGCCTGCTGCTGGGCGAAGGGGCGAAAGTCGCCTTTTGCGGCCGCAACCCGGATCGGCTGGCTAGCGCCCATGCGGCGTTGCAAAACGAATATCCAGAAGGTGAGGTGTTCTCCTGGCGCTGTGACGTACTGAACGAAGCTGAAGTTGAGGCGTTCGCCGCCGCGGTCGCCGCGCGTTTCGGCGGCGTCGATATGCTGATTAATAACGCCGGCCAGGGCTATGTCGCCCACTTCGCCGATACGCCACGTGAGGCCTGGCTGCACGAAGCCGAACTGAAACTGTTCGGCGTGATTAACCCGGTAAAGGCCTTTCAGTCCCTGCTAGAGGCGTCGGATATCGCCTCGATTACCTGTGTGAACTCGCTGCTGGCGTTACAGCCGGAAGAGCACATGATCGCCACCTCTGCCGCCCGCGCCGCGCTGCTCAATATGACGCTGACTCTGTCGAAAGAGCTGGTGGATAAAGGTATTCGTGTGAATTCCATTCTGCTGGGGATGGTGGAGTCCGGGCAGTGGCAGCGCCGTTTTGAGAGCCGAAGCGATAAGAGCCAGAGTTGGCAGCAGTGGACCGCCGATATCGCCCGTAAGCGGGGGATCCCGATGGCGCGTCTCGGTAAGCCGCAGGAGCCAGCGCAAGCGCTGCTATTCCTCGCTTCGCCGCTGGCCTCCTTTACCACCGGCGCGGCGCTGGACGTTTCCGGCGGTTTCTGTCGCCATCTGTAAGGAAAGATGATGAAAAAGGTCATGTTAATTGGCTATGGCGCGATGGCCCAGGCGGTGATTGAACGCCTGCCGCCGCAGGTGAGGGTGGAGTGGATCGTGGCGCGCGAATCGCATCACGCAGCGATCTGCCTGCAGTTTGGTCAAGCGGTGACGCCGCTTACCGATCCGCTGCAATGCGGTGGGACGCCGGATCTGGTGCTGGAATGCGCCAGTCAGCAGGCGGTCGCGCAATACGGCGAAGCGGTACTGGCGCGCGGCTGGCATCTGGCGGTGATCTCGACCGGTGCGTTGGCGGACAGCGAACTGGAACAGCGTTTACGTCAGGCGGGCGGCAAGTTGACGCTGCTGGCTGGCGCGGTGGCCGGAATAGATGGCCTGGCGGCGGCGAAAGAGGGGGGGCTTGAACGAGTGACCTATCGGTCGCGTAAAAGCCCGGCCAGCTGGCGCGGCAGCTATGCCGAACAGCTTATCGACCTCAGCGCGGTCAATGAAGCGAAAATTTTCTTCGAAGGCAGCGCCCGCGAGGCGGCGCGGCTATTCCCGGCAAATGCCAACGTGGCGGCAACCATCGCGCTGGGCGGTATTGGCCTTGACGCGACCCGAGTACAGCTGATGGTCGATCCGGCGACGCAACGCAACACCCATACGCTACACGCCGAAGGATTGTTCGGCGAGTTTCACCTGGAGCTGAGCGGCCTGCCGCTCGCCAGCAATCCGAAAACATCGACCCTCGCGGCACTGAGCGCGGTACGCGCCTGCCGTGAACTGGCATAACGCAGAGAGGCTGAGATGGACGAATTAGACATTTTTATCGGCGGTCAGTGGCGTCGCGGCGGCGGCAATTTGATGCACAGCCAGTTTCCGGCGGATGGCGCTATTAACGCGGCGCTGCATGCGGCAAGCCTCGATGATTTACAGGAGGCGATCGACTGTGCCGACCGCGCCTGGCGGGAGCCAACGTGGCGGGCGATGCTGCCGCATCAGCGGGCGAAGATCCTGCATAAAGTCGCCGATCTAATTGAAGCACAGCTTGATGAGCTCACCCAAAAGCAGAGCCGCGATAATGGTAAACCGCTGGCGGAAGCGCGAGGGCTGGTGATGAGCGCGGCGGGGACGGCACGCTATTTTGCCGCCGCCTGTGAACTGCTGGAAGGCGAGCTGCCGACGCCGCGGCAGGCAGATCTATTGACCCTGAGCCGCTATGAGCCGCTGGGCGTGGTGGCGGCGATCACCCCGTGGAACTCGCCGATCGCCAGCGAAATGCAGAAGGTGGCCCCGGCGATCGCCGCCGGAAATGCGGTGATCCTCAAACCGGCGGAAGCCACGCCGCTCATGGCGCTGGAACTGGCGAAGATCTTTGAGCAGGCCGGTTTACCCGCCGGACTGCTGAGCGTGCTGCCGGGTAAAGGATCGATTATCGGCGATGCGCTGGCCCGCCATCCTAAGGTGCGCAAAATTTCCTTTACCGGCGGCACCACCACCGGACGTCACCTGGCGCATGTGGCGGCGGAAAAGCTAATTCCGGCGTCGCTGGAGCTGGGCGGCAAATCACCGACCATCGTGCTGGAAGATGCCGATATCGAACAGGCGGCGCGGGGCATCTGCTACGGCATTTTCAGCTCCGGCGGCCAGGCCTGTATTGCCGGCTCGCGGCTGTTTGTTCATGACAAAGTGTATCCGCAATTAATGGCCCGCCTGCTGGAGTTAACCCAAGGGCTGCGGGTTGGCCATCCGTTCAGCGCTGGCACCCACGTCGGGCCGCTGATCAACGATAAACACCGGCAGAGCGTGCTGGAGTACGTCGAGCTGGCGAAACGCGAAGGCGGCAGCGTGCTATGCGGCGGCGAGATCCCGGCGGATCCGGCGCTGGCGGCAGGCAGCTATTTCCTGCCGACCATCATTGAAGGGCTGAACAATCAGGCCCGCGTTTGCCAGGAAGAGATCTTCGGACCGGTTCTGGTGGCGATGCGTTTTCACGATGAAGCGGCGCTGATCCGCGAGGCCAATGATTCGGTCTTCGGACTGGCGGCGGGGATCTGGACGCGTGATACCGGCCGCGCGCTGCGTCTGAGCGAACAACTGGAAGCCGGTACGGTGTGGATCAACACCTACAAAGTTTTCTCCATTTCGACCCCGTTTGGGGGCTTTAAAGAGAGCGGTCTGGGCCGCGAAAAAGGGATCCAGGGGCTGAAAGCCTGGATGCAACAAAAGAGCATTTATCTGGCGACGGGTAATAGCGTCAACCACTGGTGCGACTGAGAAAGGGTGAGCAATGAGCGAAATGATAACCGTCGGCGATGCCATCGCCAGAACGCTGGAGCAGTATCACGTTGAAGCCATTTATGGCGTCATTTCTATCCATAACCTGCCGATCGCCGATGCCGTCGGCCAGCGGGAAAAAATCCGCTTTGTTCCGGCGCGCGGTGAAGCGGGCTCGGTGACCATGGCTGACGCCCACGGCCGTTTTTCAGGGCTCGGCGTGGCGCTGACCAGTACCGGCGCGGGTGCGGGTAATGCGGTCGGCGCGCTGGTTGAGGCGATGAACGCCGGTACGCCGCTGCTGCACCTGACCGGACAGGTCGAAAAAGCCTGGCTGGACGCCGACACCGGTTTCATTCATGAAACCCGCGATCAGTTGACCTTCCTGAAAGCCAGTTCGAAGCGCGCTTACCGCATTAGCAACGCCAACCAGGCGGTGGCTATCCTGCATAAGGCGATTCAGGAGGCGCAGACGCCGCCGTGCGGCCCGGTCTCGGTGGAGATCCCAATCGACATTCAGAGCGCCAAAATTCCGCTTTCACTGCTGACCGCGCCGCTGAAACGCGCTCCGGCGGTTGAGCCGGAAGCGTCGCTGGTCGATGCGCTGTGGGCGCAGCTTAAGCAGGCGAAGCAACCGCTGTTGTGGCTTGGCGGCGGCGCGTTAGAGAGCGGCGAGGCGGTGAAGACGCTGGCGGATGCCGGGGTGACGGTGATTTCCAGTACCCACGGCCGCGGCATTCTGGCGGACAGCCATCGCGCCAGCCTGCGCGCGTTTCATAATTCTCCCTCGGTTGAAGCGCTGATTTCACAATGTGATTTCACACTTGTTGCCGGTTCCCGGCTGCGCAGCAACGAAACGCGTTCCTGGACGCTGGAACTGCCCACACCGCGGGTGCAGATTGATATCGACCCGGCGGCGGCCAGCCGTAACTACCTGATGGACAACACGCTGGTGGCGGACTGCCGCGCTTTATTAGCGGCGCTGGCAGAGCGGGTGCAGGGCCGGATGTGGGGCGATGCGCGTTGGGATAGCCAGCTTAAAGCGGCGGTAGAGGCGGCGGAGCAGGGGCTGCGCGACCAGTGCGGCGCTTACGCTAAATTGAATGACGCGATTGCGCAGGCGCTGCCCGATGACGGCATCCTGGTGCGCGATATTACCGTTTCCGGCAGCCTGTGGGGCAGCCGTCTGTTCCGCGCTCACGGCCCGCTGATGAATATCCATTCTCTGGCCGGAGCCATCGGTATGGGGCTACCGATGGCGGTGGGCACCGCGATTGCCAATCCGCAACGTAAAGTGGTCGGCCTGGTGGGCGACGGCGGCCTGAGCCTCAACCTTGGCGAACTGGCGACCCTGGCGCAGGAGAAGGCCAACGTGACGCTGTTGATTATGAATGACGGCGGCTACGGCGTAATGCGCGGTATTCAGGATAAGTATTTTGGCGGCCGTCAGTATTACAACGAGCTGCACACGCCAGACTTTACCCTGTTGGCGCAGGCGATGGGTCTGCAGGCGTGGAGCGTGGATCGGGCTGAGGATTTCCAGGCGGTGATGACCGAAGCGCTGGCGATGCCGGGGCCATCGGTGGTGGAAGTGAAGATGGGCCAGATTGGCGCGCTGCGCTTTGCCGGCCCGCCGCAGAAGACGCTGTATTAATGATAACCCAGTGACCCCAACCCTCTCCCTTCCGGGGAGAGGGTACCGCACGGCACAGGGGGTTAATCAAGGCGCCGGACGGTTGCTCCTGCGCGCCGGGAGAGGGCCGGCTCACTGGAGAGGGTTCATTATATGGTTAAAACACGTTAAACGGATATTCGACGTAGAACCGCACTTCATTCCCGCTGACGTTATAGTCGCTGGCGTTGCTGGAAACGCGCAGCACCGAATAGCGGAGTCTCAATTTCAAATCTTTCGCCATGCCGTTTTGCACCTGGTACTGCACCTGGTTGAACCATTCGTGTTCTTTACCGTTGCTGGTCTCGGCGGTTTTAATGTTATCCCCGCGAACGTAGGCGGTGGTCCAGCTCAGGCCCGGTAAGCCCAGTCCGGCAAAATCCAGGCCATAGGAGGCCTGCCAGGAACGTTCATCCTCGCCGTTAAAATCGGACCAGTAGGAGTTAGCCAGCCAGATGGTGTTGCCGCCATCGCCGACGCCGCCCTGGTTCTGGTAGCCGCCATAATGGTAGCCGGTGCTGCCGCTGCTTTGCTGGTAAGCGACCTTAAAGGTATGAATATCCCAGATATAGCTGGCGGCAAGGCTCCAGATGCTGTTGCTGCGCCCGGTGTCATTGGCGTCGGCATATTCTTGATCTAAGCGCGAGTTATAGCCGTTGAAGTCAACAATCAGCTGCTGGTCGGCGGCGAACGGCTGCTTGTAGTTCAGGCCGAGATACTGCTTATTCAGCACGTCTTCGACGTGCGAAGCGTAAAGCGCGCCGCTGAGCTGGTCGTTGAATTGATAGCTGGCGCCGCCAAAGGTCAGGCTCTTCAGGCCGCTATTGTGGCTGTCGTCGCTTTTGCGCTGCTGATCGGTGAGATAACCGGCGTTAATTTCCAGACCGTCGATTTCTCTTGAGGTCAGCATGGTACCGGTATAGCTCTCGTACAGCAGCCGCGAGTCATCAGCGTAGACGATGGGCAGCATCGGGCGCTGGCTGCCGTAGCTGAGTACGGTATTCGAGAAGCGCATTTTAGCGGTAGCGCCAAATTTTGCTAAATCGGACTTCGCGCGGCCATCATCATCCTGGGCGAAAAAGTCGATACCGCCCGCGCCGCTGCGGCCGCGGCCGCCGTCGAGGCGCACGGCGTACTGTGCAATGCCGTCAACGCCGAAGCCGACCGGCCCTTGAGTAAAGCCGGACTCGAAGGTAGCGATGATACCCTGACCCCATTCGGCTTTATCCGGCAAACCATCGCGATAATCGCGTTTGATATAAGCGTTACGTAAAAAGAGATCCAGGTGGCTGTCTTCAATAAAGCCCTGACTGGTAGATTGTTGGCTGGCGAAAGCCGGCGCGGCGGCAATAATGCCAAGTGCGATTAATGGTAATTCTTTTTTCACTGAGGGCACTTCTCTGTCTGTCGATATATTCAAGGGAATCACTGCTGACCAGATATTCTCCTGAAATAATGTCGAAAGCAATCATTGTGTGAGCAGTTATTGCAGCCGGAAACAGGTTGTATGGTGCATGAGCCGTGCGCCAGGCAGTAAGGGGTGGACTATTTATTATTCGGGTAAAGACGATTCTGGAAGCCAGATAGTGTGCGGCCTTTTTAATTTACCAAATAATATATTTCTGAATCGCCGGGCATAAAATAATTGGCTGTGATGCGCTGTGATAATAATTAACGGTTTGTGCGCTTAAATTATCAATTAATGCGGCTAAATATTTTTACGGATATATAAAAAAGGGAGGCAATAATGCCTCCCGCTGATGATTATTTAATCCCGTCGGCCTTCATGCGATCGCGAATATGCTGGGCGCGCGCTTCTGAGGCCGGGTGATCGTCAAACATCGAACTCTGACGACCGGCTTCCAGCTTGGCCAGTTTCTCGAAGCTGGTGGCCAGTCCCGACGGATTGATACCGCGCTTACGCAGCAGGTCGTAAGAGTAATCATCCGCTTCCGATTCCTGACGCTGGGAGAACTGCGAGTTCACCAGTTTTTCGCCCAGATCGCCCAACTGAGACTGCGACAGGCTACCGACGATACCGCCCGCGGAGGCCGCCGCCGCACGCACGGCGTTGGTACCCAGGGCGACCTGCATGCCTTTCTTCACGTGGCCCAGCGCGACGTGGCCCATTTCGTGGCCGATCACCGCCTCGACTTCATTATCGTTCATCAGATCCATCAGCCCGCTGTAGACGCGGATGCAGCCGTTGGCCATGGCGAAGGCGTTGACATCCTTGGTCTCATAGACCTTGTAGTTCACGGGCTGACCATTGATGTTATCGCCCAGCGCAGCCGCGATTTTGTTCAGCCGCTGGCTGTATTCACTGTTGGCCGGGGCGATTTTCGCTTTGGCGTCCATCTCTTTACAGGCCTGGTCGCTTAAGGTTTTCACCTGCGCGTCGCTGAGAGAGTATGCCTGGAAGGCTTCGGCGCCTGAGCTGAGCAGACCGTTGGAGTCCATGTTCTGACATCCGGTGAGGGTTGCTGCGATCCCAAGAGCAAGTACGGTTGAGCGAATTTTCATTTTTATCTTCCACAATCTTATGGTTGTTTATCCGAAAATACGGCGACGGCAGGGAACCGTATTCTGCGTAAATTATAAAGAGTATCGCAGGATGCGGGCGAGCGGATTCCGGCGTAGCACAACCTGTTCCAGAGATTTCTTAAAGGGCAAAAGGATGCTCCATGTACATGACTTGTCGCTTGGGTTACATTGTTCACACTTTTTTCCGGCGTAGCCCAAAACGCGCTCTCGTCAAGTCGTTAAGGGCATGGCCTTCAACAGTCCGAACTGGAGTCAAAATGTCCTCACGTAAAGAGCTTGCTAACGCTATTCGTGCGCTGAGCATGGACGCTGTACAGAAAGCCAAATCCGGCCACCCGGGGGCCCCGATGGGTATGGCTGACATTGCCGAAGTGCTGTGGCGTGATTTCCTGAACCATAACCCGAACAATCCGGCCTGGGCTGACCGTGACCGTTTTG
>OIER01000206.1_pt1 | contig 55707 bp, 42 predicted proteins | sample 1581801 | NCBI WGS metagenome assembly OIER01 (sample SAMN03281006, study PRJEB24777) | human gut metagenome | isolation source: fecal sample PR165 from 1 month old male Malay infant, vaginally delivered... | reverse complement strand
GATATACTGAGTACAGATTACACACTCGATAGCTGAGGAATCGCGATGAGCAATGACAAGAAAACGCAGGTGTATTACGTTAAACCGTCTCGCGCCGACATCGTTCGCTCGGTAGCAACGTCAACCGCCGTTGAGACGGGGCAGTCCTCTGAGAAGATCGAAGCATCACTTGAAGCGACGCGCAAAAAGTTCGCCCATCTTCGCCTTGCTGTTTAATCTCGTCTCAACGCAGCGCCAACCCAATAGCACATTGGACCGTAGTCCATTGACATACCTGCGTGGATAGCGGAAATGTATCCGGCTTTGTTTTGCTCCCAGCTTTGATAATCCAGCGGCCTGTATCCCCCCTGAACCGCCATCACATCAGCTAAAAGTCGTGATAAACGTCCATTGCCTTCCCGGAATGGATGGATGAGTATCATCTCTACATGGGTTACAGCAATAGCCTCTATGATCTGTTCTTCGCTCATGTTGGTGCATGGTGTATATCGGGCAAGGTATTTAGCGTCGAATTCGTGTAGTAGTTTTGGCAACTGTGCAGAGGGCGCGAACATAAAGCCCCCTTTGCTGATATTGACGGTCCTTTCTTGCCCGGCCCACTCATAGATGTTTCCCAGCCAGCGGCGATGCCAGCTTTTCAGCAAAGCAATGGTTACCTGTCCTGTTGGAAACTGCTCTTCAAAAATGCAGTGATAGAGCTTCTCTAACAGCACAAGCTCCGCTTCGTCCATCTCACCTGAATCAGAAATTCCCAGCTTATTTGCCAGGACTTGCTCACCGGAGTTTTTCTCATACTGTCCTTCACTGCCAGAGACACGGTATCGACTCATGGGAACATCCTGCGCTAATGGGGAGTAGACGACGAGCAGTGGCTCGACCAGAACGATCTATCTTATCACCGACAACCACCTGGATTCCTCCCTGGGTTGAGCCTCCAGAAAGCTTATAATTTTTCATTTTGCGGCAACGCATAATTCTGGCAGTACAGGTAGGGGATCCCTTCTTTGGTAATCAGATACGTCTTGCTATTTAGCGCAAAATAATCGACGTTGGATACGCTGGTATTGGTCAGGAAAAAGTCGGGGAGCAGTTCCTGAATAAGGCTGGCGGGGGCCGTTTCGCGATTGGATATTTGTATTTTCTGTGAAATCCAGACCGGACTTGAGCCGTAGCTGGATTGTGTAAACAGGACCATGCGTTGCACGGTTTGCTCATTATTTCTGGCATCTTTGATGATACCATCAACATTCACAATGCCTTTACTCCCGCCGATTTTAATATCAATAATCCCACGAAATGAGCTTGTATTACGTACTATCTCGATGGCTGAACGACAGGTCAGATTATGAAGTTCACCTGTGTTTTTACTGAACCGATAGATGGCAGTAACCATGAGCGCAGCAAAACAGATCAGCAGGATAACACCTGTCCGGATGCGGGACGTGCGGGGATATAAATTCATTAGCTATCATACCGGGGGTAATAAACCGACTGACAGGCGTTGTCTTGCCTGGCTTTCATCGGTGAGCGACATACAAGCACGGACAATTTCTTTGACTCAGGATAGGTCGTAATATAGATGAATTTATTGCTCTGACACAATCCCGGATTGTTGTTGATAAACGCCGTATGCCGGGAGAAATTACTGGCATCATTGTTAAAGTAATACTGACAGTCAGTGGGCGTTTTGCTGACCGTGATATAGTTGGAAAAATAATCATCGCTGGCCTGCCATGGGTATAATATAAGCGCGCAAATTATAAGCGTCAGCGTCACCATGATTATTTCTGTGGTGGTGAACAAAGATTGACGCGGTGTCCCGGGCAACAGATCTTCTATAACGGTATCCGGGGCCACGGACTCTTCACCTGAAGAAGAGATCCCCTCTGGCGTCTCAATCGTCTGAATGTCAAACGATTCTTGGATAATCAACCCCTTGCGAGGGATGGTTGTGATTAGCGGTTGCTCCAGATCCAGCTGTAGCAAACTTTTACGCAGGGAGAGAATGCTTTGATAAAAGGCATTGAAACTAACCTGACGATGGTTTTTACCCCAGCCGAACTCCAGCAGTTCGTTTTGTGAAACCACTTGGCCGCGATGCTGAATAAGTAATAAAAGACATAATGACGCTGAGTGTTTGAGTTTTATCTGCTGATTGGGTTGAGCTACTCGCGCCAGACATTGTGTGGCTGGCGTAAATATTATTTTATTTTCAATCAGATAACTGACATTGCCAGTCTCAGACATAGTAGTCTCTACTCTTGATAATGCGCCAGGTGGCTGGTAAGCCATGATACCACTTAGCCCATAATAGCTACCAGCATGGCCCCGATCCTACAACGAAAATCGCGAAGTGTTTCAAATTAGTATCATAATATAACAACAATGATAACTTTTTTAATAAAAATAAACCATATATAAATCAATGGATTGTGTCTTTTTGGCTACCTTGCAAAGAAGAGAAAGATGAAATAATGGCGGCAAAGATGATTGCCATTAATTCTTTATGGACAGCGCAATATACTGCCTGACGCCACCACGCGAAAACAGCATGTGTCTGAACGCGCCCACGGCACCAGGGAATGCCGGTGGCAGATGTAGAAGAGGGATAAATGTCAGCTTTCTTGAGGGCTGACATTTATTTTTGATGCTAAGTGAATTTTGATAAAGCCATAATTTGCGGTAGAGAGTCCCATGTTCCAGAAAGAAATTGAAAATGCTGTAGTACTTGTGGGTGATGAAATGAAGAAGTCAGATAATGCCTGGCTGTCGTTACGCAAAAAACGTCAGCGTATTGATCTGAAGGTTGATGGAAATATCTTGTTTCTGGAGAAAGGGACCGTCTCTGTTTATCGTGTGGAAAATGATTTGGTAACCGTGAGTATTTCTGCTCCGGCCATACTCGGTTTGCCGCAAATGCGCACTGAAGTCGCCGGACACTATTTACGTTGCGATACCGATTGTGAAATGTGGGCAATGAGCGTGCAGAACGCCGATCATTTGTTTACCGCTAAAAACTTATGGAAGCAGGCGTTTGATATCTTAACGCATCACCTTCAACGCTATTTCCAGCGTGAAGCGTTGCAGTCGCATCGCACCATTCGTGAGCAGATTATTGAACACGTAAAATATATTTGGTCGATGGAACCTGAGGTGCGTGAGAAAACGTCCGTGTATACCTTTATTTTGACCCGTAATCATATCTCCCGCAGCGCCATCCACAAGGTTTTACAGGAACTGGTTAATGACGGGAAAATCACGTTAAACCGGGGAAAACTCTCCTTCTGTACTCCGTTATAAATTTATGCGCTCCCTGACATGATAAAAGGGAGCGCAGACGCTTAACGTTCTCTGAGTGCCTCCGCGCGAGCGCGAATAATCGGTTTTAACAGATAGCTGAGAATCGTTTTCCTGCCAGTGAGAATATCGACACTTGCTACCATGCCAGGGATTATCAGCATCGGATGCTCTTTCGTTCCCAGGTAGTTTTTGTCCGTTTGCAGGCGAACAATATAAAAGCTTCGCCCCTGTTTATCGGTAACGGTGTCCGGACTTATCTGCACCACTTCGCCCTGCAGACCGCCATAGATGGTGTAATCGTAGGCCGTAAATTTCACCATTGCATGCTGACCCGGATGGAGAAAGGCAATATCGCGCGGCTGTATTTTGGCTTCGATTAACAGCTTGTCATCCAACGGAACGATTTCTACCAGATCGCTGCCAGGCTGGATGACGCCGCCGATGGTATTCACCATCACCTGCTGGACGATACCGCGCACCGGTGAAGTGACCATGGTACGATTCACCCGGTCTTCCAGCGCTTTTACGCTGGCCTGGGTTTTGCTCAGATTGGTACGGGCCTCGTTGAGTTGAGCCAGCGCATCGCTCTGGAAGCGGCCTCGACTCTCGCCGATTTTATTCTCAATCTCTTTAATTTCTGACGCGGCTTTGGGCAGCGACAAACTAACAGAGTTGAGCTGCCCGGCGGTTTCCACTTCGGTACGACGCAGGCGCAGTAATTCCACTTTCGAAATGGCGCCCGAGGCGAGCAGCGGCTCGGACATTTTGATTTCCTGGCGTATTAACCCGAGGCTGTGCTTGAACTGCTCTTCTTTCGATTCAAAGTCGCGCAACTCCTGTTTTTTCTGCACCAACTGTTCTTCAAGTCCGGATATTTCGTTGTGAAACTGCTCCCGGCGGCTGTTGTACAGTTCAGTTTCTCCCCGCGCGACATCCGGCGCTTTGCTGGCAATCTCTGGGGAAATAGCAAAGTCCCGGTTTTCAACTTCCGCCGTCAGGCGCTCAACTTTTGCCCGCAGGCCGAGTTTATCCGCTTCTGTTTCGCCGACGTTAGAGGCAAAGCGCGTATCATCCAGATGCAGCAACGGCGTTCCAGGGTTAACAATTTGCCCTTCGTGCACATACAGTTCGGTGACGATCCCACCTTCCAGGTTCTGGATTTTTTGCAGTTTGGATGACGGGATCGCTTTACCTTCCCCGCGGGTGACTTCATCGATTTTCGCAAAGCCAGCCCACACGAAAGACAACACCACCAGCGTGAGGATCGTCCACAGCGTCAGTCGAATCACTCTCGGGGAGTCATCAATAATGGCCTGGCTGACTTCATTGATACTGTCAGTTTGATTTTCATCACGGCCATGAAAATAGTGCTGCATAGCGCGGCGGGCACGAGCCAGGAAATCAGCGAGATGCATTAATCTGCCCCTTTTTCAACGCATCCATCACCACAGCTTTCGGGCCATCCGCGATGATGCGTCCTTTATCGACAATAATCAGGCGGTCAACCAGCGACAGCATGGAAGCGCGGTGCGTAACCAGTAATAACGTTTTGCCCGCGATGCAGGGGACCAGCGCGTGTTTGATCTTCTCCTCGCTGGTGTTGTCCATCGAGCTGGTGGGTTCATCCAGTAACAGAAGAGGCGGATCCAGCAAAAGCGCGCGTGCCAGCGCTACCGCCTGCCGCTGTCCACCGGAAAGTCGGGAGCCGCGCTCGCCAACCTGCAGGTTATAGCCGTCAGGATGCAAGCGCGCAAAATCGTTGACGCCGGCCAGTTCTGCTGCCCGCAGCATGGTTTCGTCATCGATATAACGCGCGCCGCACAGCAAATTGTCGCGTAGCGTGCCATTGAACAACTGGATATCCTGCGGCACGTAGCCGATGCTGTGGCGCAGATCGTTCACATCCAACTGACGAGAATCGATACCGTCGATCAGAATATTTCCGGCGCTGGGCTGGTACAGATTGACCAGCAGTTTGCTGAGCGAACTTTTACCGGAACCACTGCGTCCGATGATGCCGATTCGTTCCCCGGGCTGAATGGTCAGATTAATTTTTTGCAGCGACAGGTTCTGTTGTTCCGGGTAGCTGAAATCGACATCGCGAAATTCTATGCTGCCCTGTAGCTGCTCACGTTTGAGCGGATTTTCATCCGCGCGACGCTCCTGCGCCAGCGACATCATTTTCTCGGTATTTTTGATGGTGAGCTTCGCCTGCTGATAACGGGCGATAAGGCCGGTTAACTGACCCAGCGGCATTAATGCCCGGCCGTTGAGCATGTAGCAGGCGATAAGTCCCCCCATACTCAGTTTGCCGCCGATAATCATGTACACCCCGACGATAATCATCACCACCCCGGAGATTTGCTGGAACCAGCCGGTCAGGTTACTCGCCAGGCTGGACAAGGTTTTCACCCGTAGCTCGAGGCGACTCAGGCTGCCCAGCGTTTGTTCCCACTGAAACTGGCGTTCGCTCTGGGCATTGTTCACTTTGATGGCATCCAGGCTGCTCAGGGTTTCAATCAGCAATGCCTGGCGTTCGCTGGCGAGACTCATGGTTTTAGTGACTGCCGCGTTGACCGGTTTTTGTAACGCCCAACTGCACAACAAAGCAATCGGCAGCGTCAGGAGCGGGATCCAGGCCAGCGCACCGCCGATAATCCCGATAACGATCAGCAGCAGCAGGGTGAAGGGCAGATCGATAATCGTCGTCAGCGTAAGTGATGAGAGGAAATCACGCAGCGACTGAAACTCGTGAATATTCTGCGCAAAACTGCCCACCCGCGCCGGACGTTCTTTCATCTCCATGCCGATAATGCGCTCAAACAGCGTTGAGGAGATGATGAGATCGCTTTTTTTGCCCGCAATATCAAGGCAGATACCGCGCAGCATTTTCAATATCAGATCAAAAATAAAAGCCAGGCAGATACCGACCGCCAATACCCACAGCGTGACCGTTGCCTGGTTAGGTACGACCCGGTCATAGACGTTCATGGTGAAGAGCGGCGTGACGAGCGCAATCAGGTTGATCAGCAGGCTGGCCAGCACCGCATCCATATACAGGAAACGTGACAGCTTCAGGGTGTCTTTAAACCAGGATTTGGTACGTGGCAGAAAAGCTTCCGCCTGCAAATCGAATTCGTGGCGCGGATGAGCAAAAATCACTTTACCGGCATAGCTTTGTTCAAGCGTGGCGACATCGACGCAAATCTCCCCACCTTCGCTTTCGCTGGGCATAAAGCGGGCGCTGCCGTCGTCGTTCCATGCCAGTAATACTCCGGTTCCGCCACAACGCAGTAACAGGACTGCAGGCAGAGACATGGCCGGAATTTTATCGAGCGCGCGCGTGACAATCCGCGCCTTTAAACCGGCCCTTGCCGCCGCGCGTGGAAATATATTCAGCGTGAGCCGATCGTTTTCTAATGGCAACCCACTGCTTAATGTTGAACGGCTCGCCGGTTTACCGTGCAACGCACACAGAATGAGTAAGCTATCTAATAGCGGATCGTCATTATAACTGCGGGGGTCGTGATGTTGAGAATTAGGAGAAGCATAATTCCCGGATACTTCATTTAATAATTCAGCTTGTGCACTCATTTTCGCAACCATTTCTGACCGTGCACGTTGAAATAATAGCAAGCTAATTATCAGCGTGCAGGTCAGAGATTTATTTTGGATTAATAATTATTAATGCAGATCCGGTAAGCTACTTTCTTGTTGTGAATCGACCGGTTGTCCTGATGGCGGCGGTGTGATTTTTAGAATATTCATTAATTCACCCGTGCGTTCGCTAATACGGTAGCCGCTGGTCATCGCCAGATAACGCAGTTCAACAAGGCGACGTTTAGAAGAAAAAACTTCATTTTCACTGTCGAGCAAATCCAGCAGCGTACGTTCGCCAAGACTGAATTGATCCTGATAAGCGGTGCGCACTTTGACGCTACGGTCGGCATATTCTTCCGCTGAAGGAAGCTGAGCGCGTGCGTTTTGTAACGCCGTCCAGGCCAGGCGCAGCTCCTGATTCAGCTGGCGTAGCGTGTTATTGCGTACGTCCTGCGCCTGTTTATGCAGATACGCGCGGGAGTTCATATTGGCTTTGTCGCTGCCGCCCTGGTACAGGTTGTAATGCAGTTTTACCATCGCTTCCCACTCTTCAGTATGGGCACGGGTGGTGTCGGTGTTATTACTAATCCCGCGGGAAAGCTCAACGTCCACGCGCGGATAGAAGGTTGATTTCGAGGCCTCATACTGCTGATGCGCGGCGTCGATATCCGCATTGGCGGATTTCAGTAATGGACTGTTTTTTTCCATCCGACTTTTGGCGTCTTCCAGCGAGGTGGGCAACTGAGAGTCAATACTCTCGGGCAGGCTTAAACCTTGCGGATCCATGCCCGTCACGCTGACAAAGGTGGTTTTCGCGTCTTCAAGATTCGTCTGCTCGGTCAGCAAGTTATTACGCGCCTGCGCCAGACGCGCTTCGGCTTGCATAAAGTCCCCGGAGCGCCCAACCCCCTGATCGGTACGCAGTTTTATCTGGTCGTAAATGCGTTCGTGGTTCGCCAGATCGTCCTCAGCAAGGCGAACAAACTCTTCGCGTTGTAGCACGTCGAAATAGGCCTGAATGACCGCATAAGCGGTACTTTCGCTGGTGTTCATCACGCTCCAGGCGCGCGAGTCAACGGTCGCTTTTTGCCGTGCAACTTCGCTGGAGGTGGCAAAACCATTAAACACATTTTGCTCAAGACTCAGCGTCGCTTCGTTAGGTGACTGGGTCAGACCGTTATTGCGTCCTGCCGCGCGAGTCGTTGCATCATCAACATTTTTGCGTCCGGCCTCTGCATTTAAATTGAGTGAGGGTAAATAGCCACCTTGAGCGGCCCGCAGTTCTTGCTCTGAAGAATAACGGCTATTTATTGCGGCATTAACTTCAGGATGATTAGCTAAAGCGTTTTTAACGGTATTTTGTAAGTCTTCTGCATTTACTGAGGATATTGAAAAGCATGAAAGCAGAAAAACTAAAAACTTCTTCATGACATGAATGCCTTATATGACACGGTTATGACATCCTGCTGTCGTCGCTATCATCCATTTTTACAAACACGTTATATTAATTAACAAAGGTAAATTGTCTTAATTGAAGCCTATGGTCAGCTATTCTCAGACATGTTTTGTCACATCGTGTTTTATTTTTGGTTATTTTTTATTATATTCATTTGCCAGTCAAGTCTCATGTAATTGCATTCTTTAAAATGTGTTTTTTTCTACATTGAGATATTAATGTTTACATTAAATGAATGTGATATTTGTTCGTTAATATATTAACGATTTTATAAAAATAATGATGGTAATTAAGTGAGGTTACGGTGAGCAAATTACTCGGTGTGATCAAAGCAATCATTGGGCAGGTATACGTTGTCGATGCTAATGGCGCACAACGACTTGTTCATGAGGGCGACAGAGTATATAGCGGTGAGGAAATTGTGACCGGCGCCAGCGGCGCGGTGAGTCTCTCTTTACCAGACGGGAAGACGCTGGATATTGGCCGTAACAGCCATTGGGGCGAACACGGGCTACAGGTCAACCATAATCCGGAGCATGATGCCCAGGATATTGCCGCCGTACAAAAAGCCATTGCCGACGGCGCTGACCCGACGCAGGTGCTGGAAGCCACCGCGGCGGGTAATGACGCGCCGGTACAGCTTGAGGGCGGTGGCGGTGGTCACACCCTGGTTCAGCTTGAATTAACCGGACAGGTGGTTGATCCTACAGCGGGTTTTAATACTAAAGGTCTGGGTAGCCCGAACTGGGAGATCAATTTGCCGGTTGGAGGAGTGGGAGCAGGCTCGGCGAGCGTTTTCCCGCCTGAAGTGCAAATTACCGAGTTTGCCGGTAATGACGGATTTATTAACAACAGTGAATTTCACCAGACCCATTTAAGCGGCACCAGTAATCAAAGTCACGTCACACTTACCTTCACAGATAGCCAAAAAAACACATTCACCGTTGAGGTTCCGGTGAATAACGGTCACTGGAATATTAATACCGACCTTAGCGGATTAGTGCCAGGAAATGTAACCGTAGTGGCAATAGCGACCGATGTCACAGGACGAACGGCAGAAAGTGTCGATCATGCGTTGATTGATATCACCGGACCACGTATTGATATTACGGTCGATAGCGTTACCCCTGATAATCTCATCAACTACGCAGAGTCACGCCAGCCGCAGACGATGATCCATGGGAGTGCAGGCGGAGATGCCAAACCAGGTGATATCGTTACCTTATTGGTTGATGGTAAAGAATATACCGGCGTCGTTACTGACCCGGGTAATGGCGCTCTGATTTATACCATTCCGGTACAGACTCAGGGATTGCTGAACGACCCGAATATTCACGCCACGCTGACCTCTTTCGACGATGCCGGCAATCGCACAACGGTTTCCACCGAGCATCATGTTGATACCGACTTATCCGCGCAAAACGCCGTGACTATTGACGCGGTGGCGAATGATGATGTCGTCAATGCCAATGAGTTTCGTATGCCGACCGTCATTTCTGGCGTCGCCAGCGGCGATGCGCAAGCGGGCGACCCGGTCATCCTGACCCTTCAGGGCAAAGAGTTTCATGGCACGATTTTCGACGACCATGGGCAGCTACGCTATGAGATCGTGGTGCCTTCAGCCACCCTGAAAGAGGGCGCGAATGAGGTGCAGGTGACGCTGGTCAGCCACGACGCGCCAGGCAATGAAGCCATCGCCGTGACGCACCGTACCGTGGTACTGGATACCCAGGCACATAACGCCTTGACGATTGATGACGTCACCGACGATAACACCCTGAACCGCGCTGAACTGTTTGCGCGCAACCAGGTGATTTCCGGAACCGTCAGCGGCGAAGACGCGAAGGCGGGTGACCCGGTACAACTGGAGCTTAACGGTCACCAGTACAGCGGTCAGGTGATCGAGCTCGGTAACAATACGCTGGGCTACCGCATTGCGGTTAACGCTTCCGACTTTGCCAATAACAGCACGCCGGTTGATGGTAACGTGGAAGTGAAGGTCACTGTTACCTCTCACGATGCGGCGGGCAACCTGGCGATCGTCACCGACACCCACAGCGTGCGCATTGATAATCTTGCGACCAATCAGGTCAACATTGACGCGGTGGCGACGGATGATGTGGTCAACGCCATTGAAAACCGCATGACCACGCTGATTAGCGGTGTGGCAGGCGGTGATGCCAAAGTGGGCGATGCGGTCACCGTCAGCGTACAGGGGCAAAACTATGCCGGAACGGTAGTCAATGATAACGGTCAGTTGCGCTATGAAGTGGCATTACCGAAAGGAACGTTGCTGGAAGGTAAAAACGATGTGGTGGTAACGCTGGTCAGCCTCGATGCGGCGGGTAACGAAGTCACCGCGCTCGCGCACCGTACCGTCACGCTCGACACTCAGGCGCATAACTCGCTGACAATCAATGATGTAGATAGTGATAACACCCTGAATCGTAGTGAGTTGTACACACGTAACCAGGTCATCTCCGGCACCATTGGCAGCAATGAAGATGCTAAACCTGGCGATCCGGTACAACTGGAGATCAACGGTCACCAGTACCGCGGGGAGGTTATCGATTTAGGCCACAATGCGCTGGGCTACCGTATCACGGTAAACACTGCAGACTTTGCTGACAACAGCGTGCCGGTCGACGGTAACGTGGACGTGAAGGTCACGGTCACCTCTCATGATGCGGCGGGTAACCTGGCGATCGCCACCGACACCCACAGCGTGCACATTGATAACTTCGCCACCAATCAGGTCAGCATCAATGCTGTGGCGACGGACGATGTGGTCAACACCATTGAAAACCGTATGGTAACGCTAATTAGCGGGGACGCTGGTGGTGATGCTAAAGCGGGCGATGCGGTCACCGTCAGCGTCCATGGGCAAAACTATGCCGGAACAATCGTTGATGATAACGGGCAGTTGCGCTACGAAGTCGCGTTGCCGAAGACGGCCTTACAGGAAGGTACAAACGACGTAGTGGTGACGTTGGTCAGTCATGACTCGGTGGGAAATGAAGTTACCGCGCTGGCACACCGCACCATCACGTTAGACATGCAGGCGCATAATACTATTCGCATACATGACCTCACTGCAGACAATGCGCTGAATTACCAGGAACTGCTTGCGGCTAAACAGACGATTACCGGTTTTGTTAGCGGTGAGGATGCGAAGGTCAACGATCCGGTCTTACTGGAGATAAATGGGCATCAGTACAGCGGTAAGGTGGTTGATTTTGGCCGCGGTAAGCTGGGTTATCGCATCGATGTGGACTCTTCTGCATTTGCCGATAACAACGGCCATGTTCTGACGAATGTGAATATTACCGCGATGGTCACTTCTCATGATGCGGCGGGAAACCTGGCCATCGCCACCGATACGCATAAAGTTCATATCGATAACTATGCGGAAAACACGCTCAAAATTGATGCGGTAGCGACGGACAATGTGGTGAATGCCAACGAAAATCGCATGCCCACCATTGTGAGTATCGTGGCGGGGGGCGATGCCAGAGTTGGCGATGCGGTGACCATCAGCGTACGAGGACAGGACTTTAGCGGCACGGTGATCAACGATAATGGTCAGTTACGCTACGCAGTGGTTTTGCCGCATGGAACTCTGCATGAAGGTAAGAATGCGGTGGTCGCAACACTGCTCAGCCATGACGCGCTGGGCAACGCGGTGACCAGTGAATCGCACCGTATTATCACCCTCGATACGCATGCGCATAACGCTATCTCTTTGGATAACATTGCCACGGACAATGTCATCAATTACCAGGAACTGTCCGCGGCGACACAGCGCATTACGGGCAGTGTCGAGGGGGAAGATGCGAAGGTCGGCGACCCGATCCAACTGGTGGTTAATGGTCATCAGTACGAGAGTCAGGTCATTGACCTTGGTCAGGGGAAGCTGGGTTACCGTATTGATGTGGACTCATCAGCGTTTGCGAACAACAGCGTTCATGTGCTGACGGATGTCGACGTACACGTCACGGTCACCTCGCATGATGCGGCGGGTAACCTTGCCATCGCGACTGACAGCCATAAAGTGCATATCGATAATTTTGCTAAAAACGTGGTGACGACCGCAGTGGTGGCGTCCGATGATGTGGTAAACGCCATTGAAAACCGTATGCCGACGCTGATTAGCGGTATCGCGAAAGGCCTGGATGCCAAAGCGGGTGACGTGGTGACTGTTCACGTGCAGGGGCAAAATCAGGACTTTAGCGGCACGGTGGTTAACGATCACGGCGTTCTGCGCTACGACGTGTTTGTTCCAACGGGTGTGCTGCAGGAAGGCAGCAACGACGTAATGGTCACGCTGGTCAGCCACGACGCTGCGGGCAATCAGGCGGTTGCGGTGGAGCATCGAACCGTCACGCTGGATACCCAGGCGCACAGCACCGTGGCTATTGATAACGTTACTGACGACAACAACCTTAACCACCAGGAGCTGGATACGCCGATGCAACTCATCAGCGGTAAGGTGGGAGGGGACGCGCAGCCTGGCGATGCGGTGATCGTTGAGATCAATCACCAGACGTTTAACGGCAAGGTCATCGACCTTGGTGGCGGACATCTGGGCTATCAAGTCCCCGTTGATTCAACGGCGTTCAGTGATAATAAGGGGCTCCAGGATAAAAATGTGTCCGTTAAGGTCACGGTTACCTCTCACGATGCGGTAGAAAATGAGGTTATAACCACCGCAACCCATGTGGTGCATATTGATAATCATGCCGGGGCGGGAATCACCGTTGATACGGTAGCGGGCGATGACAAGCTCAACGGCGCAGAAGCAGCAAAACATCTCACTGAGGTGATGGGCACGGTGTCCGGCGATGTACACGCGGGCGCTAAAGTTCAGGTCATCGTCAACGGTCATACCTACGAAACAACCGCGCAGGCACTCCCGGAACATAACAATGCGCTGGGATATAAGCTGGACGTTCTGAGCCGCGATCTGGTCAAAGACCCGCATATCGTTGCTCGTGTAGTCGGTGAAGATAATGTGCATAATTTCCAGCAAGCGGAGATAACGCACGACCTGCTGGTTGATTTACATGCCAAAGCCATGCTGACGATTGATCCCGTCACTGGCGACAATATGATTAATGGTGATGAATCAAAACAACCATTCACGTATGTAACCGGGAAAGTGGCTGGGGATGTTCATGTAAATGACGTCGTTTATCTCACCGTGAATGGCCACGTCCTGACGGGAAAAGTGAGCGATACCGGAGGCGGCGTTCTCGGCTATAGCATTAAAGTCAGTACCGCCGATCTGATCTCCGATCCGCATCTGACCGCGACGGTCAGCACCACCGATGGCGCGGGCAACCCGGCGACGGCCAATGCAGAAACCACAGTGATTATCGATACCCGTGTCGATGCGCAGATAACCATTGATGCCGTGACGCCGGATAATACCCTGAACCTTGCTGAGCAGATGCATGGCTATACGATGGTGAGCGGGACGGTGAGCGGGGAAGTTCACCCCGGCGATCCGTTGGTTATGACCATCAACGGCCATACCTATTCCGGTGTGGTAGAGGATCGCGGTAATCAACAAATGGGATTCCACGTTCCCGTTGCGACGGCCGATCTGGTCGCCAGCCCGCACATTGAAGTCTCAATGGATGTCACCGACGCGGCGCAGAACCATGCCCATATTGTGGCGCATCATGACGTCAATCTCGACGCGCAAGCGCTGGCCTCAATCACCATCGATCCGGTAACGGGCGACGATGTATTGAATAAGAGTGAATTGGGGAAAACCACGACGATCGTCAGCGGTACGGTGGGCGGCGATGCCAGGGTTAATGATGTGGTGCACCTGAATATCGGCGGCCATATGGTTGATGCGACAGTGACGAACCTGCCCAATCTGGGAACCCTGGGGTATTCCATTGGCGTGGATACGCAATGGCTACAAAACGATCCGCATATCACCGCAACCATCACCACCACTGATGCGGCAGGAAATAACGCCACGGCAGATGCGCACAGCACCGTGATTATCGACGACCAGATTGACGCGATTGTTCATATCGATCCGATCGTCACCGATAGTGGTGATGCGGTGATTAACCACGACGAAGCCCTGAATCCGCAAACGACGGTTACGGGTACGGTGGGAGGCGATGTCAAAATCGGTGATACCGTTGAACTCACCATCAATCATCAGATCTATTATGCGCAGGTGGAAGATCACAACGGCCAGCGGGCTTTCAGCACTAAGGTGTCGACTCTGGATCTACTAATGGATCCGCATATTCATGCCGAAGTGACGGCGAAAGATGACGCCGGCAATATTGCACACGGGCACGATGACATGCCTGTGGTGGTTGATACCGTTGCTGATGCGGGTATTACGATCGACTCCGCGTTGAACTGGCGAGGTGGGGCGCTACCCGCAGGAAACCGCCCTGAGTTTGTGACGGTAACCGGGCATGTTACCCCAGACGCGAAGCTTAATGATTTGGTTACCGTTGATGTGGGTAACAACACGCATCTGGAAACGCATGTTATTACCCTCCCTGATGGGCAACTGGGTTACACGCTGGATATTCTTTCTCAGGATTGGAATAACAACGGCAATATCACCGTGTCCATCACCACCCATGACGATCACGGCAACACGGCGACAGCGGTAGAGCATAAATTTATCGATCTCCCGTGGGTAACCCAGACTTATACGCCTGCCAATACGCCTTTTAGTATGCACACCCCGACGACAACGGGAACAGGAACCACGCAACCTCACCAACCGACCGTGCATCTTACCGTTGATAAGGTGGCGGGCGATGATGTTCTCAACCACGATGAAGCGCAAAAGGCGACAACGGCAATCCGTGGCCTGGTCAGCGGCGACGTGCAGTCCGGGGACGAAGTGATTGTCACCATCAATCATGTGCAGTACACCGGACATGTTATGAGCCTCCCGACGATGCCGGGACAGTTGGCATATGAGGTTGATGTGCCGACCAGCGAACTGCAGGCGCACCCGATGTTTGATGTCTCCATCACGGCTGGGACAGCCACAGATACGGTGCAGAAAACCATCACCGTCGATACGGATAACCCGCTGCAGATAACGATGGATAAGATCGCCGGTGATGATGTTATCAATGCGGCTGAGGCGCAAAGCGGAAAAACGACCGTCAGCGGCACGGTCAGCGGCGAAGGGATCCACGATGGCAGCGTGGTGAGTCTGCAGGTCAATGGCAATACGCTAACTGCGGTCGTGCATGATGATAAACATGGTCACCTGGCCTGGTCGACGAAGGTCAGTATTAACGATCTGCACAATAACCCGGATATTATCGCGACGGTCATGGCGACGGATGATAACGGCAACCTGGGCAGCGCCTCTGCCAGCAGCCATGTCGTGGTCGATCTTAGCGCTAATGCTGGCGTGACGATAGATAACATTGCCGGTGACAATGTGCTGAACGCGCACGAATCGCTGCAACCTAAGATGACAGTAACGGGGTCGGTATCCGGAGATGTGCACCCGGGCGATAAGGTAACGCTGACGGTTAACGGAAACCCTTATGCGGCGACTGTCGATAATAACCATCGCTACTGCGTTGATATCTACACCAAAGACCTGCTGGCCGATCGCGCGATTGTCGCGACAGTCTCAGGATATGACGATCACGGTAACGTGCAGTCCGCTAGCTTCACGCAGGGCTATGCGATTGATAAATCGGCAAGCGGCAGCGTGACCATCAACACCGTCGGCGGCGACGATATTATCAATGCCGATGAAGTGAAAGACGGTAGCGTTGAAGTGAGTGGTACGGTGGATGGCGACGTGCATCTCGGTGATAAAGTCGCCATTCTCGTCGATGGCGTCACAGTACATACGCGTGTCATTGAGCTGCCGCATATGAACGGGCAACTGGGCTACAAAGCGATGGTGAGTACGGTCGGGCTGCAAAATGATCCGAATATTCACGTCAGCGTAGAAGGGCAGGATTCGGCGTTGAACCCAATGCATGCCGTGAACGACAAAACGGTCACTATCGATACGCAGGTTGATGCCAGCATCGTGCTGGATAAAGTGTCAGTCGATGATGTGCTGAATAACGAGGAAACTCAGCATGCGAAAACCACTATCAGCGGTTATGTGACCGGGGACGTGGATGTTGGCGATCGGGTGACCATCACGGTTAACGGTAAAGATCTGGTGGCTGATGTAAAAGACAGCGGCGGGCAGAAGGTATTTAGCGTAGATGCCAGTACGGTTGACCTGATTCACGATCAAAAAATAACCGCTCACGTCACCGCCCATGATGATGCAGGTAACCGTGATGAGATCCATACCGATAAGACCATCACGATCGACAGGACTGCTGCAGGAACGATGGATATTGATAGCGTCACCCAGGATAACGTCCTGAACCAACAGGAACTTCAGGGAACGACGGTGAGGGTAACCGGGCATCTTGGCGGCGATGTGGATGTATGGGATTCGATCAAATTAAAGATTGGTGGTCATGAATATACTGGTTCGGTAGATACGTTGGGGAATGGTGAGCGGGTTTATCATGTCGATGTAGACAGCGATGTGATGAAAGCGAACACCGCGTTCTCGGTTGAGGTCAACGGTCATGATGCGCCAGGCAACCCGTATTCAAAGACAACGTCCCACACCTATGCTGTGGATCAACAGGCAGACGCCACGCTTATCGTGGATAAACTCACCGGGGACAACCATATTTCACGTGCGGAAGCACAGGGGGCTATCACCCATATCACCGGCAGCGTGAGCGGTGATGTGCATGATGGGGAGCATATTAAAGCGCTGGTAAATGGGCATCAGTACGATGCGATTCTTCATCAGGGCAATAATGGGCTGACCTATGACATTGAGGCCGAGACCTCAGCGTTCCGGGCAGGCCATAACCGCGTAAGCGTATTGGTTGAGGCGCATGATGACCACGGCAATATTACGCCGTATACGCAAACGCTGAATGTGACGATGGATGATCCGGCACCACACAAAGGGCATACGGCGGATAAAGGAAATCATGCCGCGATGCAGCACGCGCTGCACAACCTGTTCGACGACAACGCATTATCTCTGTCTTATGCGCCAGCCGCGACCGGACACGGGCAGGCAACTGCCGTGTTGAGCGCTGACGATAAGGCGAAGGCCGTGCTCGATAAGGTCGATCTCAGCGATCTGGCGCGTGAACTGCACGAAGGCGTGGATATTGCGAAGTACATTCAAAGCGGCGGCGATCACCATCAAATAGCCAGTCCGGCGAAGGTCGCGCATGGCATTGATACTGCGCTGTCTACTCATGCAAGCGGCGATCTGCATTCTGCGACCTACTCGTTGGATCACCTGATAGCCAAACCCGATCACAACCCCATACACTAACCGTTGCTTGCTGCCCTGTGCGAACAGGGCAGCGGCATCAGGGTATACGAAATGAAAGACACTGATATGAATTCTGGACCACACGCGCAGGCAGCAGGCGCTGGCAAAAACGCTGAAAATGACACCCAACAGACGTTAGATATGCTGCAAAAAAGCGACCTGGAGATGGTCCGCGTGCTCGACGATCTGATTTACCTGCTGATCCGTAAAGGCGTGATTGCCATTACCGATCTTCCGCCGATGGCGCAGGTTAAATTAATGAATCGCGCGAACGCGCGTCAGGAGCTTGGCGGGTTAGAACAACTGCTTGGGAGTGATGACCGTATTTTTTAGCTGATGCAGGCAGCCGGCTTGTAGGCCGGATAAGCGAAGCGCCATCCGGCGATATACAGGCTGCCTGCTGTTATCACAACGGCGCGGGTTCACCTAATAATTGACCCATTGCGCCATCAATCCCTAATTCCTGCAGTACCTTAAGCTCACCTTCCGTTTCAACACGTTCGGCAATCAGCGGCAAATCAATACTGCGCGTGGCGCTGCACAACACTTCAATAAACAAACGTTTATCGTTTTCTTCATCAATATTGCGGATATAGCTGCTGTCGATTTTCAGATAAGCAAGCCCCCACTGCGACAGATGACCGATCATGTTGAAGCGACTGCCGAAGTGTTGCAGACCGAGCGCGCAGCGATGCTGGCCTACAGCTTTGACAAATGCCGCCATCTGATGTGGTCCCGGGAGCTGATTTTCATCCAGCTCCAGAATCAACTGATGGGCTAATTTCGGTGAATAGCGCAGCGGGTTGAGCAGGTCAGCAATGGCGTTCGCACTGGCGACAGAACTGCCTGAAATACTCAGCGCTAATTTCCCCGGTGCAGTTTTTAGTTGGTTCAACGTCAGTTTCAGCATCACTTTATCGAGGCGATGGCTCCAGCCAAAGCGGTGGATCCACGGCAGGAAACGACCGGCGGTAATGGTGTTGCCCTGTTCGTCGATAATGCGCGACAGCACTTTGTAATGCAGGATTTTGTCGGGCGAGCGGCAATCCACTACGGGTTGATAAACCAACTGGAATTGCTGATTTTCCAGCGCATGCTCAAGGCGAACAAACCACAAATGCTGATCTTCGGTAGCCGCTGGCACCTCGGTGGTGGGAACCACCTGATGGTCGGTATGCGTTTCTGCTTCCACCAGCAGGCGATCGGCCTGGATCAGCAATGACTGGGCGTTATCTCCGGCGCTGAATGGCACCATGCTGGTATAGGCGACCGGCTGTTGGTCTGACATACCGGTGGCATAAAAGGCCGTCAGCTTCTGACACAGCGAATTGCCCATGTCCAGCATTTCACCGTGTGTAACGCCGGGGCAGAGCAGGGCGAACTCGCCGCCGCGAATGCGGGCGAGGGTGCTGTCGAGAGAGGCATATTTTTCTTTATGCGCGTTCAGCAGGTTGGCGATATTGAGCAACAGCTTATCGGTATGCGGGCCGCCAAAACGCTGATTCAGACCGCCTAAGTCCTGAACGCGAACCAGCATCAGATACCCTGGCGCCGTATCGGCATCACTTAGCCGCGCCTGAAACTGCATATCGAACGCGCGGCGGTTGGCAATTCCGGTCTGGCTGTCGAGATAAGCTTCATTGTGCAGACGTTCGCTATAGACAGCTTGCTCTTCAAATAACGACTTGAGCTTCGCTGCCATCAAATTCATGGCGTTAACGACGCGGCGTAATTCCGGTGTTTTTGGCAGTTCCTGTAGCGTCAGAAATTCGCGGCGGGCAATGGCTTCTGACTGTTTTGCCAGATAATTGAGCGGGCGCAGCAGTTTGCGCAGCAGCAGAATGCCTGCGATTAAACAGACGAGACTACAGGACAGCATCCACAGCAGATTGCCCAGGGTGTTGTCCCACAGACGCTGTACGGCAAAGATCGGATCGCTGGTCACTTCCACACGAGCGGCCTGCTGCCAGCCGCGCATAATTGTCGCCTCGCCGGTTTGCGGAGTCACATCCACCAGATCAACAAACCAGCCGGGAACATTGGGAATCGACGCCGCCGCGCGGCGCTCAAGCATCGTTTTGCCGTTTTGCAGATCGACGATACGGATTTTTTTGTAGTAACCGCTATCGAAAATGGAGCTAACCATTAGCTCGATCATCGCCGGATCGTTGACGTTGGGGGTCAGCGAAACGCCCAGCGCGGTTGCTGCATCCTGGGCATGTGAAAGGAGTTGGTTATTGGACTGATCGCGAGAGCTTTCTAACGTCACGATAAAATTGCCGCTAAACACAACCATCATAAAGAGAGAGATTGTCAGGAGTAACTGTTTAAAAAGAGACACAGGTGATTCCTATTTATCCATCGGGAAGCCCTCTTCCCGCATTTTGATGAAAACTTGCTGCCAGCGAGAAAGTCTCTTGCTGTCGCCAACGCGCTTATTGTTCTGATTGCCCGGAAGCCAAAGGCCAGTGTTGTTAAAGGAGTAAACGGGTAATAAATCCATACGCTGGGTGGCCGGTGAAATGGTATTGGTCAGGCTGTCGAGTACCAGAGGAATCGCTTCAGGCGTGAGGTACCAGGTCAGCACCATATGCGCCCGGTTATAGCGCATGGCCTTAACATAGGTAATACGCAGTTTGTCTTCGGAGATGCCCAACTGGCGAAGAGTGAAATATTTAGCGATCGCGTAGTCTTCACAATCCGCCTCACCTTTGCGCAGTGATTCAATGGGGGTTGCCCAGTAATCGACGTCATGCCAGGCGTCAATATCTTCGGTATAACGGAGCTTATCGTTAAAAAATTGGTTTACGGCGTGTAATTGTGTTTGTTCGTCTGCATTACGCAACTGGAGCAACAACTGCTGCCAGGCGTTGATCCGCCGTTGCGCTTGCGGGCTTGCGGGGCCGTAAAGCGCATCGGATTTCTGCTGGATGCTGGCAAAATCCCAGGCGGCGCGCAGCGAATGGACGGTCAATAGCAACAGCAGCACCCCGGGGATTTTCCACAGGCGCAGCAGGCGGTGGTGTAAAGAGCGGCTGATAGTGTTCAATTACTATGCTGACAACTGCCTGGCGATGGGATTTTCATCTTTTCGCAGGACCAGGGAGACAGCCACTTTTTGCGTAACTGCGCGTTGATCGGTGAGGCGAAGAAATCTTTCAGCGTGCTGTTAACAAACGTCACGAACTGCGGATCGTTTTTCCTCATCATAATGGCATAGTGCATATCATTGCCGATGCTCTGTGCCGACACGCTGAACAGTTCCGGTTGCTCGCTATCCTTAATCAACGGCCAGGCCAGAACATCATCAAGGAATAAGGCGGCGGCCTCATTATGCGCCATCTTGTCAAACGCACCGTTTATCGTGGTGGTAGTAATTGTCGAAATATTAAGATGCTGCTCTCTGTTGGCTTTATTAAACTCCAGCAAATCTTTTGAGCTTCCAGGCAGGCTCACCGTGCGGCCTTTAAGATCGACAATCGAGTGGATATTATTTTTACGTAACGCAATGATGCGCATTTTTGCGATGTAATAGTTGAGAGAAAATGAGACGCTGGATATCCGCTCCGGCGCATTGGTATTTACGCTACAGTCCATATCAATTTTGCGCGTGTTTAATGCGGTAAAGCGTTCCCCGAAGCTCACGGGAATATAATGAATAGTTAAGCTATTGAGCTTAAGATACTGGCGCAACTTATCGGCAATCATGTTACATACCGCAATGGTATAACCCGTGACCTTGCCATTGTTGTCGGTAAATGAAAATGGCGGTAACTGGCGATAGCCCACGTTTAGCACGCTGCTGTTCTGAATATGGTCGAGCGTCGCGGCGTTTTGCTGAGCCATCAGCGCAGGAGAGATGACGATACCTGCCAGTAGGATCAGCCATTGCACCGTACGTTTCACCCTTGCCATTTCACGATTAATTATATTTTTCATAATCAAAACTGATCTTCTTTTTAGCAGCCGTTAGTGCTTTCAGGTTATCTGACATGGGAATGTTTAAATTGATGGATTTCGGCGGAATCGGTGACTGAAACCATTTATTGTACAGCGCAGTAAAGTCGTTGCTGGTCATCAGAGAAGACAACGTGCCATCAACAAACTCTTTAAATTCTTTATCATGTAACGGGAGCAACAGGCCCGCTGGTAGCGGGGCGCTGAGTGCAATATCTGACAGCGCATACTCCTCAGGGTTTGGTGTTTGAGCAATCATCCCTTTGAGTAATACCGTGCTGGAGATCAGTGCTGAATACTCCCCGTTCTTCAGTTCGTTGAAGGCCGTAATATTATTGGTGTCGAGTTGAATATTAATATCCAGATCATTCGCGGCATTCACTTTTTGCAGTTGCTCAACGTAAATCGTACCGCTTTTTACCAGTACGCTATGTCCAGAAAGCTTAGCCAGGTTGTCGCTGCTTTCGGTTTTACGCATCACAAAGCGGGTGCTCGAAAAATAAAACGGCAGGGAGAACTCGCTCATGCTGTGGCGGCTTTGTGAATAAAAGGCAGGTATGCACATGATGTCTGCCATGTGGTTTTTAATCAGCACAAACTGCGATGCTGAATTGGCTTTTACCCACTCTATTTTCAGGTTTTTTAGCTGGAGTTTGGTCTTGAGCGCGCTGACGATACTGTTGCAGATATCAATGGAGTAGCCCGCAGGGGTATTTCCATTTTGCCAGGAGAAGGGAAACGCATCATCCTGATAGCCAAGGGTAATGGTTTTCTTGCTGGCGATCTGTTCCAGCGTATGCAGTTGCTTATCTGCCATGCATGGCGTGGCCACTGCCAGCAGTACAACCATCATGAGCAGGCGTTTTGCCAGGCGAAAGATGTCAGGCATTGCTCAGACCTTCTTCAATAACCTCTTCGGCAAACGCGGAAAGCACCTCATGTTCGCGAAGCGGATAGCTAAAGAAATAGCCCTGAACATTCTGGCACTCTATGTCGCGCAGGATGTCACGCTGCTGCGCGGTCTCCACCCCTTCAGCAGTGACCGACATATTGTACTTATGGGCAAACTGAATCAGCATCACAATCAAATACTGGCTGGCATTATCCTGCTGCAGCTTATCGACCAACGTGCGGGCGATCTTGATGCGGGTGAAAGGATAAATCAGCAGGTAATCCAGCGCCGCATACCCGGTTCCCAGATCGTCCATGGCGATTTCGATGCCCATAGCGCGGATCTCTTGCAGTACGGGTAAGGCGATTGATCTATCCAGTTTCTCGGATTCGGTGATTTCTATTTCAAGGCGATCTGCCGCGAGTTGGCTGATGCGTAAGGCGTCTTTGATCACATCCACCAGCCCCGGACTGTGCAACTGGTAGGCCGATATATTGACGGCAATTCTGGTGCGCTCCGGCCATTTAGCCGCCGCTTCACAGGATTGACGAATAATCCATTCGCCTAAACGTACAATCAGGCCGGAACTTTCGGCTATGTTGATAAAATAATCTGGGTAAATCAGTCCCTTGCTGGGATGATTCCAGCGGATCAGCGATTCATACCCATACACGCTTTCATCTGCCAGGTTTATGATTGGCTGGTAGTGAAGTTCGAACTCCTTGTTATCAATACCATCAATAATTTCCTGATTAATAAACAGGCTGTGGGTCTGCTTCATCACCATGCCGTCTTCAAAGAAATGGAAGCAGCCGCGGCCATGATGCTTAGAGGCATACATAGCAAGATCGGCATTGATCATCAGTGTCGAGGTATTGTTGCCCTGATATGGCGCGGTGGTGATACCGATGCTACAGCTGATGGAAAAAGTATGCGTGCTCCAGGTGAATGGGGTACTCAGCGCACGAATAATGCGTTTTGCCAGGCGATTCGCCTCTCTGATGGCGTTGTCGCTGACATGTTGCAGGATGGCGAACTCATCACCGCCCAGACGCGCCGCGATGTCGTCAGGGCCGAGCAGCAATTGCAGGCGCTGGGCCACGCTAATTAACAGTTCATCCCCGGCTTTATGGCCGAAGGTATCGTTGACCGGTTTGAAATTGTCGAGGTCAATCAATAGCAGGTTGAACGGTTTTTCATCCAGATGAATTTCACTGACGCGCTTATCTAGCGCCTGGCCAAACGAAACGCGGTTGGGTAAGCCGGTTAGCGAATCATGATGGGCCATATGCTCCATCTTTTGCGACATTTCATGCATGCGTTGCAGATAACCGCGCTCTTTCATGGCGACGCGCAATTTCTCAATCGCTCCTGCGAGATGCCCAATCTCATCGTCCTGATCAAGATAAGGGGTAATGCAGTCGGTCTCTTCATGGGCAATACGGGTGAGGGAGTTGATCAGCAGCGGAACCGGTCGGAATAAGCGGCGCATAAACAGCGTAACCAGCGCCAGCGTCACCAGCAAAATCAGGACGAAAATGATACAGCTCTTTTTCAGCATCGCATCGTAGGTAGCGTACAACTCACTTTTTTTACCGATGCTGCTTATCAGGCTCCCGAGGATCTCGCCGGAAGGCGTCAATATCGGGACGGCGCTGATGAAACACTCTTCGCCATTGATCTGGGCGAAGCCAACATAGTAATTGACCAGCACATCGCGCGGCAAACGACCAGAGAAGGAGATAATTCCTTCGCCATTTTCAGACTTGTTGTTAATCCCAACATACCCTTTTTCTGGCGTATAGAGAAACAGCCAGGTGGGGCTGTGCGTCTGCACTGATGCCAACGCCAGGACGTCTACCGGGTTATAACCCGTTTGCAGAATGGAGTCGGTATCGCCAAGTTGTCTGTCGGAGACGATGCGGGAGATCTGCCCGGCATCGCTGGTTTCAACCGAAACGGTGGTATACACGCTGCGGATAATGTAGGTCATAATCTGCGCATTCGCCTCAGCGCGCTGCACCCACTGTTGATAAGAAAAGCTGTCTATCAGGCTCCAGTTGGTAAAGGCGCCAGCGCTAAAAGCAATAACGATACCCACCAGCAAGAATTGCGTTATTTTGCCAGTGATGGAATGTTGCCACCCTTTTATTGCTTTAAGGGAAAACAGAGACTTTGCCACGGATTATGTTAATTCCTGAATTGATTATGCGATGCTAAATTTATTTCTGTTATTTCTTAATGGGATATTATTGTTGCAAATAAGTAGATGAAAGATGTGAAACGTAATGACGTAACAAATAACTAACATTGAACCAGGATGAGTAATGACAACAATAACGGTATGCGAATATAGATAACGCTGTGCTTATCGTCAACAGGCAAAAGTGTTCATAAAAATACATTTTTCATTATGCCTCATCCAGGATATTAATGTTGACATTAAAACGACAAGGCGTGTTTTTTGTTTGTACTGGTTGGAGGTGTGGTGAAGTTGTCAGTAAGGTGTGGTTTTTATATTTAGCATCAATGAATTAGCTATGCTATTAAGTGAGTGTGCTGTAGTTTCATCCCGCCGGGATGTCCATTTTTGTCTATTAATGAGTATTTATTTCCTGATCTGATATGAATAAGATGCTCGCTTCAATATAGAGCCTAACTTTATTTTCTCAGTGCGCGGTCAATGTTGACAATTTTGCTATGGTTCAGCGACTGACCCAAAAGGATTTGTTTGTGACATTCGAGTCTGGATTAAAGTCCTATTGGTATAGTGCATAGCGGATAAATTGATTTGGACGCGATAATAAATACTCACACAGCAAAAAGCATTCAAAAATGGTGCCTGCCACTTGCTTTGCCTGGCCTGTTATATCCACTGGCACAATATCTTAACGGCTATTGTCTTCTCAATAATAATATTTTAACAGTTTACGATCTCAAACTTGCCGTATTTTCCGCCGCATTGGTTCTGTTTGGTTTTCGGGTATTGCCGGGATTTATTCTGTTTCTCGCCTTGATGTTCGTAGTGGGGCCACAAAGCGAGCGGGTGGATGCGCTGTGTCTGGTTATGGCCTCAACCTTGAGCTATGCCGCTTATCGCAACGTGACGGGCAGACGCAGCTGCGCAAGTTTTGGCCGTATAAAAATCAGCCTGAGCCGCCTGATTTGGCTATGCGGCTTTAACATCCTGCTCTATCTGTTATTCAGCAGGATTTTTGCCGCGTTCGTCACCCATGGTCATCGCCCGGATGTGGACAATATTCCGGTTATGAGCCTGGAGATGCTGGTACGTATTCAGGGGATCATCAACGGTTGCCTGACGGGCATCCCCTTTTTCTACAAAATTTATCGCATCATTCGTCGACCGTCTTACCTGTTGACCTTTATCAGAGCGATTGTCTTTCAGTGTAAAGGGAATATCACCGCCTTTGGCGTCAGCATCTGGTGTATTTTGCTGATTTCACTGATGTTCTGTTTGACGTCACCGCACAGTCCGAACATCTTTTTTTCTTTCTATAGCCTGATCCTGTTATTTCCATTGATGCTGTGGGGGGCGATTAAGATTGGTCACTCGTTCACCATGCTGGTGTGGACAGTCGTACTGATTATTTTAGGCAAACATAACGACAGCTATATCGCCAGCGACATCAATTTCATGCTGCATCAGGCGCTGGTTTCCACCCTTATTTTTGTCTTTTCACTCACCATTGTGATCATGGGAGCGCTGGCAAAATTTACCCGTCAGCGGTTTAACCAGGTCCTGCTGTTGGGTCTGACTGACCCGATGACGGGCATGGCGAACCTGCGTGCTCTGAAGACGGAGTTGTTTACCACTGAGGGGGCGACGGTATGCCTGATACAGATCCCCGAGCTGGAGCTCTTTTCGCGCCGCTATGGTTTTCATTTTCGCGCCCGCTACCAGAAGATCCTTGCTGAGCATCTCAGGAGTCATTTGATCAAAAGCGAGAAGGTCTATTATCACGCGGGTTATGATCTGCTTATCCGCCTGGAAAATGGGACCTGCGAGCGGTTATGCGACCTGTACCAGGCTGCCAATAGTTTTCGCCTCTTCTACAACAATCACCGGCTGGGTTTTCGCAGTGGTTTGGGCTACTGCCTGATTAACGATCATAGCGATGATATCTACCAGCTGGTGGGTAAGCTCGGCATGGTCGCCGGCTTATCCCTGACCAACGGCAGGCCGGAAAACCTCGAAGCGCAGCATAGCCGGGTCCTTGGCAACCACATCGTTGATAAAACTGAAATCCGTACCGCATTGCAAAATGCGCTGGATAATAATGCCTTCGTTCTGATGGCCCAGCCGATAGTCAGTACCCATGGCAAAGCGCCGTATCATGAAATATTGATCCGTATGCTCAACGAACGGGGGGAATTTATTCCACCAAACAGCTTTCTGCCGGTTGCCCATGATGCGGGGCTGGCGCCGGATATCGATCTCTGGGTTATCGAAAACACCCTAAAGTTCATGCGCACCCATCCGCAGCGCTGTTTTGCCATTAACCTGGCACCAGTCACGGTGTGTCGTTCAAATATCGTGTCCCGAATCACTCAGCTTCTGCACGATTACGCTGTGGAGCCGCAGCGGATTATTTTTGAAATAACCGAAGCGGATACATTATCAGATAAAGAACAAACCGTGGAAACCCTGAGCTTAATACGTCAGCTGGGATGCCGCGTGGCGATTGATGACTTTGGTACCGGATTTGCCAGTCATGCGCGCTTGATGAATATCGAAGCAGACATTCTGAAAATAGACGGTTCTTTTATTCGACGGATCACCGAAAGCGAGATCAGCTACTACATCGTCGAGTCCTTCTGCCGTGTCGCTGAAATGAAAAATATGCAGGTCGTCGCCGAATTTGTCGAAAACGCCAATATTCAGGCATGTCTGGAAAAAATGAATGTTGGGTGGTTACAGGGATATCACATTGGCAAACCTACGCCATTGCTCACGTTGGAATAGCAGGGCGCTAACGCCTGATGGCCAAAAAAGTAACTTCTTCTCAGGTAGAGAATAAAAATCATGAGTGACATTAGTAAAGTGAAGAATCGAACGGCGGGCGCTGCCGGTATGGGACTGCGCGCCCGGCTGCTCTCATGGCTACACAATATCCATCCCGGTGTGGCGATGAAGCTCGGTATGATTCTGGTTTTTTGTATTGCAACGCTGCTGATCGGTGCCTCTTTTATATTATCTTCTTACCTTTCCCGTGAATTGCAGGCTAATGCCCTGGAGATGATTAAAACCAACACGCGTATTTTCCACAATAGTATTTCTAATGAATTCCAGCGTGTCACCCGCGATGCAGAGCATTACAGTAATGTTTATATTAATAATTACCAAAACGTTGCCGATAAACCGCTGCGTTATATGGATGCAACTGAATTAAAAGCGATACTGAGCAATCCCAATACTAACGCGCATTTCACCGAATTAACCAGCGTATTTGCCAGCACATTTATTTTGCAAGGCGAGCAGTTTGTGCGTGTTAGCAGCACGTTATTGGCAAGCTCTGGCAATACGGCCACCGCAACGGCATTGGGGCACGATAACCCGGCATTGCCGCTACTGCTGAAAAACAAACCATTTTCGGGTGTGGTCACGCTGTTCGGAAAGCAGTTTATTAGCCACTATGAGCCGATAGCCGATAAATATGGTCAGGTCGTTGGCGCGGTTGCGGTGGGATTCGATGTTAAACAAAGTCTGCAACCGATTATTCAGCGTTTGTTGAATGTGCATATTGGTAAAGAGGGTTACGCCTACGTGCTGGATGCCGGATTCGAACCGGGTCGTATGTTGGTCCATCCATCGTTGAGCAATCAACAGGCGATTAATATCACCGATGCCAATGGCTATAAGCTGTTTGCCGATATCCTCGAACATAAAAATGGCATCACTTACTACAACTGGGTAAGTCGCTACGGTACGCCGCCGAGGACCAAGGTTGCCGTCTATGAATATATCGACGGGATCGACTGGATCATTGCCACCACCAGCTACGTTGATGATGTATCCAGAAGCAGTAACCTGGTACGCAATGGCCTGTTGTTGTTCACGGCTTTCCTGTTACCGGTCATTTTACTGCTGATTGCCGTTGCCAGTCGTTTTCTGATTTCACGCCGTTTAAACCGCGTACTCGGGATTGCGCAGACCATCGCAAAAGGAGATTTAACGGTTGACGTGGAGATCGATCATCACGATGAAATTGGCGAACTGCTGAGTGCGGTAGAGATGATGCGTCAGCGTCTGCACTCGCTGGTCGGCGATATGGTTTCTCACGCGGATTCGGTACATCAGGCATCGCTGCATATCACCGAGGCGGTAGATGGTCAGGCGTCAACCAGCGTGGAAACGTCATCTTCGGTGGCCGAAATTACTTCCACGATGGAAGAGCTGTCGGCCTCTTCTACGCAAATTGCTGAGCACTCGCGGGCGGTGGTGGATATTGCCAACCAGACGCTTGAGGATTGCAATAAAGGTTCAGAGTCGATGTCACAATTGCTGATGCGGATGACGGATATTGATACCGATAATCAGCAAAACATGCGTGAAATTATGATGCTCGGCAATAAGTCGACGGAAATCAGTCGCGTGATGGTGATCATCAATAGCGTTGCCGATCAAACGAAACTTATCGCCTTTAACGCCGCGCTGGAGGCCGCCAGCGCTGGAGAAGCCGGTAAGCGTTTCTCGGTGGTGGCGGCTGAAATTCGTCGTCTGGCCGATTCAGTAACGGAATCGACGGTTGAGATCGAGAATAAGATCAGCGAGATCCAAAACGCGATCAATCGTCTGGTGCTGAACGCGGAGAAAGGCGGCGAGAGCATTAAAGCGGGAGCCAGGGCCTGTAAAGTCAGTGCTGAACATCTGAACGACATCGTCGTTACCGCCGAGCAAACCTCTACGGCGGCGCTACAAATTTCACTATCGACCCAGCAGCAGAAAACGGCGAGCAATCAGGTGGTCATGGCGCTGCGTGAGATCGTCGTGGCCAGTAACTATACCTCGCAATCGATCAAAGACATTTTGGTTGTCAGTCAGGATATGACGCAACTGTCGAAAGCGCTGAAAGAGGCGTCGACGTCATTCACCTTGACGGAAACGGATGTATGAACAGCGGCAATATACGGGTGCTGATCCTTGACCTGGACAGCGCATCGCGTAATGAACTGGTCAGGCAACTGGAAGATCATCCGCACATTAAAGTGGTGGGGCAAGCCGCCCATCGCAGACAAGCGATGAGATTATTACAACAACTGATGCCCGATCTGCTGATTCTGACGCTGGATACCTCAAGACCCGATAACGTTGAGGTTGTGGAAACGATCATGGCGACCAGCGCTATTCCCATCCTTGTGATGCGGTTTTGCCCAGAAAAACAATGGGATGATGATTATATTTCCCGTGGTGCTCTGGCGGTGCTGCACCATAGCAGCGATTTCCCGCTCTCGACCGATGCGCTGCATCGTAAAGTGGAATTGTTAGTCGGTGTGAAAGTGATCCGTCATATCAAGGGATTACGCCATCCAACCGAACCAGTAATGCCCGCCGCGCGCCCGACGACGGACACAGTAAAGACACCGCAGGACTGGCCTTTTGTGCTGGCGATTGCCTGTTCGACGGGGGGGCCGCAGGCACTGAGCAAGCTATTACAGGATCTCCCCGGTACGTTTCCATGCCCGGTGCTCATTGCCCAACATATTGCCGATGGCTTCGCAAAAAATATGGTGCACTGGTTGGACAGCGTGACCGAACTGAAGGTGCGGCTGGCGCAGGAAGACGATCGGGTTGAAGCGGGATACGTCTATATTTTACCGCCGGAGCAGCATCTGATCGTCAAGAGCAATCAACGCCTGGCGGCAATCCCCAGACAGGAAAGCGATGTCTATCATCCCAGTTGCAATCTGTTGCTGGAGTCGGTGGCTGAGGTATTTCGCGAAAAGGCCGTCGGGCTGATTATGACGGGTATGGGTAGCGATGGCTGTCGCGGCATTGAGCTTATTTTCCGCCGGGGAGGGCGAACGTTGGCGCAGGATGAAGAGAGCTCGGTGGTGTTCGGTATGAATAAGAACGCGATCGACAGGCAACTGATACACCGCACGATCCCGCTGGACGGTCTCGCGAAGGTGCTGCTATCGATGGCCTTTCACGGGCATTTTGAGAGTAAATTGCCATGATCCCCAATCTTCCTGATTACGCCCGCCTGATCAAAGACCGGGTGGGTTTGCACTTTGATAACGCAATGGAAGCGTTGCTGAAATCGGCGCTGAAACGGCGTATGAGCGAACGAAACATCAGTAATTACTATGAATATTATGAACAACTGCGTATTTCGCAGGACGAGTTTGATCGCTTCATTACGCTGATAACCATTAACGAAACCTATTTTTTCCGCGAAAACGAGACGCTGGATCTGATCTGCGATAAGTGGGTCCCGCGTCTGCTGCAACAGCGCAGCGGCCCGGTACGTATTCTCAGCGCCGGATGTTCTTCCGGAGAAGAAGCCTATTCGCTGGCGATTAAACTGCATGAGAAATACCCGGGCGAAATGGCCCAGCGGATTGAAATTTACGGTTGTGATATTGACCCGGTCATCCTGGCAAAAGCCAGAAACGCCAGCTATTCAAGCTACTCGTTTCGCGGCGTCGACCCAGACATTCAGCAGCGCTACTTTACCCGCTCAGGAAATCTTTACCGACTGCATGATGCGATCCGCGAGAAAGTCTCGTTTCACCGCACCAACATTATAAAAGAGCAGCTGTTGCCGGAAGTGGACATCATTTTGCTGCGCAACGTCTCTATCTATTTCGACACGCCAACGCGTCGTGAACTGCACGGTAATTTGTCGAAAATGCTACAGCCTCAGGGGGCCTTATTTTTTGGCAACGCGGAAACGTTAGCCAACAATTTCGACATCCTGAAGCTGGAGCAGGAAGAGGGAATTTTTTATTTTTGCCATCATCGTGAAACGCCAACAATCGCACCAGTACCCAGGGTCGCGGTACGCGCTCCACGGCCAAGAACGGTAGTGGAGGATGAACCTTCCATGCCCATGGTTCAGAAAAATGATGACTGGCTAAAAAAGGCGCGTGCCTGTCTCGATGATAAATGTTTTTCTGAGGCCGAAAAGTGTATCGCCTGCGTATTGCGCGACGATCCCCGTAATCCGGATGCGCTGCTGATTCAGGGCGTCATTGCCCTCGAACAGCGTCAGTTTTCTCAGACTGCCGGAAACGCGCAGAAGATCCTCGCCCAGGATGAGTGGTCGGCAGAGGCCAAAATGCTGCTCGGCCTGGCGATGATGTGGCAGCGCCAGACGCAGCAGGCTATCGCCTGGTTTAAACAGGTGGTTTATCAGGAGCCGGGTTACTGGCCGGCGCACTATTATCTGGCCGAAATGTACCGTCAAAGCGAGTTACGCCAGCCTGCGCAGCGTACGTATCGCGTGGTGATGCAATTACTGAACGACGAAATGAACAACCCTTCTGCGGTTTGTCGTCTGCGTTTGCCGATGGTGTTTCCTGGCAATACGTTTCGTTTTCTTTGTGAACATCAACTGGCGCAATTTGCCCACCGAAGTGGCAAATAAGAGCGATTATGGCTATCGATCTGAAAAAATTCGTTCTGCGCTTTATTGATGAAGGGAGAGGTCATTTGCAGACGATCAGCGAAGGGGCGTTTCTCCTCTCCGCTGATGAACATACTGAAGCCTGGATAGGTGAGATGTTTCGCGCCGCGCATACCCTGAAAGGGGGCGCGCGGATGCTGAAATTGCAAAGTATCGCTGATGTCACTCATCATCTTGAAGATGTATTAAGTGAGCTGCGTGATAACAAACTGACGCCGGACAGGGCGCTGGGTAATCTGATTCATGAGTCCGTGGAGTATCTTTCGGGCCAGTTGACCCAGCTTTTTGTCAGCGAGGGCGATAATCAGTTGCCACCGGCGGATGCCGGGCTGTGCGAACGCCTGGCCTCCGCCAGCCGGGGAGAAACCGTTACTGTGGCGCTGGAGTCGCCAGCGGCTACGGACAAACCTGGTGTTTCGGCTTCTGCCGCAGCCCCCTCCCTGGACACCGGTATCAAGCAGGCCGATTTCGTACGAGTAAAGCTGAACAAGCTGGATGGCCTGATCGACATCCTCGGGGAAGTGCTCGCCGGACATGATCGCCTTGAACAGCAGATCCAAAACCTGAGTCAGTTGGTCCCCCGATTGCCGGGCCTGAGCGCCGAGCAGCTTCGCCAGCAGATCCATGATTTTAGCGCTCAACTAAAAGAAAGCGTTCAGATCCAGCATTTGCAGATGTTTGAACTGTACGATGTGGCGGCGCGGATCCGCATGCTTCCGCTATCGACGCTGTTTGAGCCGATCTCACTCCAGGTCAGTGAACTGGCGTCCACGCTGAACAAACAGGTGGTGTGCCGCTTCGTCGGCGGTGAAGTGGAAATTGACCGCCAGCTCATTGACCGGCTATCGGAATCCCTGACGCATTTGCTGCGTAACGCGGTCGATCACGGTATTGGCGAGATCGACGAACGCCTGGCGCTGGGTAAATCGACCCGTGGCACCATTACCATCACCACTCAACAGGACGGCAGCGGAATATTACTGCGCATCGAAGATGACGGTCGCGGTCTGAATTATGAGGCCATCAGCGCGAAGGCGGTCAGTAAAGGCCTGGTTCCCGCATCAATGGCCGGACAACTCTCCGAGCAGGAGTGTAATGAGCTGATTTTTCATCCCGGCTTTTCCACCAGCAAGATAGTCTCTGAGCTTTCAGGGCGCGGTGTGGGTCTCGATGTGGTGCGCAAAACGGTGGTGACCGACCTGCAAGGTGATTTGCAGGTATACAGTCGCCCGGGCGTCGGAACCAGCTTTAGCCTGCGCCTGCCTGTCTCGCTCACGATGATGCGAATTATGCAATTTGAAGAGCAGGGACACCTGTTCGGACTGGCGGCACAGTATGTGGTCGAGGTGGTGGAATGTACCCCGGAGGGGATTAGCGATATCGCCGGGCGACCGGCCATTATTTTGCATAACGAGTTTATTCCCGTGGTATGCGCAGGCGCTCTGCTGGGCATTCACGATCGCCAGGGCAATCTCTCATCTGCGGGACAACGTTTAATTGTCGTGCAGAACCAGTACAGCAAAATGGCGCTGCGGGTAGATAAGCTGCTCGATGAACGCAAGATGATGATCAAACCCTTACCAAAGCATATGCAGCAGCAGTCGCTGGTCTCCGGGATGGTACAGACGCCGGATAACCAACTGGTCAGCATCCTGCAAGTGCCTGCGCTGATGGCGATGGCGCAACAGTCACGGCAAACCAGCGCCCCGGCGCCCGCGACGAGCGTGGCGCAAGATGCCTGGCACGTGCTGGTGGTTGATGATTCCCTCAATACCCGCGAGATAGAAAAAAATGTGCTGGAGGCGCATGGCTATCAGGTCACGTTGGCTGAAGATGGGCTGTCAGGGCTGCAAAAAGCGAAACTGACCCAATTCGATGCCGTACTGACGGATGTCGAAATGCCGTTTATGGATGGTTTTACCTTCACCAAATCGTTGCGCGCAGAGAAAAATTACCAGCACACGCCAATCATCATCGTGACGTCCCGCGCGAAGGAAGAAGACCGACGACGGGGCATTCAGGTAGGGGCGGACGCCTACATCGCCAAAGGCGATTTCGAGCAGGACAGTTTAATAAAAACATTAAAAATGCTTTTGTGCTGATGGCGCAAAATCGAGAGAGAAGATGCGAATTTTATTAGTTGATGATGATCTTTTTGCGGCTGAACTGGCCTCTATTTTTTTGCAGATGGATGGCTACGACGTGGTGATTGTGGAAAGCGCTATTTCTGCCCTGGCGTGCCTGGACTCGGATAAAAACATCGACCTGGTGATTAGCGATCTGCATATGCCTGAGATCAGTGGTCTGGATTTGTTGGCGCTGTTACGCGCTCAGGCCTGGTCTAAGCCCTTTATATTACTCAGTGCAAACGAAGTGACGGCCAGCGATCTCCTGTACGACCGGTGGGTAAAAAAAGATGAAAACCTGGCGGAAAATCTGGGGGCGGCAGTAAATGCACTCCTGCTACCGTCCGCCGTTACTGAATAAGCCTGGGCGTTTGATGAAACCAGAAAATAAGCACATAGCGATGGCGGCGGCGCAGGAAAAAATAGCGCGTCTGCGTCAGGGATTTTTACGTCGCATCCCCGATATGCTGGCACAGGCAGAAAGGCTGCTCGTTCAATTAGTCGCTGAACCCAGCGAAACCTGTCGTAAACAACTGCACATTCTGCTGCACAGTATTCACGGTTCAGCGGGGTCTTTTGGTTTTAGCCCGCTGGCGAATGCCTCAGCAGAAGGTGAGCGTTTACTAACAGAACCGGAAACAGAGCAAAGCATACTTCATTATGATGAGCTGCGGAGAATTATTCGCTGGCTGTATACCCTCACCCAGGAGCAGCTCAATCTTGAGCATCGTATTAGCGACACGGAGTTCACCTTTCCTGTCTCCTCGCAGCGTCCGGAAGAGGGATATGTCCGGCGGGCCAGTAAACCTATCTACCTGTGTGATGATGACGTCGACCAGGTTGAGTTGCTTGCTACCCAGTTGCGCTGTTTCGGCTTTACCTGTCATGTATTTGCCAATACTGAGGATTTTACGCAAGCCGTACTGGCTCAACCGCCAGCCGTGGTGATTATGGATGTCAGCTTTCCGGACAACGCCTACGGTGGACCGTTGGCGATGGCGGATCTGAAGCAGAAAGTGGGCAAACCTTTCCCGGTACTATTTCTCTCCTGCCACAGCGATTTTAACGCCCGCATCAACGCCATTAAATCCGGCTGTGATGGCTACTACGTGAAACCGGCTTCTATCACTGATTTGGTACAGGAACTACACCGCCTGACGCAGCCTTCGCTGAAAAAACCGTATCAGGTGCTGTTGATAGATGACGAGCCCGCGGTGGCGGAATACAACGCTGAAAGGCTGCGCATGGCGGGCATGGAGGTACATGTGCTGGAGAAACCTCACTATTTATTGCATGTGCTGAACGCGCAACCCATCGATCTGGTACTGATGGACTACCATATGCCGGAATTTAGCGGTGAGGAGTTAACGAAACTTATTCGTCAAATACCACAGCATATTGGTCTGCCGATCGCCTATCTCTCCAGCGAGACCAACAAGCATGCGCAGCTTGGGGCAATGAGCATCGGCGCGGAGGATTTTATTCTCAAACAAGCCGATCCTGAGGAGCTCATCCGTGCCGTGTCTATCCGTGCCGAAAGAATGCGCGCTCTGCGCGCGCGTATGTCGCAGGACAGTCTGAGTGGGTTATATAACCACTCGACGACGACCCATTTTCTGAAAAGCGCGATTGCCGAGTCGAATTACAGTAGTAATCCGTTCTGCATGGTGATGGTGGATCTGGATCATTTCAAAAGCATTAACGACACCTACGGGCATGCGGTTGGCGACCAGGTGATTGTTGGGATTTCGCAGCTGTTTTCCCATCGCTTACGCAGCACCGATATTGTTGGGCGTTACGGGGGCGAAGAGTTTGTCATCATTATGCCCAATACCAGTAGCGAAAAGGCGGCTCGGGTGGTCGAACGATTGCGCAGGGACTATGAACAGGTCACCTTCGCCGTCAATGACGCCAGTTTTCACAGTACCTTCAGCGCGGGTATCGCGCAGTGGCAGTTTGGCGATCGTGTTGAAACGCTGCGCGAACGCGCCGATCAGGCGCTGTATGCCGCGAAGCAAAATGGCCGTAACACCTTCTGCATTGCTGAGTAAAAGGAGAAAACATGAGCCAACAGCTGGAGCAAATTCTCGCCCTAAATCACGGTGAAAAGCCGGAGTGTGAAAACGTAGATGAACCGCAGCGCACGCTGGTGCTATTTCAGCTGGCGGGTAAGAATTTTGCGTTCTACGGGGCGCAGATAAAAGAGATCCTCGCGGAGCGTCCTATATCCTGGGTTCCCTGCTGTGCGCCGATGCTGGAAGGCGTCATCAACTACCGTGGTCGCGTGGAGTCGGTGATGAGGCTGGACAGCCTGATCGACAAACCTGACGTTAACCCGGCAGGTAAACGTACCATCCTGATTGGTTGCGCCGAAAAAATGCAAAGCGGGATCCTGATAGATAAGCTGATTGATGTGCTGGAAGTCGCCGAAAGCCAGATCCACTTGCCGGGAGACTCGCTGCCTCCGGCGCTGCAGACTATCGCTGTGGGTGTGGTTAACGTGGCGGAAACCTGGTTCACGCTGCTCGATCTGAATCTGGTTTTTGCGCGTTATCAGGAGACCAGTGGTTATGCCGACTCTCATTAATCTGGCTGCGGTGCGTATTACCCTCGGGACGCTCAATTTTTATATTCCGGCAAACCAGGTTGGGCGCTGTTCGCTGGTGACCGGGGGGGCGCCGGATATCCCGCGTTTTAGCCAGTGGCTGGGCATTACCGATGAGCCGCAACAGGGCAGGCATTTGCATTTGTTTGTCCCGGATAGCGGGGTTGAGACCGGCTGGTACCTGTGGGGGCAACTGGAGAATGTCATCTTACCTGGCGATACGATTTTTGCCGTACCGCCCCTTCTGGCGCGTAATTGCCATCTACCAGCGCTGCGTGCGCTGGTGGGCAGCGAAGCGTTCAGTCCGTTGTTAAGCTGGCGCTGAATAGTGAACGCCCATGCGTAGCGGGAGCCGTCACGCTACCGCTACAGGTGATGACCGGGAAGTCTTCTCCAGTTACTGGGTATAAACATCTACAGCCCGGCTGACCAGCTTAGTCATAAAGTTGTCAATTTTATCAACGGTCTGCTGATCATGAAGATCGTAGGTTTTTGCCACATCATCCAGATTTTCATAGCCCACCCAAACCCGTCCAATCTTATCCTGCCATACCGAAACACGTAGTGGCAGAGCCAGCGCGATCCCCTGTTTATCTTGCATGAGTTTTGTGCCGACTTTCGGGTTACCAAATACCAGGACTTTGGTGGGCCTGAGGTTCATGCCTACATCCTTAGCATTTTTCTCATGATCAATTTCAGTGAAGACCGGAACTCCTTCACTCTTCAGAAGGGCTTTTAGACGGAAGATCGTCTCATCGACAGAAAATTTACTCTCCTGATTTTTGATCTTCTCTGAATTTAATCCAGAGCCCAGACCGGTTTTATAGGCCTCAGCGATATCACGCGCCACCTGAGTCAGGTCCACACCTTCTTTGTTGGTCAATAGGGTCACGCAAACCAGCTCATCACCGGCGGTAAAGCGGCTCAGATAGGCGCTAAATCCGCCCGTGGTGCCTTTGATTTCAAGGAAACCAGGATGATGGGTAAATTCCCAGCCAGCCATGGCAGGCACAACTTTACCGTTTTTCAGTTTTGCCGGGCTATAGATGATGTCACGCAGCGTTTTGTCTTTAACCAGCGTACTGCCTGCCAGACCGATATCCCACTTACTGATATCTTCTGCAGATGACCACAGGCCGCCGTAGGCGTACAGGTTATCAGTGGCGGTTGCGCTTACCGGCTCCAGTTTGTCACCCGATGAGACATAACCTGTCGCGGGCTCAACGGGGTTTATCCAGGGGATTTCAGATTTAAATTTTGCGTGCTGATTGTGTTGCTTATCAGGCGTGGGGCGATCGAGAAACACTTTCGTTGGCATGTCTTTCGCGAACATGGTGCTTTGCAGGCCTAACGGCTCGATTTGGTATTTGTCGATAAAGTCTGCGTAACTCATTCCACTGACCTTCTCAATAACCATCCCTAACAGAATAAAATCGGTCGCGCTGGAGTTGATATCCGTACCGCTTTTAAATTCGAGCGGTTTATTTTTGACGAGATCAACCAGCTGCGCAGGCGTATATTTTTGCGTCTGCTTATAGCCGAATAATCTGAAGTCCGGGATCCCGGATGAATGTTGCATTAACTCCAGAATCGTAATGTCATGCCAGCTTTGCGGCAGGTCCGGTAAATAATTGCTCACCGGGGTATTAAGGCTTAATTTACCTTGTTCTACCAGTTGCATCACCGCAACGGCGGTAAAAGCCTGAGTGATTGGCCCAATCCCCCACATAGTCTTGGTGGACGCGAGTTCATCATTGGTTGCCGTTGCCAGGCCGTATCCTGCAGAACGCGGAATATAGGGGGCCTGAACGATAGCCATGGATAAACCCGGCAGATTATTTTTTGCCATTACCTCGGCAATCATTTGGTCGATATATTTGCCGTTGGCTTTTAACTGTGGGTTACCACGATTAACTAAGTAAGTTGTCCCGTTGGTATCAGATGCGGCTAGCGCCTGGGTGGCTGAGACTGACATGGAAAGTAACACACATGCCGAAATAACCTTTAACTTAACATTCATAGCAAAGCTCCCCGCTGGCTGAAATTTAGCTGTATTTTTATCTAATGCGATTGCGGCTATTTGATTAATAAATAGCGTTATTCAATATGGCATGCTTTCAGAGCGGGACATTTGTTCAGGGCGCTGGGAATATTGTCATTACGTATTCTAATAACGATAGTGGACATATCACTGCCCACGCCGTTAGCGGTCGTATTGTTGGCGTCGCCGTTCGAAACGGCGATCGCGCAGACCGGAATAAATAAAAGTAATCACAAACAGCAGAGAAAATAGTACGACGATGGTGGGGGCCGGTGCGCTGTCGATGAAAAATGACAGATACACGCCCATAAACGAGGTAACGACTGAGATAACCACTGCCAGCCACAAGGCATGGAAAAATTTCCGTGTCATTAATATCGCGATGGCGCCCGGGGCAATTAGTAAGGAAATCGACAAAATAATGCCTACCGATTTCAGCGTGGCGACGATCGTCAGGGCAATCATACACAACAGACCATAATGCAGCAGCGTCGTGTTAAGACCGCTGGCCTTTGCCTGATGCGGATCGAAGGCGTGCAGTAGAAGATCTTTCCACTTCAGCCTGATGATAAGCGCAATCCCCAGCGTAATAACCGAGGTTTGCACAATATCGCTAAACGATACGCCCAGCATATCGCCGAACAGAATATGATCGAGATGGACCTCCGACTGGATCGAAACGTACAGCACCAGGCCCGCGCCAAACATACCGGAAAAGACGATCCCCATCAGGGTGTCACGCTTAATTCGGCTATTGTCGTCGAGATAGCCCGTCGCCACCGCACAAAACAGCCCGGCGATAAACGCGCCAATCGCCAGTGGGATACCCGCTATCCACGCCAGCACAATGCCGGGAAAAACCGCATGGCTCATGGCATCGCCCATCAGCGCCCAGCCTTTAAGCACCAAAAACACCGACAACAGCGCACAGGGGATGGCGACAATGGTGGAGATGACCAGCGCATTGACCATAAAGCTAAACTGAAAGGGTTCCAGCAGTGTTGTGAAGATCATACGGACTCCTTGTTCACCCGGCGGGCGCGGCGGCGATTCGCCAGCAGACCGTGTTTTGGCGCAAAGACAAACGCCAGCAGGAACAGCAGCGTTTGTAGAACCACAATAATTCCGCCGGTTGCGCCGTCCAGCCAGTAGCTCAGCCAGGCGCCGAAAAAGCTGGTCAGGCTGCCGATAGCGACGGCGATGGTGAGCAGGCGAGGAAAACGATCGGTCAGCAGCCAGGCGGTGGCGCCGGGTGTGACCACCAGACAAATCACCAGAAATGCGCCGACGGTTTGCAGAGCGGCAACCGTGGAAACAGAGAGCAGCGTAAAAAATAACAGCTTTAACCGGCCAGGATTCAGACCGATGGAGCGCGCGTGGTTTTCATCAAAAAAAACCACCATCAGATCTTTCCACTTCAGCAACAGAATAGTCAGCGAGATGACGCCGATGATGGCCAGTTGCACAATATCTTCCGGTGCAATCGCCAGCACGTTTCCCAGAATAATGGTCTGGATGTTGACCGACATCGGATTGAGCGACACCATAAACAGCCCGATACCGAAAAAAGAGGAAAAAATCAGTCCGATAATCGCATCTTCCTTCAGGCGCGAGCGCTGATTGAGAAACAGCATGCTGCCCGCTGCCAGTCCACCGGAAAGAAAAGCGCCAAGCGCGAAGGGAAGCCCTAACATATAAGCGCCAGCAACGCCCGGAACGATAGAGTGCGACAGCGCGTCGCCAATCAGCGACCAGCCTTTGAGCATCAGATAGCAGGAGAGAAACGCACACAGGCCGCCGACCATCGCCGAGACCCACATCGCGTTGAGCATGTACTGGTAACCAAACGGTTCTGTCAGCCAGTTCATGATTATTCCCCCTCGTTGGCCGCGCGTCGCGAAATAAACGGGCGTTCATCATCGGTAATCACATGTTGCTCACCGCCGCTCAGCGCCACATGGCGCAGAACGCCGCTGAATGCCTGCTCAAGATTCTCAGTCGTAAAGGTGGTTTCGGTCGGGCCACTTGCCAGCACCGTACCTTTAATCATTACCGTGTAATCACAAAACTCGGTAACGGACCCCAGATTATGGGTAGAGACCAGCATGGTCCGCCCCTCATCGCGCAGTTCGCGTAGCAGGTCGATGATGCGCGCCTCGGTTTTCACATCCACGCCGGTGAAGGGTTCATCCAGCAAAATCACCTGTCCATCCTGGGCAATAGCCCTCGCCAGAAAAACGCGTTTTTTCTGCCCGCCGGACAGTTCACCTATCTGGCGATGGCGATAGTCCAGCATATCGACCCGTGCCAGCGCCGCATCAACACAGGCGCGGTCGATCTGTTTTGGCCGACGCAGCCAGCCCATGTGGCCAAAGCGACCCATCATTACCACATCTTCCACCAGTACCGGAAACGACCAGTCCACCTCTTCCGACTGAGGAACATAGGCAATCAGATTCTGTTTCAGCGCCTGATTAACCGGCTGCTGCAGAATAGATATTTCCCCCTGCGCCAGGCGAACAAAACCCATCAGCGCTTTAAAAAGCGTTGATTTTCCCGAACCGTTTACGCCGACCAGGGCGGCAATCGAACCGCCCGGAACCTGAAAAGTGGCGTCCCGCAATGCGGTGTGACCGTTGCGATACGTCACCGTAACCTGATTTACGGTAATCGCAGAGTGACTCATGGTTGTCTCTCCAGACCTTCGTTGATGCCGTTAACAATGGTTTGTGTTGTGACGCGCAGTAAATCCAGATAGGTCGGTACCGGGCCATCAGCAGCGCTGAGCGAATCGACATACAGCACACCGCCGTAATGCGCACCGGATTCACGGGCGACCTGACGCGCAGGCTTGTCGGAGACAGTGCTTTCGCTAAATACCGTTGGGATATGATGCGCTCTGATCGCATCGATCACTTTGCGTACCTGTTTGGGGGTGCCCTGCTGATCGGCGTTGATCGGCCACAGATACAACTCTTTCAGGCCGTTATCGCGTGCCAGATAAGAAAACGCGCCTTCACTGGTGACCAGCCAGCGTTTATCGGCAGGGAGCTTCGCCAGTTCTGCATGTAGTGGCGCCAGGGTCTGCTGGATTTTGGCTTTATAGCTCTGCGCATTTTTCTGGTAGATCGCGGCATTCTGCGGATCGTATTTCATCAGCGCATCGCGAATATTATCCACGTAGATAAGCGCGTTCTCTGCCGACATCCAGGCGTGCGGATTCGGTTTACCGTTGTACGGCCCTTCGCTGATACCCATTGGCTGCACACCGTTGGAGACCATTACCTCCGGCACGCCGGATAAATGCTGGTAGAAACGGGCAAACCACAGCTCGAGGTTGAGCCCGTTCGAAAGGATAAGCTGTGCGCCTTGCGCCCGCTTGATATCGCCCGGCGTGGGTTGATATTCATGAATTTCTGCCCCAGGTTTGGTGATGGAACTGACGTCCGCGGCGTCACCTGCCACGTTACTTGCCATATCCGCAATCACCGTAAAAGTGGTTATCACTTTGAACTTTTCTTGCGCCCAGGCAGGCGACAACGTCAGCGCCGTTAACGCGCCAGCAAGGAGAAATGACTTCAGATGGGGCAACTGCGGCATAGTATCCCTCACAACAAAGTGGTTAATTTATCAACGAATATAGCCTTTGCTATGTTATATAGCACAAGGTATAAACAAATGAAAATAATTCTTATTTGCGTAGGGTGCTAAGGATGTATCACCTTCAGGTAATAGTCCTGTGTATGGTTAAGGTGTATTATTTATGCAACTTAATTGGGAGGCACCATGTCCGGCAAACGTATTGCACGTGAAAAAATGACGATCCAGAGAATGATCTCGCTGTACGAGCGCCAGTGTCCGCAGGCCTCAGACGAGCCGGGGCATTACGAGGCGTTGTTTGCCTATGCGCAAAAGCGTCTGGATAAGTGCGTATTTGGTGAGGAAAAACCGGCCTGCAAACAGTGCCCGGTACACTGTTATCAACCCGCCAAACGTGAAGAGATGAAGCAGATTATGCGCTGGGCTGGGCCAAGAATGCTCTGGCGTCATCCGATCCTGACCGTACGTCATCTGATTGATGACAAACGTCCTGTCCCGGAATTGCCCGAAAAGTACCAGCGGAAGAAGTAATGTAGCAATTCTATGCCGGATGGCGGTTGCGCCTTATCCGGCCTACAAATATAAACGCACCAGTGGGTAGACCCGATAAGCAAAGCGCCATCGGGCGAACCGTTAAACCAGCGCATCCTTATCAATACCCAGGCGCTTCATGCGTGACAGCAACGTCGTGCGCTTCAGTCCCAGTCGTTGCGCCGCGCCTTTGGGGCCGGCAACGACGCCGTTAGTCTCTTTCAGCACGCGCATGATCAACTGGTATTCATCTTCGCCATCTTGTGCGACTTCGGTCGCCACTGGCGGCGTGGAAGGCGTCAAAGCGACAACATCCGGCAGAGACAGTTGCAGTACATTGCCCCTTGTGAGCAGCACCGCGCGTTCTACCACATTTTCCAGTTCACGCACGTTACCCGGCCATTCCATACTGCTCAGCGTACGCAGCGCTTCAGCGGGAATACTGTCGATATTGCGCCCCATTCGGCGGGCAATTTTAAAGGTGAAAGCTTTTACCAATAGCGGAATATCTTCCGGGCGTTCGCGCAGCGGCGGCAGATGGATCGGGAAGACGTTCAGCCGATAGTAGAGATCGTTGCGAAACTCGCGATCGGCGACCATCTTTTTCAGATCGCGGTTGGTGGCGGCGATCAAACGGACATCGGTCTGGATCAGCTTATTGCTGCCCAGACGCTCAAACTCCTGTTCTTGCAAAACGCGCAATAGCTTCGGCTGAAGCTCAAGCGGCATGTCGCCCACTTCATCAAGGAACAGTGAGCTTTTGTCCGCCAGTTCGAAACGCCCAATACGTTGCGTGCTGGCTCCGGTAAACGCACCGCGCTCATGACCAAACAGATCGCTTTCCAGCAATCCGGCAGGCATTGCCGCACAGTTCATTTTTACCATCCTGCGGGCGTTACGGCCGCTCAGGTTATGAATCGCTCTGGCGATCAGCTCTTTGCCTGTCCCGGTCTCGCCGAGAATCAATACGGTGCTGTCACTTTGCGCCACCATCTCGACCTGTTTGAGCACACTGTACATCGCTTCGCTGCGGCCAATGATTTCGCCGAACTCGCTGTCAACGTTGTTGAGCTGCTCGGTCAGCGCCAGGTTTTCATCGACCAGACGTTCTTTCAGACGGTGAATTTCCTGGTAGGCGAGGGCGTTATCCACGGCAATCGCCACACGCTCGGCAATCTGGCGTAGCAGTTTGAGATTGGCGGTGGTGAAGACTTTCTCTTCGCACTGCGCCAGCTTCAGTACGCCAAGCATGTTATTGCCGGACATCAACGGCAGCAGGCACAGCGTCTGTAATTGGTTGCCCCAGGTCTCGAACAGCATCCGTTCATAAGGAGCAAGGGCGTCGCGTTCGCTCAGGTTAATCAGCAGCATCTCTTTGCTTTTGAAGACCCGCTCAGAGAGTGTGCCTGCTTCGTCCACTTCGCTCTGTTCGTGCGCCGGATGATGCTCATCCAGATAGTGGGTGGAGTAGATGCTCAGCTTATTTTTGCGACTGCTGCGTAACACGATACTGATAGCATCGATGTCGAAATAATGGTGGATCTCTTTGGCGACTTCGCTGACCAGTTCATCTATGTCCAGTCGGGAAAGCACCGCATTGGTGATGGCGACCAGGATGCGAAAGTTGTCACGCTCACGGCACAGCAGATCGTAATCGACGTTATTGCTGACTCTGCTCTGAATTTGTTCAGCCACGACACCGACAATCTGGGTGAAGGTCTGCAGCCGATTGTACTCTTTTTCGCTCCATGGTCGGTCTTCGTTGCGGATGAATTCGCAACCGCCAAAGATGCGCCCATCCGCCGCCAGCGGCAGCAGACAGTAGTGACCAAATTCAGAATACAATCCGCCGGATGCCAGCTGCGGCCAGGTTTCCGTGAACTCATGATAGTTGCAGTGCAGCGCGTCGGGGCGCGACAGGATACGGCGTATCGGCCCATGCGCCAGCACCGTTTCGTCTTCATAATCGATAGGTTTACTATTTTCGCGCGTCGCAAAATAACGCGCACGTTGCGTTTGTGCCTGCCATAAGACAATAGCCGCGCAGTCGGCCAGTCCGGAATGCTTGGCCAGCTGTGAAAGCGCCTCGCTGAGAGACTGAAGATCGGGCTGCTGTAATAATGTACGAGTAATATCGAACAGGCCTTGCTGTCCGAGGTCACTCATCGGTGTATACGACATATTGCTTTTCCAGGGAAAGCACCGCAAAACGGTGCGAAAACGGTAAATGAATTATAGGTATAAGTCGTAAATTATTGCCGGATGGCTGACCGTAAACTCACTGGTCACGCAATCCGTAGGCCTGATAAGCAAAGCCATCAGGCGATAATGCAGCGTTAATGCCGGATGTCGACGCCAATGCGTCTTATCCGGCTTACAGCATGCTGCCAACTGGCTGCTAGCATATACGAGGTAAAGGTTCAGCGTGTGGTAAATCGAGGGTTCGTTTCACGCCATACAGTCCGGCAAGACGAACACCTTTACGTTCAACTACTTCGCCAATCATTGCCGCGTCGCGTCCTAACGGATGCGCGCGCAGCGCGGCAAGCACGCTTTCAACTGCCTGACGCTCAACGGCAATCACCAGTTTGCCTTCGTTGGCAAAGTTGAGCGCATCGAGGCCCAGCAGCTCGCAAACGCCACGCACCGCAGGCTTCATGGGCAGGGCCGCTTCAGACAGCTCAATACCAAATCCACATGATGCGGCAAACTCATGCGTCACCGCATTCACGCCGCCACGGGTGGCGTCACGCAGCGCCTTCACGCCGGGTATATCACGTATCGTCTGGATAAGCGGCGTTAACACCGCACAGTCGCTAACCAGTTCGCCATCAAGACCCAATTGCTCGCGCAGATTAAGAATGGTTGCGCCATGGTCGCCGAGCGTACCGCTAACCAGCAATACATCGCCAGGGCCGAGAGTTTGTGCGCCCCAGTGAATGTTGGCGGGGATCGCCCCCATACCGGCGGTGTTGATGAACAACTTATCCGCGGCGCCACGCTGCACGACTTTGGTATCACCGGTCACGATGGCGATGCCCGCTTCGCGTGCGGTTGCCGCCATGCTGGTGACGACGGTTTTCAGCGTCTCCATCGGCAGACCTTCTTCAAGGATAAACCCGCAGGAGAGATAACGCGGAATCGCGCCGCTGACGGCGACATCGTTAGCCGTACCGCAGATAGCCAGCTTGCCGATATTACCGCCGGGGAAGAACAACGGATCGATAACATAGCTGTCGGTAGAGAACGCCAGACGATCGCCCTCTGCAACCAACTGCGCCAGTTCCAGACGCGCCTGATCTTCCTGTTCCGCCAGCCACGGATTAGCAAAAGCCTCCATAAACAGACTGTTGATCAACTGCTGCATAGCCTGACCGCCGCTACCGTGGGCGAGTTGTACGCTGTTCATGCTTCACACTCCTGCTGACGATACTGATACCAGGCGGCACATGCGCCTTCTGAGGAGACCATCAGTGCGCCAAAGGCGGTCTCCGGGTTACAGGTTTTACCAAATAACGGGCACTGATGCGGTTTACATCTGCCGGTCAACACCTCTCCGCAACGCGCGCGCGGATCGTCATATACCTGCTGTGGCGCTGGCTGAAAATGCGCTTCGGCATCAAAACGTTGATAGTCCGGCGTCAGGTGAACGCCAGACGATTCGATCACGCCCAGACCGCGCCATTCGCTGTCGCCGTTGACGCAAAATACCTCAGCGATGGCCTGTTGCGCCAAGGCGTTACCGGCATCCGGTACCACGCGGCGGTACTGGTTTTCGACCTGGCTTTGGGCGGCGATTTTCTGTTCAATCAGCATCACTACGCCTTGCAGCAGGTCGAGCGGCTCAAAGCCGGCGACCACTAACGGGCGATGGAAATCTGAGGCAATGAAATTATAGGCGTCGGTGCCTATCACCATGCTGACGTGCCCCGGTGCTAAAAAGGCATCGATGCCGTTGTCCGGCTGTTCCAGCAGGCTGCGCAGCGTGGGGATAAGCGTAATGTGCTGACAGAAAAAGTAAAAGTTCTGCACATCGCGTTGTTTGGCCTGCTGCAGGGTAATGGCGGTGGTTGGCATGGTGGTTTCAAAACCCAGACCAAAGAACACAACCTTACGCGTTGGGTTTTCCTGCGCCAGCTTCAGCGCATCCATCGGCGAATAGACGATGCGGATATCCGCGCCGCGCGCTTTGGCCTGTAGTAGTGAGCCTTGTTTTCCCGGCACGCGCATGGCGTCGCCAAAGGTGCAGAAAATCACTTCCGGATGGCTGGCGATTTCAACACAGCTGTCGATCCTGCCCATCGGCAGAACGCAAACCGGGCAGCCAGGACCGTGAATGAACTCCACGTTTTCGGGCAGCAGTTGGTCGAGTCCGAATTTGAAAATAGCGTGGGTATGACCACCACAAACTTCCATGATGCGCAGCGGTCGCTCGGCGGTGTAGGGGAGGAGAGCGGCACGTTCACGCAGGTGCTCTATCAACTGCATCACCTGTTCTGGTGCGCGGTATTCGTCAACAAAACGCATTTATTTTTCCTCGCCGTACAGCAACGCGCCGACATCCGGCTCAACGTCAAACATATTTTGCAGCGCGTCGAGCGTGTCGCGCGCTTCTGCTTCATTAATGATGCTCATCGCAAAGCCGACGTGGACCAGTACCCACTGACCCAGACGCGGCTGACCATTTTCATCACAGCTACCGACCAGCGTCAGGTCGACGTCGCGCTGAATACCGCAAACGTCGACTTTGGCCTGGTTGCCATCAATGGTGCGGATTTGACCCGGAACACCTATGCACATCGCTGCGTCTCCAGCCAGGAGAGCCATTGGTCCATCCCTTCGCCGCTGGTGGCGGAAATAAGGATGATCTCAATGTCCGGGTTCACTTCCCGGGCGCTGGCGATGCATTTTTCAACATCAAAATTGAGGTACGGCAGCAGATCCACTTTATTGAGCAGCATCAGCGATGCGGCGGCAAACATATGCGGATATTTCAGCGGCTTATCTTCGCCTTCGGTGACGGACAGCACCGCCACTTTATGACGTTCGCCGAGGTCGAAGCTGGCCGGGCAGACCAGGTTACCGACGTTTTCAATAAACAGAATGCCGTTGTCATCAAGCGGCAAACGCGGCGCGGCGTCAGCAATCATTTGCGCGTCAAGGTGGCAACCTTTACCCGTGTTGACCTGGATGGCGGGGGTGCCGGTGGCGCGAATACGGGCGGCATCGTTGACCGTCTGTTGGTCGCCTTCAATCACGGCGCACGGAACGCTGTCTTTCAGCTTGATCAGCGTTTCGGTCAGTAGCGTCGTTTTACCTGAGCCCGGGCTTGAGACGAGGTTTAATACCAGATGCTGACGAGCGGCAAAACGGGCGCGGTTACGTTCGGCCAGACGGTTATTTTTGTCCAGCACGTCAATTTCGACTTCCAGCATACGGCGCTGGCTCATGCCTGGCGCATGGGTACCCGCCTCGCCATGACCGTAGTGCAGGTCGCCTTCTGCGGTCTGGCTCGGTGCGAAATTAGAGGTTTTCACACCGGTAATATTCAGCGCCGGGCGAGCCGCCGGGGCAAATGGCGCGCTGCGAAACGCCGAGTGGGGATTATGCTCATCACCCTCTATATAAAGGTTGCCTTCAGCGCAACCACATGTCGTACACATCGCTCACTCCTGATCTCTTTCTTGTTACAGGCTTTTTGCCGGATGGCGACGCAAGCGTCTTCTCCGGCCTGGCAGGTGCCACCGGAATTAGTCTTCGGCGTCGCCTATTTCAATTCGTCGAATCTGTAAACCATCATCGGCCACAATTCTCAGCGTATCGCTGTTGCATTGCGGACACCGACGCACGCGTTGCGTCAGTAACGTGACGTATTGCTGACAAGATTCGCACCAACATTCTGCTTCTTGTTCTTCGAGGTGGAGTTTACAACCTTCTGCAAGGGTCCCACGGCATACCAGATCAAAACAAAAGGCGAGAGCGCTGGTTTCTACGCAAGAAAATGCGCCAATTTTGAGCCAGACCCCAGTTACTCGCTTGGCACCGTGTTGCGTGGCCTGTTGTTCAATCAATTCCAGTGCTCTTTGGCAGAGGGTTATTTCGTGCATACCGCCTCCTATGAAGTTGCCGTATTAAAAGCAATAAACATGCCAGGTTGAATTTTTTCATCCGTGACAATGACGACAATGACGAAATGACACGTCGTCACCCGTCTTTGATTTTTTATACCATTGAAAATAAAAGAAATTAATTTTGGCATGAAATGTGCTTAAGGCTGTTCATCTCTGCTAAACGGGTAACCTGACATGACTATTTGGGAAATAAGCGAAAAAGCCGATTACATCGCTGAACGGCATCGTCGCCTACAGGACCAGTGGCGTATTTACTGCAACTCGCTGGTTCAGGGGATCACCCTGTCGAAAGCGCGTTTGCATCATGCGATGAGCTGCGCGCCGGACAAAGATCTGTGCTTTGTCCTTTTTGAACACTTCGTTATCTACGTCACGCTGGCGGATGGCTTCAACAGTCACACCATCGAGTATTACGTCGAAACGAAAGAGGGTGATGATAAGCAACTGATTGCACAGGCACAGTTGACCATCGACGGTAAAGTTGATGAGCGTATCAGCAACCGCGATCGCGAGCAGGTGCTGGAGCACTATCTCGAAAAAATCGCCAGTGTCTACGACAGCCTGTACACCGCGGTTGAGAACAATATGCCGGTGAATTTAAGCCAGCTGGTTGCGGGACATAGCCCGGCGTAAGCCTCGGGGGCTGCCCACGTTTGTCATGGCGCGGCTTTAATACTGCGTCACGACAGTTTAGGGAATGGGCATGTCGAAAAATGTCGAAATGACATTTGCCTGACATGTTTTCGTCAAAAATGACTATCACCTGAGGAATGCCTGGTGAATCGTTTTGTAATTGCTGACTCCACTCTTTGTATTGGCTGCCACACCTGTGAAGCCGCCTGCTCAGAGACACATCGCCAGCATGGCCTGCAGTCAATGCCGCGCCTGAAAGTGATGTTAAATGAAAAAGAATCCGCGCCGCAGCTTTGCCACCAGTGTGAAGATGCGCCTTGCGCTACCGTTTGTCCGGTTAATGCGATTAATCGCGTTGACGGCGCCGTACAGCTGAATGAAAGCCTGTGCGTAAGCTGCAAACTGTGCGGGATCGCCTGTCCGTTCGGTGCTATTGAGTTTTCCGGTAGCCGTCCGCTGCATATCCCGGCAAACGCCAATACATCAAAAGCGCCGCCGGCTCCGCCAGCTCCAGCTCGCGTAAGCACGCTGCTGGACTGGGTTCCGGGCATTCGTGCCATCGCGGTGAAATGCGATCTGTGTAGTTTTGACGAGCAAGGTCCGGCCTGCGTACGCATGTGTCCGACCAAAGCCCTGCATCTGGTGAGCAACATGGATATCGCCCGCGCCAGCAAACGTAAACGTGAGCTGACTTTCAATACCGACTTCGGCGATCTCACCTTGTTTCAGCAGGCTCAAAGTGGAGATGCAAAATGAGCGCAATTTCACTGATTAACAGCGGCGTGGCCTGGTTTACAGCGGCTGCGGTTCTGGCATTTCTGTTTTCATTTCATAAACCGCTGAGCGGCTGGATTGCAGGGGTTGGCGGCGCGGTTGGCAGTTTGTGTACGGCTGGCGCGGGTTTTATGGTGCTGACCAACGCGCTGGCGGTAAGCGGTGTGATGCCGTTTATTGGTCACAGCCTGCAAATTACCCCGTTGAACGCTATCTGGCTGATTACTCTGGGCCTGTGCGGTCTGTTTGTCAGCCTGTACAACATTGACTGGCATCGCCATCCACAGGTGAAAGCCAACGGCCTGCTGGTGAATCTGCTGATGGCCGCAGCGGTATGTGCGGTGGTTGCCAGCAACCTCGGTACGCTGGTGGTGATGGCGGAAATCATGGCGCTGTGCGCGGTGTTCCTGACCGGTTGCAGTAAAGAAGGCAAGCTGTGGTTTGCGCTGGGGCGCATCGGCACGCTGCTGTTGGCGATTGCCTGCTACCTGGTGTGGCAGCGCTACGGTACGCTGGAACTGCGTCTGCTCGATCTGCGCACCCAGGAGCTGCCGCTTGGGTCTGACATCTGGCTGCTGGGCGTGGCGGGTTTTGGCCTGCTGGCCGGGATTATCCCACTGCACGGTTGGGTGCCGCAGGCACACGCCAACGCCAGCGCGCCGGCTGCGGCACTGTTTTCTACCGTGGTCATGAAGGTCGGTCTGCTGGGTATTCTCTCCCTGTCGCTGCTGGGCGGTAACGCGCCGCTGTGGTGGGGCATTACGCTGTTGGTGCTGGGTATGATCACCGCATTTGTCGGCGGTCTGTATGCGCTAATGGAACATAACATCCAGCGTTTGCTGGCGTACCACACGCTGGAAAACATCGGCATTATTCTGCTGGGGCTGGGCGCTGGCGTAACCGGGATTTCACTGAATCAACCGGCGCTGATTGCGTTGGGTTTGACCGGTGGTCTGTATCATCTGGTCAACCACAGCCTGTTCAAAAGCGTTCTGTTCCTCGGTGCTGGCAGCATCTGGTTCCGTACCGGTCATCGTGATATCGAGAAGTTGGGCGGTATCGGTAAACGTATGCCGATTATCTCTCTGGCGATGCTGGTTGGCCTGATGGCGATGGCCGCACTGCCGCCGCTGAACGGTTTTGCCGGTGAGTGGGTCATCTATCAGTCCTTCTTTAAGCTTGGCAACAGCGGCGCGTTTGTCGGTCGTCTGTTAGGGTCGTTGCTGGCGGTAGGACTGGCGATTACCGGCGCGCTGGCAGTGATGTGTATGGCGAAAGTGTATGGCGTTACGTTCCTTGGCGCGCCGCGCACGAAGGAAGCTGAAAATGCCTGCTGCGCGCCAATCCTGATGGGCGTGAGCGTGGTTGCGCTGGCTATCTGCTGCGTGATTGGCGGCGTTGCTGCGCCGTGGCTGCTGCCGATGATTTCCTCTGCCGTTCCACTGCCGCTGGAAACCGCGAACACCACCGTTTCTCAGCCAATGATCACGCTGCTGCTGATCGCGTGTCCGCTGCTGCCGTTCATCATCATGGCAATTTTCAAAGGCAACCGTCTGCCGTCGCGTTCACGCGGTGCGGCATGGGTGTGTGGTTACGATCACGAGCAGTCAATGGTCATTACCGCCCACGGTTTTGCCATGCCGGTGAAAGAAGCCTTTGCCCCGGTACTCAAATTGCGTAAATGGCTGAACCCGGTATCACTGGTTCCGGGCTGGCAGAATGCGGCCGCCCCGGTACTGTTTCGTCGCCTGGCGTTGATTGAGCTGGCGGTGCTGGTGGTGATTGTGGTTTCACGAGGAGCCTGAAAATGAGTGTTTTATATCCGTTAATTCAGGCGCTGGTGCTGTTTGCCGTGGCGCCGCTGCTGTCCGGTGTGACCCGCGTGGCGCGTGCGCGTTTGCATAATCGTCGCGGTCCAGGCGTTTTGCAGGAATACCGCGACATTATCAAACTGCTGGGCCGTCAGAGCATTGCGCCTGCGGATTCCAGCTGGGTTTTCCGCCTGACGCCGTTTGTGATGGTGGGCGTGATGCTGACTATCGCCACCGCGTTGCCGGTAGTGACCGTTGGTTCACCGCTGCCGCAATTGGGCGATCTGATCACCTTAATTTACCTGTTCGCCATCGCCCGTTTCTTTTTCTCTATCGCGGGTCTGGATACTGGTAGCCCGTTTACTGCGATTGGCGCCAGCCGCGAAGCGATGCTCGGCGTGCTGGTTGAACCTATCCTGTTGCTGGGACTGTGGGTGGCGGCGCAAGTTGCGGGTTCAACCCATATCAGCAATATCGCCGATACCGTTTACCACTGGCCTGCTGCGCGCAGCATCCCGCTGATTCTGGCCCTGTGCGCCTGTGCTTTCGCCACCTTTATCGAAATGGGCAAACTGCCGTTCGATCTGGCGGAAGCAGAGCAGGAACTGCAGGAAGGTCCATTGACCGAATACAGCGGCAGCGGTTTTGCGGTACTGAAGTGGGGCATTAGCCTCAAACAGCTGGTCGTTCTGCAAATGTTCGTCGGCGTGTTCCTGCCGTGGGGACAGATGGAGACCTTCACCGCGGGTGGGCTGCTGCTGGCGCTGGTGATTGCCGTCGTCAAGCTGGTCCTCGGCGTGCTGGTCATTGCCTTGTTCGAAAACAGCATGGCGCGTCTGCGTTTTTGCGCCACTTCACGCGTGACCTGGGCCGGTTTTGGGTTTGCGTTTTTAGCGTTCGTCTCCTTGCTGGTGGCGTGATTTAAGAGAGTTTGAGCATGTCTGAAGAAAAATTAGGTCAACACTATCTCGCCGCTCTGCACCAGGCCTTTCCGGGCGTGGTGCTGGATGAAGCCTGGCAGACCAAAGATCAGCTGACGATCACCGTCAAGGTGAACTACCTGCCGGAAGTGGTTGAGTTCCTGTACTACAAACAGGGCGGCTGGTTGTCCGTGCTGTTTGGTAACGACGAACGTCAGCTGTGCGGCCATTACGCCGTTTATTACGTGATGTCGATGGAGCAGGGCACCAAGTGCTGGATTACCGTCCGCGTTGAAGTGGATGCCAATAAGCTGGAATTCCCATCCGTTACGCCACGTGTTCCGGCAGCCGTCTGGGGCGAGCGTGAAGTGCGCGACATGTACGGTTTGATCCCGGTCGGTTTGCCGGATGAACGTCGTCTGGTGCTGCCGGATGATTGGCCGGACGAGCTGTATCCGCTGCGTAAAGACAGTATGGATTATCGTCAGCGCCCGGCGCCGACCACCGATGCTGAAACCTACGAGTTCATCAACGAACTGGGCGACAAGAAAAATAACGTGGTGCCGATTGGCCCGCTGCACGTGACCTCCGATGAGCCCGGTCACTTCCGTCTGTTTGTTGACGGCGAGAACATCATCGACGCCGACTATCGTCTGTTCTATGTCCACCGCGGCATGGAGAAACTGGCGGAAACCCGTATGGGTTACAACGAAGTGACGTTCCTGTCGGACCGCGTGTGCGGCATCTGCGGTTTTGCCCACAGCACCGCCTATACCACCTCCGTAGAGAATGCGATGGGTATCGTGGTGCCGGAGCGCGCGCAGATGATCCGCGCCATTCTGCTGGAAGTGGAGCGCTTGCACTCGCACCTGCTGAACCTCGGCCTGGCCTGTCACTTCACCGGTTTTGATTCCGGCTTTATGCAGTTCTTCCGCGTGCGGGAAACGTCGATGAAGATGGCGGAGATCCTCACCGGGGCGCGTAAAACTTACGGTATGAACCTGATCGGCGGTATCCGTCGTGACCTGCTGAAAGACGATATGATCCAGACCCGTCAACTGGCGCAGCAGATGCGTCGTGAGGTGCAGGAACTGGTCGATATGCTGCTCAGCACGCCGAACATGGAACAGCGTACCGTGGGTATTGGTCGTCTGGATCCGGAGATCGCCCGCGACTTTAGTAACGTCGGTCCGATGGTTCGCGCCAGCGGTCACGCGCGTGACACCCGCGCCGATCACCCATTTGTGGGTTATGGTTTGCTGCCGATGGAAGTGCACAGCGAGCAGGGTTGCGACGTCATTTCTCGTCTTAAAGTCCGTATCAATGAAGTCTATACCGCACTGAACATGATCGACTTTGGTCTGGACAACCTGCCGGGCGGCCCGCTGGCGGTGGAAGGCTTTACCTATATTCCTCACCGATTCGCGCTGGGCTTTGCCGAAGCGCCGCGCGGCGATGACATCCACTGGAGCATGACCGGCGATAACCAGAAACTGTATCGCTGGCGCTGCCGTGCGGCGACCTACGCCAACTGGCCAACGCTGCGTTACATGCTGCGTGGCAACACTGTTTCCGATGCCCCGCTGATTATCGGTAGCCTCGATCCTTGCTACTCCTGTACTGACCGTATGACCGTGGTCGATGTGCGTAAGAAGAAGAGCAAAGTCGTACCGTACAAAGAACTTGAGCGCTACAGCATCGAGCGTAAAAACTCGCCGCTGAAATAAGGAATCGCCATGTTTACCTTTATCAAAAAAGTCATCAAAACCGGGGCGCCGACGTCGTCGTATCCGCTGGAGCCGATTGCGGTCGATAAAAATTTCCGCGGTAAACCCGAGCACAATCCGCAGCAGTGCATTGGCTGCGCGGCCTGTGTCAATGCGTGTCCATCCAATGCGCTGACGGTTGAAACCGATCTGGTTACCAATGAGCTGGCGTGGCAGTTCAACCTCGGTCGCTGCATCTTCTGCGCCCGCTGCGAAGAAGTTTGCCCGACGGCGGCGATCAAGCTGTCGCAGGAATATGAGCTGGCGGTATGGAAGAAAGAAGATTTCCTGCAGCAGTCTCGCTTTTCGCTGTGTAACTGCCGCGTCTGTAACCGCCCGTTCGCGGTACAAAAAGAGATTGATTACGCCATTGCGCTGCTCAAACACAACGGTGACAGCCGCGCGGAAAACCACCGTGAAAGCTTTGAGACCTGCCCGGATTGTAAGCGCCAGAAATGTCTGGTGCCGTCTGACCGTATTGAACTGACTCGCCATATGAAAGAGGCCAGCTGATGAGCAA
>OIER01000194.1_pt1 | contig 60341 bp, 63 predicted proteins | sample 1581801 | NCBI WGS metagenome assembly OIER01 (sample SAMN03281006, study PRJEB24777) | human gut metagenome | isolation source: fecal sample PR165 from 1 month old male Malay infant, vaginally delivered... | reverse complement strand
CACAGCCTGCGCCAGCTCTACCGCGCCGCCGGGGTTGCCGGGCTGATCATGCTGATCGGCGGCGATATCGGTGGCAGCACCCATGACGTGCTGGTGCAGGGCGGCGGTTTGCTGGCCTTGTCCTATTCACGCGCCGACGAAAGCGCCGCCGACCGGCACAGCGTCGAATTGATGCAGAAGGCCGGTTATGACCCCGCCGCCATTGCCCGCTTCTTCGCGCTGGTGGAGGACAAGCTCGACGACCACAGCCCCACCAGCATGCTGCAAACCCATCCCGGCACGCCCGAGCGGCGGAAAATGGTGCTCGACTATGCCGGGGAGTTGAAGGCGAGGGCCGGGACGGCCAATTAGGGTCAGGCCAAGTGTTGGACGATGACTGCCAGCTGGTCGATGGCGGTGCCCCAGCCCTCGTCAAATCCCATTTCTTCATGCTTGCGGGCGTCGGTGGCGTCCTTGTGCAGGACGCGCGAGGCGTAGCGGGTGCCGCTGCCCTCGGCCTCGAAGGTGATGATCGCGGTCAGGGCCAGCCAGGGTTCGGCCGGTTTCCAGCCGCCGGTCATGACGGTGGTGAACACCAGTTTCGCTTCCGGCACGATCTCCAGGAAACAGCCGTCGACATGCGGCTGGAAATCACCGCCGTCCTCGCGCATGCGCGTCTCGAACGCGCCGCCGGGGTGAAGGTCAAGCTTGACCACCTTGCATTCGATGGGCGCGGGGATCCACCATTTCGCCAGATGCTCCGGTGTGCTCCAGGCCTTCCAGACGAGGGCGGGCGGCGCCTTGATGAAACGCGCAATGGTCAGTTCGGATGGGTCAACCGGCATCTTCAACACTCCCGTTCATCTGGGTTTCAACATAATCGGCCAGCCGGTCCGCCCGGCCCTGCCAGAGGGCCCGCTGCGCGGCGAGCCAGGTTTCGGCGGCCGCGAGCCTTTCGGTATCCACCCAGCAGGTGCGCACGCGGCCGATCTTTCTGGAATGGATCAGCCCGTCGGCCTCAAGCACCCGCAGGTGCTTCATGAAGGACGGCAATCCCATGGCAAAGGGTTCCGCCAGTTCCTTGACCGGGGCGGGGCCCCGGGTCAGGCGGCTGACCACGGCCCGGCGGGTGGGGTCGGCAAGGGCGTGAAAGGCGGCATCCAGCGATATCTGATAGTTTTCCATATGGAGAACTATAAGTAAAAGTTTTCCATTTGGCAAACTGTTTTAGGTACGGAAGTGAAATGCGCTAATCCGCCAGCCGGACACCGGCGCCGCCGGCGCGCTCGGCGCCCTTGTCGAGAAAGACCACTCCGGCCGCCGTCAAGGCGTCCTTGAGATCGTCAAGCGTCCGGTCGTAGGGGACGCGTTTGCCGGTTTCGAAGGTTGCAATGGTCGCCGGCGCAACCTTTGCCACGTCCGCAAGCTTGGATTGCGACCAGCCAATCAGGGCGCGTGCAGCACGGCACTGTGCGGGGGAGATTGTCACTCTATTTCAGCCTGACACCCGGCCCGCCATCGACGGTCTGGCCATCGGCGAGAAAAACCACGGACTTGGCTTCAAGCGCCGCTTGAATAGCCCGCAAGGTGGACGCCTTGGGGTCGGCCAGACCGCGCTCGATATTGTTGAGGCCGGTTGTCGACAGGCCAGCCAGCGTTGCGAGCTCCGCCTGGGTCAGCCCCAGCATCGCCCGTGCGCCGCGTATTTGCTCAGGAGTAATCATGTTTTTTGTGTTGGGCGGCCACGCGCGGCGATCTCCTTGTCGATTTCGCGGGCGAGTTCGGGAAACACTTCCCTGAACGGCCGCATCTGCCGCATTTCCTCGTCGGTCAGCTCGGGGCTGTCGACGGCATCCCAGTCTTCTCTGGTATAGCCGCGACCCGGTTGGAATGCTTTCTGTAATTCGCGTTTGACAGCCATCAGATCAGCTTCCTTTCCCTCAGGTCGCCATTTGCAAGGCGTACGGTGCGTGGTTCGACAAGCTCACCATGAGGGACGACGAGGATTGCAAGAAACTCTATTCTGCAACATTTCCGATCGGCTTGGCAGCTATCATTTCGGCTAACTTTGCAGCCAACCTTCCTCATGGTGAGCTTGTCGAACCACGCACCTTGCATCAAACAATCATCCATCGCCGCCGCCTCTCAGGCGGCGGTGACATCGACATAAAATTTACCAGCTGCCGGTGTTTTGCATCGACAGCCAGGGTTCCTGCGGCGGCAGCGGGGCGCCTTTCTGCAGGATTTCGATGGAAATGCCGTCGGGCGAGCGGACGAAGGCCATGTTGCCGTCGCGGGGCGGCCGGTTGATGATGACGCCGCTGTCCTGCAACTTCTGGCAGGTGGCGTAGATGTTGTCGACGACATAGGCGAGGTGGCCGAAATTGCGCCCGCCCGTATAGGTTTCCGGGTCCCAGTTGTAGGTCAGTTCCAGTTCCGGCGCCCGTTCGGCCACGGCGCGGCCCTTGTCGTCGGGAGCGGCCAGGAAAATCAGCGTGAAACGGCCTTTTTCGTTTTCCGTACGCCGAATTTCCTCAAGGCCGAATTTGTTGCAGTAGAAATCCAGCGATTCATCGATATCGCGGACACGGACCATTGTGTGAAGATAGCGCATCGTTTTTCCTTGATGTGTGCGTCAGTGTATGAAAGGCGGCAGCAACCGGACGGCTGCCCCCGGGCAATTGTGCAATTGCCCCGGGCAATCGTGTCATTGCCCCGGGGTGATCATGCGATCGCCGGGCTAGGCGCCTACATCTTTTTGGTAACATTATTTTCATGACGCCACAAATTGACAGGCTTGCAACGGGTGGTTGAACCGGTCATCACAAGATTTGCACCTGTTTTTCAACAAAAACAGCCAGATGATACTTGCCCTCATCCATTGGACAGGTGTTATTCTGACTCCAGAGAATCAGTGGTTGCTTTCAGGAGAGGAGGGGCTCGCTTCATGTCAGACAGACCAGTATCAGCCCGGCATTCCCCCGATGATGAACAATTAGCCGATGGCCTCGACCTCATCGAGGTTTCGGGCGCTATCAAATGGTTCGATGTCGCCAAGGGATATGGCTTTGTGATCCCCGACAATGCTGATCTGCCTGATATACTCCTGCATGTGACCTGCCTGCGCCGCGACGGCTTCCAGACCGCGCTCGAAGGCGCGCGTGTCGTGTGCGAAGTCAAGCAGGGCGAGCGCGGCATGCAGTGCTTCCGCGTGCTCTCGATGGACAGTTCCACCGCCGTTCACCCGACCGAACTGCCGCCGGTGCGCACCCATGTCACCGTCACGCCGTCGAGCGGTCTCGAACGCGTTCTGGTCAAGTGGTTCAACCGCACCAAGGGCTTTGGCTTTCTCACCCGCGGTGAAGGCACCGAGGATATCTTTATCCACATGGAAACCCTGCGCCGCTTCGGCCTGACCGAACTGCGTCCGGGACAGGTGGTGCTGGTCCGCTTCGGCAATGGTGACAAGGGCCTGATGGCTTCGGAAATTCACCCGGATATCGGCACGCAGCTGCCGGCATCCCACTAAGACATCCCATGAACAGGCTGTTCCGATTGTGCCGGTCTTTGCTGATCGGCCTTTTTGCGCTGGTCCTTGCCACATCGGCCGTGCCCGCCGCCGATCAGCAGCCGATGCATCTGCCCATCGATGCGGCGCCGCTGGTGATCAACACCGCCAGGGGCGATGTTCCCTTCCAGGTCGAAGTGGCCGATACCGACGAGGAGCGCGAGCGGGGATTGATGTTCCGCACCGACCTCAGGGACAACAGCGCCATGCTGTTCGTGTTCGAGGACAGCCGTCTTGTCACCATGTGGATGGAGAATACCCCTTCGGCGCTCGACATGATTTTCCTCGATGAAAACGGCCGTGTGTCGGCGATTCGCGCCAATGCGGTGCCGTTTTCCCGGACGACGATTTCCTCCGGCGGTCCCGCGCGGTTCGTCATCGAAGTCAAGGCGGGCACGGCCCGGCGGCTGGGCGTTGCGGTCGGCGACAAGGTCCGCCACCCCGCCATTGCCGCGGTCTGCGGCGCCTGCACCAAAAAATAGGTTCGGATATGCAGTTTTTTGAGAATGATGGATTGAAGCTCGCCTATCTCGATGAGGGCGCGGGCGAACCGGTCCTGCTGATCCATGGCTTTGCCTCGTCGCACTTCTACAATTGGGTGCAGCCCGGCTGGGTGCCGGCCCTGACCGCCGCCGGTTACCGGACCATTGCCATCGACAATCGCGGCCATGGCCAGTCGGACAAGCCGCATGAAAAATCGCTGTATACGCCGACCCTGATGGCCGGGGATGCCGCGGCCCTGCTCAGGCATCTCGGCATCGCGAAAGCCCATGTGATGGGCTATTCCATGGGCGCGCGCATCACCGCTTTCCTGGCGCTGGAACATCCCGAACTGGTGCATGACGTCATTTTCGGCGGGCTTGGCATCGGCATGGTGGAAGGCGCCGGCGACTGGAATCCCATCGCCGAGGCGCTGCTGGCGGAAGACGCCGAGACGGTGACGCATCCGCGCGGAAAAATGTTCCGCATGTTCGCCGACAAGACGAAGAGCGACAAGATCGCCCTGGCCGCCTGCGTCATCACCTCCAAGGAGGAAATCAGCGAAGCCAATATGGCGCGCATCACCCAGCCGGCACTGGTTGCGGTGGGAACCAAGGACGACATCGGCGGCAGCCCGCACCGGCTGGCGGCGCTGATGCCGCAGGGCGAAGCCATCGATATCCCCAACCGCGATCACATGCTGGCCGTCGGCGACAAGGTGTTCAAGGAAGCCGTGATCCGGTTCCTGAAAGCCCATCCGCTCTGACGGTGCGCGTATAAACCGCAAGAAGATTTGTGGCGCGTGGTTCGACAAGCTCACCATGAGGAATGGAGTGGGCGGCAGGGCGTACTATTCTGCAATGGTTCCGATGAGCGTTGCAGCACCAACCTCCCTCATGGTGAGCTTGTCGAACCACGCGCAAACCGCGACACTGTTTCAGCCCGGTGAATTTGGGGTGTCAACAAAACACTTTTGCCGTATGCTGGTGGCAACGCAAGACTATTGGCTGATTGCCTGGAGTAGGACATGTCCGCAAGCAACCCGATGAAAATGACCGGATCGGTCAAGCAGATGGATCCGATCTGGTTGTCCATCCGTGCCGAAGCCGAGGAAACCATCCGCCAGGAGCCGCTGCTGGCGACGTTCCTGTACACCACGATTCTCAACCACCAGTCGCTGGAGCAGGCGGTCATTCACCGCATTTCACAGCGGCTCGATCATCCGGATGTCGAGTCGGAGCTGCTGCGCCAGACCTTTACCGCGATGATGGACGCCACGCCGTCCTGGTCGCAGATTCTGCGCGTCGACATCCAGGCCGTCTATGACCGCGATCCCGCCTGCACGCGGTTCATCGAGCCGATCCTTTATTTCAAGGGGTTCCAGGCGATCCAGACGCACCGGCTGGCCAACTGGCTGTGGAACGAGGGCCGCAAGGACTTTGCCCTCTATCTGCAGAGCCGCTCATCCTCCGTCTTCCAGACCGATATCCATCCCGCTGTGCCGATGGGGCAGGGCGTGTTCTTCGACCATGCAACCGGCATCGTCGTCGGCATGACCGCCGTCATCGAGGACAATGTCTCGATCCTGCAGGGCGTCACGCTCGGCGGTACCGGCAAGGAAACCGGCGACCGTCATCCAAAAATTCGCCACGGCGTGCTGATCGGCGCCGGGGCCAGCATCCTTGGCAATATCGAAATCGGCCATTGCTCGAAAGTTGCCTCCGGTTCCGTGGTGCTCAAGCCCGTGCCGCACAATGTCACCGTCGCCGGGGTTCCCGCCCGGGTCGTTGGCGAAACCGGCTGCGCCGAACCGTCGCGCGCCATGGACCAGCTCATCACCAATTTCGACTGAAACCGTGCGGTTCAGTGACTGAAACGAACACACCGGCCCTTTACAGGGCCGGTTGCTGCATGCCACAAGCCCGCTTCACAATTTTGCATTCGACAGGAGAAACCGCGTGAAACCCGAAGAACTGAAAAAACTCGACAGCTATTTCAAGCGTACATTCAGAAACACGGAACTCACGGTAAAGGCCCGTCCCCGCAAGGACGATTCGGCTGAACTCTATCTTGGCGATGAATTTCTCGGCCTGATCTACAAGGATGAAGACGAGGGCGAACTATCCTACAACTTCTCCATGGCCATTCTCGACATGGATCTCTGACGGTTAACGCCGTTTTGAATGGAAGTGCCGCCCGCATTCGGCGTCACTTCGGTGTCTTGAGATGGCCTTGTGCAAAGGCCAGGACCTTTTGTTCCAATTCCTGCCAGTTGGCGAGAAATTCGCGCGGGAATCGGTAGGTCAGCTGCAAATCCTCACCGATAAAAACATCCCGCTGGCAGGAGGCGAGGTTGCTTTTCGACGTGGCCTCATCGAGGCAGCGCGCGACAAACAAGCTGCGGCCCTTGCTTTCCGGTGAGGAGACGAGCTGTTCACTGACGAAACCGCTGGTGGCGCGAAAGGTCTGGATGGTCAGGCCTGCCGGGCCTTTGATGCCGGGGCCGTCCGTCAGGGTGCTGTAGACCGGACCGTAGCGGCCGGACATGTCGCGCGAGGTTGCGCGCGGCTCAAACGTCAGGAAGAGCAGCGCCTTCTTTTCCCCCGCGCCGTTGAAATCCCGGATGAATTCCGGCTGGTAGCCCTGCATGTCGGGCCAGTGCAGGTATAGGTCAACCCGCTGCGCCACCCCATCGCGCCGCTGCGCCCGGAAGCGGATGGTGTTGGCCGGCAGCGCCAGCACGCTGTTGCCGATCACCACCTCATGCACATCGGTGTCTTCCGTATGCCCGCCGAGGGAAATCGTATGGCCGAAATAATGCCCGGCAACGACAAGCCCGATGGTCAGGAGGGCGAGCGCCGCGACGCCATAGAAAATGCGCTGCAGAAAGGGGCTGCCCGTTATCGATTCCACGCGCTGTGCGGAAGCTTGCATCAACCTTCGGGTCCTGTTGCCTCGGTTGACAGGAAGGCTAACGTCAAAGTGCTGATTTATGGTTAACCACACGTGAAAGTTGTATTCGCATCGGCATCGCCAAGCGGGCGGCGGCTCGCTAAGCTGAGCGTGAAGAATCTGAGGAGGAACGATGCCCCTATTCACGCTCGACGGCCACGCGCCCGAATTTGAACACCGGAAATCGAACTGGATCGCGCCCGATGCGACGCTGGTCGGCAAGGTCTTTCTCGGCGAGAATGCCGGCATCTGGTTCGGTGCCGTTCTGCGCGGCGACAATGAACCGATCCATGTCGGCCGCAACACCAATGTGCAGGAACATTCGGTGATGCACACGGATATGGGTTATCCCCTGACGATCGGCGAGGGCTGCACCATCGGCCACCGCGCCATGCTGCACGGCTGCACCATCGGCGAAAACACGCTGATCGGCATCGGCGCCATCATTCTCAACGGTGCGAAAATCGGCAGGAATTCGCTGGTGGGCGCCGGGGCGCTGGTGACGGAGCGAAAGGAGTTCCCCGACAATGCGCTGATCGTCGGATCGCCGGCGCGGGTGATCCGCACGCTGGACGAGGCTGCCATCGAACAGCTCCGGCTTTCCGCCGCCCATTATGTCGAGAACGGCAGGCGCTTCATGCGGGGGCTTGAGATCAGCTGATCCTGTCCGGCATTATTTCCCGATGCTGCCGACCAGAACCTGGCGGTCGTCGGTGATGGATACCCATGCGCCGGTATAATGTGTCGACTGGCGCTTCAGATAGTCATAGCTCGTTTCGTTCCACGGCTTGATCTGCGGTTCCAGATTGTCGAGGACATAGTCGCCCCGGTCGGTGCGCACGGTGAGAACCGCGTGGCCTTCGCCATTCATCTGGCGCACGACGGTGATCAGCAGCGCGCTGACGGGCAGGCCGCGCTGCATCAGCATCCGGCGCTTGAGCAGCACATAGTCTTCGCAGTCGCCGACATTGCCGACCTTGTCGGGATAGCCCCAATATTCCTCGACGCCATAGATTTCCATGTCCGTGGCCGGCTTGATATCCGTGTTGACCTGGGTGTTGACCTGAACCAGCTGCGCCCAGACATTTGGCGTCAGGGCCACCGGCGTGTCGCTGATGCTGCGGATGCGGCATTCGTCCTGGTAGATCTGGCAGAAATCGTAATGGCCGATAGGCTGCGAAGTGCGCCCGCCGGTCTGCATCACCGTCGCCGTGGACCGCGCCGGGCCCGCCTGGGTGCCTATGCTCATCAACAGAAGGGCTGCGCCCGCAAGAATTATGCTTTTTATCATACCGTCGTCTCCCCGGTTGAGGTGACAATGACAGAGAGACCTTGATCTGATGGAAACCTGAAGCAGTAAATCCGAACAAAACGGGTAGCAAAAAATAAACTATCACCCGTTGCAAAGTATTATTGAATATTACTGTTTTGTTTAAAGCAGGAATTGCGTGAAGTATACGAAGTATATTTCGGTTAAAGTTTGGTTTTTCTCGGAAGGCAATTATTTATGATCGCTTAAAGCGTGCCGCTGCATGGCTTGAACGCTGAAGTCTTTTGGTAACCAAGCGAGGAATATTTAATTCTGCAGGGAGATTTCGATGGCTTCGCGGCTCTGGACGGTCGCGAACTCGATGGCAATGCCTTCCTCGAAATGGCGCACGACGCGCCCGCGCATGGAGCCGAGAATGACCTGGCTGTGCAGGGCAGGGCGCATGCGGATTTCGACCGCCGCGCCGGAGATCGACAAATCGATGATGCGGCAGGGATATTCGCGGCCATCCGCCATGCCGAGCTTCGCAATGGGATTGCGCGGCGCGATACGCTGGTGGCGCCGGTCTTCCGGCATGTCCAGTTCATGCTTGTTGGCAAGCCAGGTCAGCTGCGCCGCGATCTTGTTCTTCTTGCGCTCCGATGCGACGAGCGAAAGGTAAAAGCCATTGCTGACGAGGCGCTCCACCGTGCCTTCGATGCGGCCGATATGATCGACATAGGCGATGATGCGCTCGCCCGTGCCGGCCATGACTTCCGTGGTGAACAGGGCCTCGCCCGGCGACATTTCACTGATCTGGCCGACATGCTCGGTCCGGTCTTCCAGCATGAAGCGGCCGTAAAGTTCGACCTTCACGCGATGGAATTTTCCCGTCGTGGCGATAGTCTGGGGTGAATCGTCACGGGTCAGATGCATGAAGTGTGTCCGAAGGCTTAAAATGACTCTTTATCTCTGAAGATTAGAACACAAGTCTTAACGGCGATGTAACAGATGCAGGTCTTGCTTAGGTTTTACTAACCTAATCCAAGATTTTCCCGCCGTCGAAGACCATGAGATGCCTGACCCGGCGGCTGCCATTGGGAGCAGGCAGGAGTATATTGGAAATCAGGGGTTTGTGATCTTCAGCCCGGACGCTGCCGGCAGGCATATTGGCTGGATTGCGCGGATCGATCATCGCGATGGACCGCAGGCTGTTTTCGATGATCGCGTCGGATTCCAGCCAGAACGGTTTGCCGGCCGGTGCGATCATGCCGAGCAGGTGCCGTTCATGCACCTCGTTGGCGAGGGGCAGCAGGATGAGGTTGAACAGCATCTTGCGCCCGCGGCTGCTCTTGCCCTCATAGGTCGACTGGACGACGGTCTTGCTGGTCAGGCTGCTGGCGACGATCCGCGCGATGACGGCCTTGTCCTTGGCCTGCCAGATGGAGCTGAAGCTCTGGCCTTTCAGTTCGCGGCCATAGATCGAGCAGATCCGCGTTCCCGCCAGCCGGAACCGCGCTTCGCCGGGGCCGCTGGCGCGCAGGATGAACGTTTCGGACAGGCGCGAGCGGATGAGCGCGGGCGAAATCTCCCGCCGTTCCGGCGCTGCGCGGGTTCCGCGCAGATCGTTCCAGTAGGCGAAGATCTCGCTGGTTCCGTCGTGCCGCATATGCTGCTTCCTGTTGATATTCCGGTCTTGCGCCGTATGGGGTGCGTGGTTCGACAAGCTCACCATGAGGGGGTGGTCTGGCTGCAATGCCAATAGCAAACGCTGCAGACTATGACTCCCTGCAACCCACAACCTCCCTCATGGTGAGCTTGTCGAACCACGCGCCACGAACCCCCGCTGTCCACGAGCGCTGACTTTGGCACCGGCAGGCGGGAAGCGCCATTGGCGAAGCGGCTGCGTCCACCGCAGGGGGCGATTAAGGTTAACAAATGGTTTAGATTGAGCGGGCGGTGCCGGCATGCGACAAGGGGGGCGAGTAGAGTTCTATGTTCATGTATCCAGCTCGGGGCCGTTCAACATCATTGAACGGCCTTATTTTTGTTTGGAGAGTTTGCTGCTAAGCACGCATTGCAATGAATCAGTTGCGGGAAGAATGACAGACCTATGAGCACCCCTGATCAATCACCGGCACGCGAGCCGATCTTCAACATTCCCGGCGTCATCCTCGCCATATTCGCCATCTGCGCCGCGGTGTTTCTGGTTGAAAACTACGTGCTGACCGAGGCGCAGGACAACAATTTCCTGCTCGACTATGCCTTCATTCCCGCGCGGTTTTCCCAGTTCGGCGGATTTTATTCGCCCGCCGCCTGGCTGACCACCATCACCTATTCCTTCATGCATGGCAGTTTTGCCCATATAGCGCTCAATATGGTCTGGCTTGCCGCCTTCGGCTCGCCGCTGGCGGCGCGCATCGGGCCGCTGCGCACGTCGCTGTTCTGGATCGTCACCGCCGTTGCCGCCGTCATGATGCACTTTGCCATTTACCCCGCCAGCCCGATCCCGCTGGTCGGTGCCTCCGGCGCCATATCCGGCATGATGGGGGCGGCGGCGCGCTTCGGTTTCCGCCGCTCGACCCAGCGCAATTCCGCTGCGTTTACCGGGCCGATCCTGCCGATTGCCGTTGCGCTGCGGACCCGTACGGTTCTCGTTTTCGTCGCCGTCTGGTTCATCACCAATATCGGCACCGGCCTTTTCGCCGTCGTGCCGGGAGATGCCGCGACGATCGCCTGGGAAGCGCATATTGGCGGCTTTCTCATCGGGTTTCTGGGCATTGCCCTGTTTGATCGCAGCGACCGGCGCTGAATTGTTGGTATGATTGCAAAGCTGTTGCATTGGGGGCAACATACGCGCACCATGGCGTATTGATCGCCGGGATAAAGGAGGATCGCGGCGGTCAGCGTTAAGACTTATGTGCAAGGAGGACGTACATGACAGTCAAAATGATACTGGAACGCAAAGGCTACGACGTTTTTAGCGCAGCACCCGAAACGACCCTTGGCGACGCGGTCGCCGCACTAGCCAAACACAAGATCGGCGCCATTGTCATCGTCGATGACAAGAAGGCCATCAAGGGCATTTTGTCCGAGCGCGACGTGGTGCGCGCCATTGCTGCCGATGGCGCCGATGTGCTCTGGCGTCCCGTTTCCGAAATCATGACCATCAAGGTCAGCGTGTGCACGGAAAAGCATACGGTCAACCAGGTCATGGAAATGATGACCCGCGGCCGCTTCCGCCACCTGCCGGTCGAGAAGGATGGCCGGTTGCACGGTATCGTGTCCATCGGCGACGTGGTGAAGCTGCGCATCGAGGAAGTGGAGCGCGAGTCCCAGGAAATTCGCAGTTATATCGCAACCGCCTGAAGCGGTTGCACGGACGGATCGGGTCAGAACACGACCTTCTGCATGCGCTCGAGCTCGCCGAGCCGGGCCATGGTTTCCTCATAGCCGAGTTTGATCGCCTCGTCGGCGCGGTGAAACTCGGCAAGCCCCACATGGCCGATTTTCGGCAGCAGCGCGATGTCAGGCGGATCGCCGGCCATGCGGGCGCGGGAAATCCGGTCCTGAATGATGTTGAACGATTCCATCATCACGCCGGTAATGCCAAGCCGCGTGGCGCGCGCCGCGCGGAAATGCGCCACCGCGCCCTCGCGTTCGGCATCGGCGGCAAGCGTCGCTCCGGCGGAATGCTTGATCACCGCGGCACGCCCGAACTGGTCGTAGTGCAGGTTCACCGCCACCACCAGCGGCTGTTCGTAGGAGCGGCAGACGGAAACCGGCACCGGATTGACCAGCGCGCCGTCCACCAGAATGCGGCCGTTGCACTCGACCGGCTCGAACACGCCGGGCAGGGCATAGGATGCCCGCATGGCGGTGATCAGGTTGCCGCGCGTCAGCCAGATTTCGTGGCCGGTATTGATCTCCGTGCACACCGCGATGAACGGTTTCGGCAGGTCTTCGATGGAAAGCTCGGAGAGATGATCGCGCAGGCGCTTGTCAAGCTTCATGCCGCCGAACAGGCCGCTGCCGCCGAACCGCAGGTCCAGCAGCGAGAAAATGCCGCGCTTGGTCAGGCTGCGCGCGAACTCCTCCAGCTGGTCGAGCTTGCCGCCGAGATAACAGCCGCCGACCAGCGCGCCGATCGACGTGCCGGCAATCATGGAAATCTCGATACCGGCCTCGTCGAGCGCGCGCAGCACGCCGATATGCGCCCAGCCGCGCGCCGCGCCGCCGCCCAGCGCCAGCGCGATTGGGGCTCTCTTGTCACTGTGGGGGGACGGATCCATGACAGGTGTTTCAGGACCGTTCGTAACGCCAATCGGTTCTGCCGCACGTAGCCGTCGCGATGCCCATTCGAGCATGGCATGCACTCCTAAAGTCGTATTCGCACATTATCCCCTCACTTTGGTATCCAAAGGATGAATATTGCGGAATTATGGCCGCTTAGCCAACCAATCAAAAATGAGACCGTGGAGTTCAGGGCACCGGAGAGCAGAAATTTGTTACGCCTCCGGCGTCATGACCAGATGGGATGTGCCATTTTCGCTGACGACCTGACGGTAGAAACATGATCGGCGGCCAGTATGGCACGTCGGGCCGTTTCCAGCCACCGTTACCTCCAGCCAAAGCGCATCCTGATCGCAATCGGTGCGCATTCGGACAACGGTCTGCAGGTTTCCGGAGGTCTCGCCCTTCTTCCACAGCGACTGGCGCGACCGCGACCAGTAATGGGCGATGCCGGTCTCCAAAGTCAGGCGCAGCGATTGCGCATTCATGTGCGCCACCATCAGGAGATGGCCGTCACGCGCATCGGTGACGACGGCGGTCACGAGACCGGCGGCATCGAAGCGCGGTGCGAACACCGCGCCTTCTTCGTTTGCATGTTTGTCGGCAAGGGGCGACGAAAAGGAACCGTTGGACATGACTGCCAATTCTGGAAAAGACTGGTTTAGCGACCCTTGACGAGGGTCATGAAGCGGACCTGTTCGTTGACATCACCCTTGAAGGCACCGGTAAAGGTGGTGGTGGTCGTTGTCGAACCGGACACGCGGATGCCGCGCATGGCCATGCACATATGCTCGGCCTCGATCATGATGGCCACGCCGCGCGGGCGCAGCGACCCCTGGATCGCATTGGCGATCTGGGCTGTCATGCTCTCCTGCGTCTGCAGGCGGCGGGCATAGATATGCACGACGCGGGCGATCTTCGACAGGCCGACCACTTTCTCGCCATCGGGCAGATAGGCGACATGCGCCTTGCCGATGATGGGAACCATGTGATGCTCGCAGTGCGAAAAGAACGGTATGTCCTTGATGAAGACGATGTCGTCATAACCGGCAACTTCTTCAAAGGTGCGTCCGAGCACTTCCTCCGGGTCTTCATCATAGCCCGAAAACAGTTCCTTATAGGCTTTTGCCACGCGCTGCGGCGTGTCGAGCAGGCCTTCGCGGTCCGGATTGTCGCCGGCCCAAAGCAGCAGCGTGCGAACGGCAGCTTCTGCTTCTTCCTGGGTTGGGCGTCGTAGGTTGTTCTGATTGCCAGTCGGTGACTGCAAACTTTTTATTACCGCATCCATCGCGATCTCCCGTAGTCGCCCTCAAGGGAGCGACGAGTTAAACGGCAATACACGATAGTCGTTCCGAAACGAATACGTGGTGTATTGAAGCCGGCTTGGCCCTGAGGCTGAACCTGGGCGACTACATCTACCATTGACGCAGAATTTACGCCATGGCGCTTTGTGCTCGCCCGCTCACATACTATATAGAGAGTGAATTCGGGATTCATAGGGCCAAAGCGATGGACAATTGTCTGTTTGCGCTTCGCTTCGGGCCGTGTCACCAGCGGAAGCTCATTATGATCAATGACGTCTACAACACGCGCATTCTGGAGTTTGCCGGGAATATCCAGCGCCTTGGCCGTCTGGACAATCCCGATGCAACCGCCACGGCGCATTCGAAACTCTGTGGTTCGACAGTGATCGTCGATCTCAAGGTCAAGGACGGCGTGGTGACGGATTTCGCCCATGACGTCAAAGCCTGCGCGCTCGGCCAGGCGTCGTCATCCATCATGGCGCGGCATGTGGTCGGCGCGACCAGCGAGGAATTGCACGCTGTGCGCGATGCCATGTTCAAAATGCTGAAAGAGAATGGGGCGCCGCCGCAGGGGCGCTTTGAAGACCTGAAATTTCTCGAGCCGGTGCGCGACTACAAGGCCCGGCACAATTCCACCATGCTGACCTTCGAGGCGGTGGTGGATTGCCTCGACCAGATCGAGAAGAAAAACGCCGAAGCGGCCGCCTGAACCGCCGATGTGCGCTGACCCCGCCCACAACCATTCCCCTGCGGCGGGAAAAAAATATTCCCGCAACTGGAACGGACCATGGCGCAAAACGCCGGGGCGGCTGTTCGGCACGGCCTTCGTCCGGCTGTACCAGCTGACGCTGTCCGGCTTAATCGGCAATTCCTGCCGCCACCTGCCGACCTGTTCCGAATATGCCTATGAATCCATTGCCCGTTACGGCCTGTGGACCGGGGGGTGGATGGGCCTGTTCCGGTTCGTCCGCTGCGGGCCGGGCGGCACCAGCGGCCTTGATCCGGTGCCGATGATGCTGGACAAGCGTTTTGCCTGGTACATGCCATGGCGGTACTGGGGTGTGAGCAAGCAAAATATATAGAATAGGTTGTCAGCATTGGTCTAACGCCACCCGGGCGCCGATTAAGCGCGGGCCATCTCGGATTCGGCCCATGCGGCGTATTCTTCGAGTTGGATCAGCAGTGACTGGGCGTCAGAGAGCAGCATGAAACGCCCGCCATATTGGGCCAGGTCTTTATTCCCGAGTATTCGGCCCAATTTCGTTTCTTGGGCCTTCGGTAGGCGATTACCCATAACCTGACGCAGGGTCTTCACCATAGCCGAATGGTCCTGCTGGTTTATCTTGTTTCCAAAGGTTGCGGTCAAGGCATCCGTATAGGCGATTGCCGCATTGACGATCGTCGCGGCGATCGGGTTTCCCAGGGTGCCGGATTGCGCTATGGCCACCTGATTCTGCGCGGATTCCAAAAATGCTCTGGCGATCGTCAGGCGATTTAAACCATGGCTAGCGTCGACTGCTTTCGTGGAGCCGCTTCTGGTCACGCCGGAGTTTCCTTATCGGGAATTGCTTGGAAGATGGAAGTGGGGCGCGGACCGCTTACCACCAAAGCATCGGCCGCAAATGCTTTCCATAACGGATCATTGTTTTCCATTAATCGTCTAAGATCGGCGCGTGAAAGCGTATTGACCGATGGCGAGAACGATAGGGCCTCACCTCTAGCCAGTAGAAAATCGACGCTCCCGCTTTGCACAGACGAAACATCTTCGTCTTGAGCGATAAGGACAACATCAAGATCGCTTTCCGCACGATCTTCTCCCCGGGCGACACTGCCATAAATCCATGCCGCCATCACTTTGTTGCCGAGTGAGGCCACGCACTCTCTTACAGCGTCGATAACAGCATTGAAGCGTGCCTCTTCTGCATCGAAAAGAGACAGAATGGACGTGTTGAGCGGCGATATTCGGCTCATGCTGAAAAGTCGAGTGCGTCCGCTGCCCACTTCGTCAAGTATGCCGAACGCGACGAGAATGGAAAGCGCATTGAGCACCGAAGGCAGCGTGAGTTTTGTTCTCTTGACGAGAGTGGATGCATCGAGTTGACCGCCATGGCGTGACAGTTCACGCACGACCCTGACGTTGGCTTCGGTTCCGAAAACCGACGAGAGAGGAAAGCGAATAGCGCTTTGGGGTTTGGGACGGGCCACGACGACTCCTGAAAGATATCTGCCTTTATATATGAATGTCTTTAGAAATCAATAGATATCTTTAGTTTACTATTGTTATCTATATCAAGGTCAGTTCTGTCCCGATACGTAGGGTTGCCGATTTGTGCCAGCGCCATAACGCGGTAAAAACCCAACTAAAAGTGTCTGGAGTACGTATGTCGGTATCAGGGAACCAGATCAAAGCGGCGCGTGCCTTGGCGGGGATGGACCAGAAAGCCCTTGCCGATGCTGCCGGGGTTGGCATCAACACAATCCGCAATTTCGAGGGGCAGGCCAAGCAATCGTTCGCGGCAGGATCGACACGCTGGAAGCCATTCGCAGCGCGCTGTTTACGGCCGGTGTCGAACTGCTTGATGACGGCCAGACCTCCGCAGGCGGTCCGGGCGTGCGCTTGCGCCGGGAATAGCCTCACTCATCCTTGACCGTAAAACCCGCTTTTCCTCAACCGCCACTTTACGCCGGATCAATCTGCGCATAAAAGTCCGCTCGCCGGAGCCGTTCCGGTCATGAAACACCACCCGCGATTGTTGGCGGGACTGGATAGGAGCAACTGATGTCACAGACAGTTTCCAAAACTGTATCCATGCAATTCCCCGATGGCTCGAAGCGCGAATACGACGCGGCCATATCCGGTGCGGAACTTGCCGAATCCATTTCGAAATCCCTGGCCAAGAAGGCCGTGGCCTATGCGGTCGACGGGGTCGTGCGCGATCTGTCCGACCCGCTGCAGCATTCCGGCAGCATCGAGATCCTGACCCGCGACGACCCGCGTGCACTCGAGCTGATCCGGCACGATTGCGCCCACGTCCTCGCCGAGGCCGTGCAGGAGCTGTTTCCGGGCACCCAGGTCACCATCGGTCCGGTGATCGAGAACGGGTTCTACTACGATTTTGCCAAGAACGAGCCCTTCACGCCCGATGACCTGCCGCTCATCGAGAAGAAGATGCGCGAGATCATCGCCCGCAACAAGCCGTTCACCAAGGAAATCTGGTCGCGCGAAAAGGCCCGCAAGGTCTTTGCCGACAAGGGCGAGGCCTACAAGGTCGAGCTGGTCGATGCGATCCCGGAAGGCCAGGACCTGAAGATTTACGCGCAGGGCGACTGGTACGACCTGTGCCGCGGCCCGCACATGGCCTCGACCGGCCAGGTCGGCAATGCCTTCAAGCTGATGAAGGTGGCCGGTGCCTACTGGCGCGGCGACAGCAACAACCCGATGCTCAGCCGCATCTACGGCACCGCCTTTGCCACCGATGCCGAGCTGCAATCCTATCTGCATGTGCTGGAGGAGGCGGAAAAGCGCGATCACCGCAAGCTCGGCCGCGAAATGGACCTGTTCCATTTCCAGGAGGAGGGCCCCGGCGTCGTGTTCTGGCACGCCAAGGGCTGGCGCATGTTCCAGACGCTGGTCAGCTACATGCGCCGCCGTCTCGACGGCGTCTATCAGGAAGTCAACGCACCGCAGGTGCTCGACAAGTCGCTGTGGGAGACGTCGGGTCACTGGGGCTGGTATCGCGACAACATGTTCAAGGTCACGGTCGCCGGCGATGAAACCGATGACGAGCGCGTCTTCGCACTCAAGCCGATGAACTGCCCCGGCCACGTGCAGATCTTCAAGCATGGCTTGAAGTCCTACCGCGATCTGCCGGTGCGGCTTGCGGAATTCGGCAATGTGCACCGCTATGAGCCGTCGGGTGCGCTGCATGGGCTGATGCGCGTGCGCGGGTTCACGCAGGACGATGCGCATGTCTTCTGCACGGACGAACAGATGGCGGCCGAATGCCTGCGCATCAACGATCTGATCCTGTCGGTCTACAAGGATTTCGGGTTCGACGAGATCACCATCAAGCTGTCGACGCGCCCGGAAAAGCGCGTCGGTTCCGATGCGCTGTGGGATCGGGCTGAAAGCGTGATGATGGGTGTGCTGGAGCAGATCCAGCAGCAGTCGAACGACATCAAGACCGGCATTCTGCCGGGCGAGGGTGCGTTCTATGGCCCGAAGTTCGAATACACGCTGAAGGACGCCATCGGCCGCGAATGGCAATGCGGCACGACGCAGGTCGATTTCAACCTGCCCGAGCGGTTCGGTGCCTTCTACATCGACTCGACGTCCGAGAAGAAGCAGCCGGTGATGATCCACCGCGCCATCTGCGGCTCGATGGAACGCTTCCTCGGCATTCTCATCGAAAACTTCGCCGGTCATCTGCCGCTGTGGTTTGCGCCGGTGCAGGTGGTTGTGGCCACCATCACCACGGAAGCCGACGATTACGGCAGGCAGGTCGCCAAGGAACTGAAGGCGGCGGGGCTGCAGGTCATCACCGACTTCCGCAACGAGAAGATCAACTACAAGGTGCGTGAGCATTCCCTGCAGAAGGTACCGGTCATTCTCGTCTGCGGCATGCGCGAGGCGGAGGAGCGGACGGTGAACATGCGCCGTCTGGGTTCGCAGAACCAGACGTCGCTCAGCCTTGATGATGCGATCCGGCAGCTCGGCGAGGAAGCCACGCCGCCGGACCTGTTGCGCGCCGCTGCGGAGTAGGCCCGCCCATTGCTTTGTGACAGCGTGGTGACTTTCATCACGCTGTCATGGCGTTGCGTGCGCCAGTGAATACAGCTGTTTCAGCGGGCGCTGAGCAATGCGGGCTTGTATGCCTCGGTAGCTCTGCGGATTTCGGGGATGCACATCGCCTGATAAACTGCCTCCACAAATGCAATATGGATGGGCGCGCCATGGCCGGGGAAAACGAAGCATAAATCGCGTATGGCAGGTGTCGAAGAGTTGGAGCTGAATCTGACAGATGCTTTCCCAAAACAATCCAATGGAAGTGCGACGAGATTGTCGTTTGCAAAAGCCGTCCGCTTGATGGTCGCACGAAAAGATGGTTCTTGCCAATTGGCGTTAATATGCTAACTTTATGCCAGAAAGAGAGAGTGCCATGCAACTCCAGCCTATTGCTTCGACCCCATTCAACCGGTCATCTGCTGAGATCACCGATGTGGAAGCAGGGGCGCTTGCCCGCACAACGGTGAACCTCTTCGGCGCCTGGAAGCTCACGGATGCACAAGCTTGCACCTTGCTCGGTGGTTTGTCAGCCCGCACGTGGGCGCGTTGGAAAGAAGGCAATGTGGGTCGTATCGATCGAGACCTGAAAATGCGGATGGCTCACCTGATGGGTATTCATAAGGGCGTCCGACACCTGTTTAAGGACCCAGCACGAGGATATGAGTGGATCAAAGCGTCCAATACGGCTTTTGGCGGTAAGTCAGCACTCGACGTGATGCTGCAAGGCGAGCTTTCTGATCTGGCGGTGATGCGTGAATGGCTCGATGCGGAGCGCAGTGCGTGGTAAGTGGCCTTGCTGTCCGAACCGAGGTACAGTGGCCCAAAACCTACCGCATCATCCGATCCATCTATCCGCCTATCGATTTGTTCGAGGACATCGCCGATCCGCGTGACTGGGAGGCCCTTGTCGCTGTCGAGGCAAAAACGAATCCGCGCATTCGATTTGAGGTGGGCGATCTTGGCAAGGTACCCGCGCACCGTCGCGTTTCGGGCGTCGGCGCTAGTTTTCTAATGGCCCCCTTTGTCCATTGCTCCACAGGACGGCCGGGTCGCTTCACGGACGGTAGCTATGGCATCTACTATGCAGGCGAGAGTGAAGAGGTTGCCGTTGCCGAAACCATACATCACCATCAAAAATTCATGCATTCAACGCCGCAGCCTCCGGGGTGGACGTCGGACTTTCGCGTCTTGGTGAGCAGCGTGGACCGGGCACTGGATGACGTGAATGCCGTGCCTGACGTTCTTCATCCGCACGATTACACCGCTTCGCAGGTTGAGGGACGTGGACTTCGGGCCGCGGGAAGCGATGGCCTCCTGTGGAACAGCGTTCGAATGCCCGGTCAACGATGCATCGGCATCTTCTGGCCGGACGCCATAACCATTCCTGTCCAGGGACGGCACTACTGCTATCATTGGAACGGCACGCGGGTCGATTTTGTGCGTCAGTACGACACTGGAGCGGTCCTGGCGGTAACGTGACAGGTGGCTTGTGACACTTGCTCCATACGGCCGGAAAAATGCACGAGCGTCGAAAAGAGTCGTAATAAGCCTGCTCTGTTGCGCCAGTTCGCAAAGTAATCTAGCAGATGTCGCACATTGCTTTGTGACAGCGTGGTGACTTTCATCACGCTGTCATGGAGTTGCGTGACTATTCAGCCGTTTCATTATTTGCCGGGATGCGATCGTGCAGTTCAGAGAACTCTCCTACGCCAATGACACCCAGTCGCGCATCACCCAATGGCTGATCCGTTCGATTGAAGGCCTGTCCGGCCGCGACCACTATGTCCGGCTCTACAATGCCTGGCGCACCGACATCGTCCCGGCGGGAATCGATGTGTTCCGCCGCATGATGGACCTGATCAACATCAGGCTCGACGTTGCGGACCAGTGGCCGCCGCAGCATCTGCCCGATACGCCGCTGGTGATCGTTGCCAACCACCCCTTCGGCATCGGCGACGGCATCGCCGCGCTGGCGCTGGCCGAGCAGCTCGGCCGGCCGTTCCGTGTGCTCATCAACAACGACCTGATGAAGGTGCCGGAAATCCGCCCCTATGCGCTGCCGGTCTGCTTCGACGAAACCAAGGAAGCGGTGGCGATGAACATGGCCACCCGTCATGAGGCGGTGCGTTTGCTGAAAGAAGGCGTCACCATTGTCGTCTTTCCGGCGGGCGGCGTTGCCACGGCGCCCAAGGGCTTTGGCCGGGCGGAGGATCTGCCCTGGAAGATTTTTCCGGCCAAGCTGGTGCAGCAGGCCAAGGCGTCGGTCATCCCGGTGTATTTCGGCGGGCAGAACGGCCGGGTTTTCCATCTCGCCAGCAAGATTTCGATGACGCTGCGCATTTCGCTGCTCATCCGCGAATTCCGCAAGCTGTCCGGCAAGGCCATCACCGTGCGCATCGGCCGCACGATGGACTGGTCGGAACTGGCGCCGCTGGCCGACCGCAAGAATTTGCTGGATTATATGTATGGCGCGGTGTTTGCGCTGGCTCCGGCCGCAACGCGCCGCTGAGCCCCTGTCCAGCGACCCGGTCCAGCGGCCCAGTCCAGCGGCTCAGTCCAGCGGATCGTCGCCGCTGGCGGGCTGATTGGCGGTGGAGGCGGCGCTGGCGCCGTTGGTCGCCAGAAGTTCCACATCCTGGTTGCGCCCGGCAACGACCTTGAAATCGCGCTGGTAAATCTTGTCCTTGTTCTTGGCGATGATGACATATTCGCCTTCCGCCAGCACCATGGAGGCGAAGGCGCCGACGCTTTCGCGCACGATGTCGCCCGAGGTCGTCAGCACCGACCAGGCGGTATCGGCAAGCGCTTCGCCGCCCGCCTCGCGCACAAGCTTCATCGTCAGCTGCGCGGCACGATGCTCCACATTGGCCTCGGTGATCTTGCCGGCCTCGACGCGGATATCCGCGCGGATGACCGCATTGGCCGTGCCGTAATTGGAGACGATCTGATAGGTCCCGGCATTCAGCCGCACGACGCTTTCGGGCTTGACGTCGGGGATGATGAGCGCCCGTTCGCCGCTGGCGTCCTCGTGATCCTCATAGATGGAGAATCGCAGCTGATCCTGCGGGATGCGCGCGCCGCCGGACAGAACCGCGTTGAGCTTGACGCCGCCCGCGTCGAGAATCATCGTCTCGTTGCGCTTGGCGCGGGTCATGGTGATGCGCTTGGTGGCGCCCGCCCGGCCGAAGGCCACATGCACGAGATAGCTGCCGGGGGCGAGGTTGAACGAGGTCGTGCCACCCTTGGCCGTTGCCAGCAGGGGCAGCTTGCCATCCGCATCGGCATCCGGCGAGAACACGCGCCAGACGAGGCCGCGGCCGATGTTTTCGCCGTTTTCCGCCAGTTTCGCCGACAGGACCAGCTCGGCTTCCGTGGCAAGCGGATTGTTGGCCGGGGCTTTCGGGTTGGCATATTGGTTGAGGTTGGGGATCGACGGCAATTCCACATCGGGCGTGGCGATGTCGGGTGCTAGCGCCTGCGCCCGGGCGCCGGTGGTCAGCAGGCCCGTGGTCAACAGGGTTGCTGCCAGTGCCGCCGGCAAAATCCAGGATGTGCCGGAGCCGAAGCCCGCTTTCTGAGTGTCGAATATGCCCATGCACTGTTTTGATCCGAAGCCGGTGGCAATTTCAAGGCTTTTTCACGCGATCATGACTTTACACGGCCGGTGAAACAGCGACATTGTCCGCCCATTCGAAAAACAGCATCTGGTACCCCGTTTCATGCCTTCTCCCATCATTGAATTTCTGTCGCAGCGCAGCTCAACCCCCATTTCCGCCATTGGCCTTCCCGGACCAAGCGATGCGGAGATCGAAACCATGGTCCGCATCGCCGCGCGCGTGCCCGATCATGGCCGCCTGACACCCTGGCGCTTTGTGCTGTATCGCGGCGATGCGCGCGTCGAGGTCGGCAAATATCTCGCCGATCTGGCCGAGGAGCGGGAAGGGCCGCTGACCGAACAGCGGCGTGAGCAGGAGCTGAAGCGCTTTGCCCGCGCGCCGCTGGTCATCGGCGTGATCTTCTCCAAGGTCGATCATCACATTCCGGAATGGGAGCAGTTCCTGTCCTCCGGCGCGGCGGCGATGAACCTCGTCCATGCGGCCAACGGCCTCGGCTATGCCACCAACTGGATCAGCAACTGGTATTCATCCGATGAGAAGGGCCGGGCGCTGCTCGGGCTGGCGCCGCATGAGCGGGTGGCGGGTTTTGTCCATATCGGCAGCTGCGACACGAAAGTGCCGGAACGCCCGCGTCCGGAGGTAAAGGATATCCTGTCCGAATATGCCGGACCGTGGAAGGGCTGAGCCGCCATGTTCTACAAGTTCGATGATGGCCATGGCCTGCCGCACGATCCCTTGAAGGCCATCGTTTCGCCCCGTCCCATCGGCTGGATATCCAGCCGTTCGGCGGAGGGCAAAATCAATCTGGCGCCCTATTCCTTCTTCAACATGATCAGCACGAAACCCTGCCTGATCATGTTTTCCTCGGAGGGGCGCAAGGACAGCGTCACCTTCATCGAGGAAACGCGGGAATTTGCCGCCAATCTCGTCAGCGCCAACCTGTCTGTGGCCATGAACAAGACCTCGGTCAATGCGCCGCGCGGCGTCAGCGAGTTCGAATATGCCGGCCTCAATGCCGCCGATTGCAACCTGATCGGCGCGCCGCGCGTGGCCGAAGCCTTTGCAACGCTGGAATGCGTCGTCACCGACATCCGTCACCCGACCGACCGGCACGGCAATCCGGTGCAGGCGCTGATGGTCACCGGCGAAGTCGTCGGCGTTCACATTGACGAGGCGATCCTGACCAACGGCCTTGTCGACATGACCAAGGCACAGCCGGTGTCGCGCCTTGGCTACATGGACTTTGCCACGGTGTCGGAAACGTTTCAGATGTTCCGGCCGAAATGGGAGGGGTGAAGGTGTTCGCGGGGGCTTGCACATATCATTGCAAATACCCCCCTCTGGGCTGCCGCCCATCTCCCCGACAAGGGGGGTGATCTCATCTCGGACCGATTCAAGTTGCCGAAACCCGCCCCATCAGCCGTTCCGCCCGGCGCAGATGCGGGCGGTCGAACATCAGCCCGTCAATGCCGATGACACCCGCAGCGGGATCGTCGGCGAAGGCCCGGATGATCTTCTGCGCCTGTGCCACCGCTTCGGCCGAGGGCGTGAACACCGCGTTGATCACCGGGACCTGCGCCGGATGGATCGCAAGCTTGGCGGTAAAACCGTCGCGTTCCGCTTCGGCACATTCGCGGGCAAGCCCGGCATCGTCCTTGTAGTTGATGTAGACCGTATCGATGGCGGCGACATCGGCGGCCGAAGCGCCGAGAACGGTCAGGGCCCGCGCCAGCCGGAACACGTCGGTATAGCGCCCGTTGTCATCGCGCACCGCGCGTGCGCCGATGACCGCCGACAGGTCTTCGGCACCCCAGGTGAGACCGATCAGCCGTGCCGATGCATCGGGGTAGCTGGCCGCCGACAGGGTGCCGAGCGCGGTTTCCGTGATGATGGCGAGAATCCGCGTCGAGCCCTCCGCCGCGTCCGCATGGGCCTCGTGCACGTTCAGCTTGGCCGACAGCCGCGTCACATCCTTGCCGCTGTTGGATTTGGGCAGGAGAATGCCGTGGGGCAGCGACGACATGACCGCGCCGAGGTCGGCATCGGCAAGGCCGCTTGCCAGATCGTTGATGCGCACGAACAGGCGCGGCGCACTTTTATCCCGGTTCGATTTGAGAAAATCCGCCGCGATCTGCCGGGCAGCGGGCTTGCGCTCGGCGCTGACCGAATCTTCGAGATCGATCAGCAGCACATCCGCGCCGCTGGCGAGGCCCTTTTCCAGCTTCTTTTCCGAATCGCCCGGCACGAACAAAAGCGAGCGCATCAGGCAGCGCTCCGGGATTTCATCATCGCCTGGCGCGTGCATTTGGCAACGAGAACACCGTTCTGATTGTAGGCACGGTGCTCGAACGCGACGATGCCGCGATCCGGCTTGGATTGGGACGGCCGCGTTGAAAGCACCGTTGTCTCCACCCGCACCGTATCGCCGTGAAACAGCGGCGCGGGGAAGGTCACGTCGGTCATGCCCAGATTGGCAATCGTCGTGCCGATGGTGGTGTCATTGACGGAGATGCCGATCATCAGGCCGAGCGTGAACAGCGAATTGACCAGCGGCTTGCCCCATTCGGTCTTGGCGGCGAAGTCGAAATCGATGTGCAGCGGCTGCGTGTTGAGCGTCATCACCGAGAACAGCATGTTGTCGCTCTCGGTGATGGTCTTGCGCAGGCTGTGATTGAACACGTGCCCGACTTCGAATTCTTCCAGATACAGTCCGGCCATGTGCTGGCGTCTCCTCAATGCGAATTTTTGCAAAAGACTAGGTCGGCTTCGGCAGGTTCGCAACCTAGTGGTCCGATTCTGACATTTGCATCCCGTTGATACAGGCCATTGAGGCAAATGTCAGAATCAAAGGACCACTAGCAAGTCTATGTTTCTAGTGGAACTTTGAATTTGACATTCGCATGTGGCAGATGATGTCAAATGGGATGCGAATGTCAAATTCGTTCCACTAGCAGCATAAACTTCTGCTTTGTGACTGATTGAACATGGTTAATCGACATGGTGAACCGATCGTAAACCTTTTGCCGCTAGCCTTATCTGCAATAAGGGCTTGGGGTATAAAATTCATGACAATACAGCATTATCTGGCGATGGTCGGACATGCTTCTGCGGCGCAGCGTTGCCATGCCGCAGGCGCGCTGGCCCATGTCTATCTCGAAACCGGACGCGCCTTCGAGGATCGCTGTGCGGCGGAGGCGGCGCTGACGCTGCTGCTGGACGACCCGTCGCCAAAAGTGCGCCTTACCCTGGCCGAAGCTTTCTCCACCAGCGCCCATGCGCCGGCTCACATCGTCGCCGGGCTGGCACGCGACCAGGCGGAAATCGCCGCCTACATGCTGGCGCGCTCGACGGTGCTGACGGATATCGACCTGATCGACTGCATTGCCGGCGGCTGCGCGGAAAGCCAGAGGGTGATTGCGGGCAGGGCCAAGGTGTCCTTTGCCGTCAGTGCCGCTCTCATCGAGATCGCCGAACCGGTTGCCATTCTCGAACTGCTGGCCAACAGCCGCGCCGAGATTGCCGATATCAGTTTCCGTCGTCTGGTCGAGCGCCTTGGTCATGTCGCCGATATCCGGTCGCTGCTCGCCGATGATGACCGCTTGCCCGCCGATTGCCGCCATGCGCTGGCGATCAAGGTGGCCGAAGCCCTGTGCCAGATGGATATGGTCATGGCCCTGATGGGCGAGCGCCGTGCCAGGCGCATCACCAGTGAAGCCTGCGTCAAGGCCTCGATCAGTCTGGTTGCCGAAACACCGCCAGCGCAATATCCGGCGCTGATCGAGCATTTGCAACTGCGCGGCGACCTGACCACCGCCTTTGTCATCCGCATCGTCGCCTCCGGCAAGATCGATTTTTTTGGTGCGATTCTGGTGGCGCTGTCCGGGCACAACCTTGCCCGGGTGCGCAACCTTTTGATCGATGGCCGCGATGCGGCGCTCGGCGCGCTGTTCAGTGCCGCCGGACTGCCCGACAGCACGCACCAGCCGCTGCGCGTCGCGCTGCATGCCTGGCGCGATGTCGCCAATGGCCGGCTGGCCATCGGGCCGCAGGAAGTCACGCGCCGCATGATGGAGCGTCTGGCGCCGGAAAAGCCTGTAATGGCGCACGACCTTACCGCGGCCAATGACGGCATGCAGTCGCTCCTGCGCAAGATTTATCTGGAAGCGATTCGGGAGAATGCGCGCAGCCACGCCCTGGCCACCGCCGCCGCCTGACCCGGCTTTTTTCGCCACGAGCGCGCATTTGATTACAAAATCCGATGCCCGTGTGAACGAATGAATATGCGGGCCGCGTGTTCCGTGATGCAAAATTGCTTTTTTCCGGCGCAGCGCCGTGGCCCGGTCCCGAAGCCACGCCGGAATGATCATAGATTTCATATTGTTGCCGCCGGATATTGATGTCTGCAGGCATTTCCGGAGAGCAGGGCGGAATAATAAGACAGTATTACTGACCTAATATTTCATGGTAGAGTGCGGAAACGTCGCGTGACTGGGAGGTCTGCTGAATGCCCGATGATTCCACGAGTGAATTTGGTCCACTAAGCCTGCACGTGCCGGAACCGGCCGTGCGTCCCGGCGGCGAGCCGGATTTTTCCAATGTGAACATTCCCGAAGCGGGTTCGGTGCGCCGTCCGCCCGTCGATGCCAATCCGGAGGAAATCCGCGATCTGGCGTTTTCGATCATCCGTGTTCTCAACCGCGATGGCGAAGCCGTCGGCCCCTGGGCTGGCGAACTGACGGATGAACAGCTGGTTGAAGGCTTGCGCCACATGATGACGCTGCGCACCTTCGATGCGCGCATGCAGATCGCCCAGCGGCAGGGCAAAACCTCCTTCTACATGCAGCATCTGGGTGAAGAAGCCGTGAGCTGCGCCTTCCGCAAGGCGCTGTCACCGGGCGACATGAATTTTCCGACCTATCGTCAAGCCGGTCTGCTTATCGCCGACGGCTATCCGATGGTCGAGATGATGTGCCAGATCTATTCCAACGAAAGAGATCCGCTCAAGGGCCGCCAGCTACCCATCATGTACTCCTCGAAAGAACACGGGTTCTTCTCGATCTCCGGCAATCTGGCGACGCAGTATATCCAGGCCGTCGGCTGGGCCATGGCATCGGCGATCAAGAAGGACACCAAGATCGCGGCCGGCTGGATCGGCGACGGATCGACGGCGGAATCGGATTTCCACGCTGCGCTGGTCTTTGCCTCCACCTACAAGGCCCCGGTTGTCCTCAACATCGTCAACAACCAGTGGGCGATCTCCACCTTCCAGGGCATTGCCCGCGGCGGTGCCGGCACCTTCGCCGCGCGCGGCCTCGGCTTCGGCATGCCTGCCTTGCGGGTTGACGGCAATGACTATCTCGCCGTTTTCGCCGTAGCCAAATGGGCCATCGAGCGGGCGCGGCGCAATCTCGGCCCGACCATCGTCGAATATGTCACCTACCGTGCCGGGGCGCATTCCACCTCGGACGATCCGTCCGCCTACCGGCCGAAGACCGAATCCGATGCCTGGCCGCTTGGCGATCCCGTCATGCGGCTGAAGAACCATCTGATCGGGCGCGGCGTCTGGTCCGAGGAGCGCCACACCCAGGCCGAAGCGGAAATTCTCGACAGCGTGATCACCGCCCAGAAGGAAGCCGAAAGTTTCGGCACGCTGCATGCGGGCGGCAAGCCGTCGGCGCGCGACATGTTTGAAGGTGTCTACGAGGAAATGCCGCCGCATCTGCGTCGTCAGCGCCAGCAGGCGGGAGTGTGAGCGATGCCGCGTAAGACAATGATTGAAGCCATCCGCGACGCGATGGATGTGATGATGGAACGCGACGACAACGTGGTCGTGTTCGGCGAAGACGTCGGGTTTTTCGGCGGCGTGTTCCGCTGCACCCACGGCCTGCAGGCAAAATACGGCAAGACCCGCTGTTTCGATGCGCCGATCAGCGAGGGCGGTATCGTCGGTGCTGCCATCGGCATGGCGGCCTACGGCCTGAAGCCCTGCGTCGAAATCCAGTTCGCCGACTATGTCTATCCGGCCTATGACCAGATCGTTTCGGAAGCGGCGCGCCTGCGCTACCGGTCCAATGGCGGCTTTACCTCGCCGATCGTCATCCGCATGCCGGCAGGCGGCGGCATTTTCGGCGGCCAGACCCACAGCCAGAGCCCGGAAGCGCTGTTCACGCACGTATCCGGTCTGAAGGTCGTCGTGCCATCCAATCCGCACGATGCCAAGGGCCTGCTCATTGCATCCATCGAGGACCCGGACCCGGTAATCTTCCTTGAGCCGAAGCGGCTCTATAACGGCCCGTTCGACGGCCATCATGACCGTCCGGTGACGCCGTGGTCGAAGCATGAGCTGGGCGAGGTGCCGGACGGGCACTATACGGTGCCGCTGGGCAAGGCCATCAAGCGCCGCGAGGGCAAACAACTGACCGTGCTTGCCTATGGCACCATGGTCTATGTGGCGGAAGCTGCCGCCGAGGAAACCGGTATCGATGCGGAGATCATCGATCTGCGCACGCTGCTGCCGCTCGATCTGGAAACCATCGTCGAATCCGTCACCAAGACGGGCCGCTGCGTCATCGTGCATGAGGCAACGCTGACCTCCGGTTTCGGCGCGGAACTCGCCGCACTGGTCCAGCAGCATTGCTTCTACAATCTGGAAGCGCCGGTGGCGCGGGTGACGGGCTGGGATACGCCCTATCCGCATGCGCAGGAGTGGGACTATTTCCCCGGTCCCGCGCGCGTTGGCCGTGCATTCCTTGAAACGCTGGAAGGGTAGGAGCAGACGATGGGTGAATTTGTCATCAAGCTGCCGGATGTCGGTGAAGGCGTTGCAGAAGCCGAACTCGTCGAATGGCATGTGAAGGTCGGTGATCTCGTGCGCGAGGACATGATCCTCGCCGCCGTCATGACCGATAAGGCGACCGTGGAAATTCCATCCCCGGTCGACGGCGAAATCCTCTGGCTGGGCGGCGAGATCGGGCAGGTGATCGCCATCGGTTCGCCGATCATCCGCCTGAAGGTCGAAGGCGAGGGCCATGCCCCCGCTGCGGAACAGGCGAAGCCGGTCAAGGCTGAAGAACCAAAACCCCAGCCCGCCAAGGCAGAGCCAAAGCCGGAGATCAAGGCTGCAAAGCCCGAAAAGGCCGCAGCCCCGGTTGTGCATGCGCCGGTATCCGTGCCGCTTGGCATCGGTGCGCCGCGCGCCGAGGGCGACAAGCCGCTGGCCCCGCCGGCGGTGCGCCTGCGGGCGCGGGAGGCAGGTGTTGACCTGCGCCAGGTGACCGGCACCGGTCCGGCCGGACGCATCACCCATGAAGATCTCGACACCTTCTTTGCCCGCGGCGCGCAAAAGCCCGTGGTCTCCGGTCTTGCGCCTGATACGTCGGTCAAGGAAATCAAGGTGGTGGGCCTGCGCCGCAAGATTGCGGAAAAGATGGCGATTGCCAAATCGCACATCCCGCACATCACCTATGTCGAGGAGATCGACGTCACGTCGCTGGAAGAACTGCGCGCTTTGCTCAACGGCAAGAAGCGTGCCGACCAGCCGAAGCTGACGCTGCTGCCGTTCCTGATGCGCGCCATGGTGAAAGCCATTGCCGAGCAGCCGCAGCTGAACGCCCTCTACGACGACGATGCCAACATCATCCACCAGCATGGCGGCGTGCATATCGGCATAGCGGCGCAGACGCCGTCCGGCCTCGTGGTTCCCGTGGTCAAGCATGCGGAAGCGCGCGATCTCTGGGGTTGCGCCGCGGAAGTCAATCTTCTAGCCGAAGCGGCCAAGACCGGCACGGCAACGCGCGAGCAACTGACCGGTTCGACCATCACCATCACCTCGCTGGGCAGCATGGGCGGTATCGTCACCACCCCCGTGATCAACTATCCGGAAGTCGCCATCATCGGCGTCAACAAGATGATGACACGGCCCATGTGGGATGGCGCGGCGTTTATACCGCGCAAGATGATGAACCTGTCCTCAAGCTTCGATCACCGCGTGATCGACGGGTGGGACGCCGCAGTCTTCATTCAGCGGATCAAGACGCTGCTCGAAACGCCAGCGCTGATATTCGTGGAGGGTTGATCCGATGAAAGATATTTCCTGCAAGCTGCTGGTCATCGGCGCTGGCCCCGGCGGCTATGTCTGCGCCATCCGCGCCGGACAGCTCAATGTCGATACGGTGATCGTCGAGGCGGCGAAGGTCGGCGGCACATGCCTGCTCGTCGGCTGCATTCCGTCGAAGGCGCTGATCCACGCGGCCGATGAATTCGCCAAGGTCGCGCATTTCGCCGCCCGGCAGACGCCGCTCGGCATCTCGGTTGCCGAACCGGCCATCGATTTCACCAAAACAATCGCCTGGAAGGACGGCATCGTCAGCCGCCTCAACAACGGCGTTGCCGGTTTGCTGAAGAAGGCAAACGTCAAGATCGTCACCGGCAAGGCCCGCTTCCGCGATGGCAAGACCATCGAGGTGGAAACATTGACCGGCCTGCAGATCATCCGCGCCGAAAACGTCGTCATCGCCACGGGTTCGGCGCCGGTCGAAGTGCCGTCGCTGCCGTTCGGCGGCAATGTCATTTCCTCGACCGAAGCGCTTTCGCTGCCGGACGTCCCGGAAAAGCTCGTCGTGGTCGGCGGCGGCTATATCGGGCTCGAGCTCGGCACGGCCTATGCCAAGCTGGGTTCCAAGGTCACGGTGGTCGAAGCCCAGCCGAAAATCCTGCCGCAATATGATGCGGAGCTGACCCGCCCGGTGGTCAAGCACCTGAACACGCTCGGCATCACCGTGCTGACCGGCGCCAAGGCCAAGGGGGTCAGCAGCAAGGGCGATGCGCTGTTGATCGAAACCGCCGACGGCAAGGACGAGCGCATCGCCGCCGACAAGATTCTGGTGACAGTCGGGCGCAAGCCTGTCACGTCGGGCTGGGGGCTGGAAGAGATCGACATCGACATGGATGGCCGCTTTGTCCGCATCGATGACAAGTGCCGCACCTCGATGCGCGGCGTCTATGCCATCGGCGATGTCACCGGCGAGCCCATGCTGGCGCACCGCGCCATGGCGCAGGGCGAGATGGTTGCCGAGATCGTCGCGGGCGAGAACCGCAGCTGGGACAAGCGCGCCATTGCCGCTGTCTGCTTCACCGATCCGGAAATCGTCACGGTGGGCCTGTCGCCGGATGAGGCCAAGCAGGCCGGGCATGAGGTCAAGATCGGGATGTTTCCCTTTGCCGCCAATGGCCGCGCCATGACCAAGGAAGGCGAGGAAGGCTTTGTCCGGGTGGTGGCTGCCGCCAGCAATCACCTGATCCTCGGCATTCAGGCCGTCGGCCATGGCGTCTCCGAACTGTCGGCTTCGTTTGCGCTGGCCATGGAAATGGGCGCGCGGCTGGAAGATATCGCCGGAACCATCCACGCGCATCCGACGCAGGGCGAGGGGTTTCAGGAAGCCGCGCTCAAGGCGCTGGGCCACGCGCTGCACATCTAGGACAGCGTCATTATCGCATCAGAAGGGCGCCGGAAACGGTGCCCTTTTTGTTTGCGTGAATGCGAGGCAGTGTTTCCCCGTCGCCACGCCCGCATTTGCGTCTGGCTATTGAAAGATAGGAATGACGGGCGGTCCTTGGAGCGCGGGTCTTGGGGTATGCGGTATGCGATGCTTGCGATCCTGGGACCACCCGCCCCGGCGATTTCAGGTCTTGCCTGTTCTGCCCCTTCATTTGGCTGCTGGACCAGATGAAATAACAGCTTCAGCGAAACCTGCCCGACCTGCGGGTTCTCCCACAGGCCGAAGCGCCGATCCTTTCCCGACTTGCGAAAGTTTCCGGAAGCATTCCCGCCGGAAAGGACACGAGAAGAATAAGCGCGGATGGGACGTGTTGGATAAGTTGGTGGGATTTTTGTTTGATGGGTGGATGGCAGAGCCATGGTGCGTGGTTCGACAAGCTCACCATGAGGGAGGTGGAGGGCTGCAGGGCGTTACATCCTGCAACGTTTGTGATTGGCATTGCAACCAAATCACTTCCCTCATGGTGAGCTTGTCGAACCACGCACTATCTTCCTGCGGCCCAGAGGGGAGTGAAGACCCACATTACTCTTGCAGAACCGTTGCGCGCGGTTCGCCCTTCCTAGGTAGGATTGCGAATTTTTAAAACTGATAATTTCAGTCATATTTTGATTGCGACACCCATCCTGTTTTGAACTTTTGCGAAAGGAAATGCCATGCGTGAATTGACTGAGGCAGAACTGGATATGGTGTCGGGCGGCGCTCCCGGCCGATCGGGAACCTACGATTCAAAAGATCATTGGGGAACAGGCGGGCCAACGGGCAGTGCAAAGTCAGCCCTCGAGGGCGCAAGAATTGCTTTTGCTGGCACTCTTCAAGGGAGCTATACCGGGACAAACGGCCGAGTAAATTGCATGTATACAACACCAGTTGGTGGTTTTGGGGATTTCAATATGCCAGTTGGCTATATATGCCCTCCAACGAGCCCAGCACCTAAGACAAATTAGGTTTGATATTCTATGGAAATTGTAAAAAACCTCAGTTTGACCGAGGATGCTGAAAGAAATATTCGGTCAAATTACAAAGAAAAGGACATGATGAATATCGATCATATCCATCATGTCTACACCTATACGCACTATGCGTGGCTTAATGAGGATAATTCCATAAAATCACAAGGCGTTCGTTTGGTGCGCATGCAAGTTTTTCATGAATTATGCAATGTTAAATATTCTTTATTTGACAATGGCAAGAAAGTATTTGGAGTTGCTTTTTCTGATGAATTTTCAGAATTGAAATATTTGGGATACGATAAATATGACGAAAATCATCACTACACGATAGATTATATTGATGGTGTTAATTACATAATAAAATCAAATCCGCATCAAATCATTACTGAAATGCTTGATCGTATTCGCACAACGCACAAATGACTGCGTGACGCCGCCTGCCGACAATCGTGCGATTGACGCCGCTCCGTCTACTGCTGCTGACTTTCGAAGGTTTCCCGAAACATTCCCGCCGGAAAGGACAGGGATGAGAATATCTCGGGTTGGGACGCGGTGGATAAGTTGGCGTGATTTTTTTTGAGCGAGGCGAAATCTGGTGATTATTTCACCCCCCTCTGGGCTGTCGCCCATCTCCCCCACAAGGGGGGAGATCACATTGACATCAAAGATTTCGCGCTATTTTCAACATCTCAAATTGTGCAAAGACAGCCATGAAGGCTGATCTCCCCCCTTGTGGGGGAGATGTCCGGCAGGACAGAGGGGGGTGAAAAGGGATTAAACAAAAAATGGCGATGCAAAGCACCGCCATTTGAAACAGGTTTCATCGCTGAATATCAGATGTCCAGCTCTTCCACGAACGCGGCGCGGTCCTGGATGAAGCGGAAGCGGGCTTCCGGTTTCGTGCCCATCAGATCATCGACCGCGAGTCTTGTTTCCTCGATCCACTCCTCGTCGATCTGCACCCGCAAAAGCGTGCGCTTCTTGCGGTCCATCGTCGTTTCCTTGAGCTGGTCGGCGCGCATTTCGCCGAGGCCCTTGAACCGTCCGATTTCGATCTTGCCCTTGCCGGTGAACAGCGTGCGCATGAGCTCGTCCTTGTGCGCATCATTGCGGGCATAGGCGACCTTGCCACCCTGGGCGATGCGGTAGAGCGGCGGCACGCCGAGGAACAGGTGGCCGTTGCGGATCAGCTCCGGCATTTCCTGATAGAAGAAGGTGATGAGCAGCGAAGCGATGTGCGCGCCGTCGACGTCGGCATCGGTCATGATGATAATGCGGTCATAGCGCAAATCCTCGTCGCGGTATTTTGACCGCGTGCCGCAGCCGAGCGCCTGGATCAGGTCGCCGATCTGCTGGTTGGCCGTCATCTTTTCCCGCCCGGCGCTGACGACGTTGAGAATCTTGCCGCGCAGCGGCAGCACCGCCTGCGTGGCGCGGTCCCGCGCCTGCTTGGCCGAACCGCCGGCGGAATCACCCTCGACGATGAAGAGTTCGGCGCCGAGCGCACCCGTCTGGGTGCAGTCGGCCAGCTTGCCCGGCAGGCGCAGCTTGCGCACCGCCGACTTGCGGTTGACTTCCTTTTCCTGGCGGCGCTTGACGCGCTCGTCCGCACGCTCCACCACCCAGTCCAGCAGCTTCGATGCTTCCTGCGGCGAGGCGGCAAGCCAATGATCGAATGGATCGCGGATGGCATTTTCGACAATGCGCTGCGCTTCGACCGTGGCAAGCTTGTCCTTGGTCTGGCCGACGAATTCCGGTTCGCGGATGAACACGGAGAGCATGGCCGCCGACGAGATCATCACGTCATCGGTGGTGATGATCGAGGCGCGCTTGTTGCCGGTCAGTTCCGCATAGGCTTTCAGGCCGCGGGTGAGGGCGATGCGCAGGCCCGCCTCATGCGTGCCGCCTTCGCCTGTGGGAATCGTGTTGCAGTAGGAATGGACAAAGCCGTCGCCGCCATACCAGGCAACCGCCCATTCCAGCGCACCATGGCCGCTGGATTTTTCCGTCCTGCCCGCAAACATGTCGCGCGTGACCTGAAAATCCTTGCCGAGCGAAGCAGCCAGATAATCCTTCAAACCGCCGGGGAAATGAAACACCGCCTTGTCGGGCGTCGGGTCCTTCGGGTCGAGCAGGGATGGTGCGCAGTTCCAGCGGATTTCAACGCCGCCGAACAGATAGGCCTTTGACCGGGCCATCTTGAAAAGGCGTGCGGGGTCGAACTTCGCGCCCTGACCGAAAATCTCCGGGTCCGGGTGGAAAGTTGTGCGCGTGCCGCGACGGTTGTGCACCTCGCCGACATCCTCGATCGGTCCGAGCGGATGGCCGCGCGAGAAGCGCTGGCGGTAGAGGCGCCGGTTGCGGGCAACTTCCACTTCCACGTGATCGGAAAGGGCATTGACCACCGATATGCCGACGCCATGCAGGCCGCCCGATGTTTCATAGACGTCGGAATCGAACTTTCCGCCCGCATGCAGGGTGGTCATGATCACTTCGAGCGCGGATTTGCCGAGCTGCTTGGGATCGGGATGCGGATCGACGGGGATGCCGCGGCCGTTGTCGGTGACCGAGAGATAGCCGTTCTCGTCCAGTTCGATATCGATGAAGTTGGCGTGCCCGGCAACCGCCTCGTCCATCGAGTTGTCGATGACTTCGGCAAAGAGATGGTGCATCGCCCGCTCGTCGGTGCCGCCGATATACATGCCCGGACGGCGGCGAACGGGTTCGAGACCATCGAGAACCTGGATCTGCGCCGCATTGTAGCCGCCGCTGCTGTCGGGGGCGGCCCGCGCCGGGGCCTTCGCGGCCGCAACCGGCGCGATTTTCACAGGCGGTGCCACCGGCGTCGCGGCGGGTTCGACCCGGGTCTGGTCCACCGCTGCCTGGCGTTCCCGGGCTGTTTTGACTACCGCTGAAAAGAGGTCGTTATTGTCATCCATATCGTATTTTGGCCAATGCTACAGGGGCTGCGAATCACCGGCAATCTTGACATGCTTCGCCGGGAAACGCGATGGGCGTTCGTGATCTGTTCCGGGGTTCACCACAGAACTATGCGGTTAAAACCCAAGTTTCAAGCGGCTTTGAGGCGCGACACGGCTTTTTCGAGCTCTTCGATCCGCTCGCCCAGCTCCTGGTGCAGAGCCTTGAGATTGGCGATCTGGCTTTTCAGCAGGCGGTTTTCGTCCGCCGTGTCGCTCTCGTCGGGCGATTGTCCGACCCCGTGTATGAGCCAGGTCTGCGTGACTCCGAGCGATCCGGCCAGCATGAACAGGCGGTGGACACCGGGCTCCGACCGGTCGGATTCCCAGGCGGCGATGGTTTCCGGCTTGACGCCGACACGCACCGCGAGCTGCGCCACCGTCATCGACTTGGCATCGCGCGCGCGGGAAAGGCGGCCGCCCAGCGTGTCCGTGTCGGGCATGGCGGTGATGATGTTGGAGATGAAATTCATGGCTTTCTCCATCTTTTTCTTGTTTTTAAAGTGTAGACGAAAGCTTTTGCACCATTTGGAAGCAGAAAAGTCAAATCCGGCGGCATTTTGCTTCCATTTTGCATTATGCGGATGATTGCTTTTTTCCGCAGAGCCGATATGGCTGGGGCCCCACCTGAGCCATTTGTCCCGGAAAGGCCGCACCATGGAAAACACAACCTCGCCGCAAATGAGGGGCGTCGGAACGATGGCCGGTGCGATGTTTATCCTGCCGATGATGGATGCCATCGCCAAATGGCTGTCGACGGTGGACAGCCTGCCGCCGGCCACGGTGACGCTGTCGCGCTTCGTCGTCCAGACGATCCTGACCATGCTGATCATCGTGGCGCTGACCGGCATGCGCTCGCTCAAGCCGCACAATCTCTGGGGCAACCTGCTGCGCGGTTTTCTGATGGGCATCGGCAGCCTGTGCTTCTTTGCCGCCGTCAAATACATGCCGCTTGCCGATGCCATGGCAGTGTTTTTCGTCGAGCCGCTGATGCTGACGCTGCTCTCGGCCGTGGTGCTGAAGGAAACCGTCGGCTGGCGCCGGCGCATTGCCGTTGCGGTCGGGTTCATCGGGACACTGATCGTCATCCAGCCGAGCTGGGAGCTGTTCGGCTGGGTTTCGCTGCTGCCGCTGGGCACGGCGGCGCTGTTTGCGGTCTATCTCGTTCTCAACCGCCGCCTGGGCGTGCACGACACGCCGCTGGTCATGCAGCTCTATGCGGGCATCGGCGGCACCGTGACCGTGATCGTTGCCCTGTTCCTCGGTGCGGCCTTCGGTGTCAGCGATATGACGCTGGGCACGCCCGCGACCGGCATGTCCTGGTTCCTTCTGTTTGCCATCGGCGCGATCGCCACGGGCGGGCATCTCCTCGTGGTGCAGGCTTCGCGCCTTGCGCCGGCGTCGCTGCTGGCGCCGTTCCAGTATCTGGAAATCGTCATGGCCGTCATCATCGGCCTGTTCGTATTCCAGGAGTTTCCGACCGCGTCGAAATGGCTGGGCATCGCCATCATCATTGCCTCGGGTGCCTATGTGGTCTGGCGCGAGGGGAAAAAGCAGAAAACGCCGGAGCCCGCTTTCAATTAACCGGCCTGCTTTCAATTAGAGCGTCGACAATAGCAGTTGAGCAAATCAGCCATTGGCAATAGAACCAGAGGCGCATTTTGTGCGGGAGGTCCATAAAAGTGTTCAAGAAAATCCTGATTGCCAACCGTGGGGAAATTGCCTGCCGCGTGATCAAGTCGGCAAGGAAAATGGGTATCGCCACGGTGGCGGTCTATTCCGACGCGGATCGCGATGCGGTCCATGTCGATATGGCCGACGAAGCGGTGCATATCGGTCCGGCGGCGGCCTCCGAGAGCTATCTCGTCGCCGACAAGATCATTGCCGCCTGCAAGGCGACCGGCGCTGAGGCCGTTCATCCCGGCTATGGCTTCCTGTCCGAGCGCGCCTCTTTCTGCGAGGCACTGGAGAAGCAGGGCATCGTTTTCATCGGGCCGAAACCCAGGGCGATCATCGCCATGGGCGACAAGATCGAATCGAAGAAATTCGCCAATGCCGCCAAGGTGAACACGGTTCCGGGCTTTCTCGACATCATCACCGATGCGGCGCATGCGGAAAAGATCGCCGGTGAAATCGGCTATCCCGTGATGATCAAGGCCTCCGCCGGCGGCGGCGGCAAGGGCATGCGCATCGCCTGGGACGAGAGCGAAGTGCGCGACGGCTTTGAACGCGCCACCTCGGAAGCGCGCAATTCCTTCGGGGATGACCGGGTGTTCATCGAAAAATTCGTGGTCGAGCCGCGCCACATCGAAATCCAGGTGCTGGGCGACAGTTTTGGCAACTGCATCTATCTGGGTGAGCGCGAGTGCTCGGTGCAGCGCCGCAACCAGAAGGTGGTGGAAGAAGCCCCGTCGCCATTCCTCGACGAGGCCACCCGCAAGGCCATGGGCGAACAGGCCGTGGCCCTGGCCAAGGCGGTGGACTACCAGAGCGCCGGTACGGTCGAGTTCATTGTCGACAAGCACCGCAACTTCTATTTCCTCGAGATGAACACCCGCCTGCAGGTGGAACATCCGGTGACGGAACTCATCACCGGCATCGACCTGGTCGAGCAGATGATCCGCGTGGCGGCGGGCGAAAAGCTCGCGCTGAAGCAGTCGGACGTCAAGCTGAACGGCTGGGCCATCGAAAGCCGCCTTTATGCCGAAGATCCCTACCGCAATTTCCTGCCGTCGATCGGCCGCCTGACGCGCTACCGCCCGCCGAGCGAAGGCCCGGTCGGCAAAACCATCATTCGCAACGACACCGGCGTGACGGAAGGTTCGGAAATTTCGATGTTCTACGACCCCATGGTGGCAAAGCTGTGCACCTGGGCGCCGACCCGGCTGGAAGCCATCGACGCCATGGCCGATGCGCTCGATACCTTCGTCGTCGACGGCATCGAGCACAACATCCCGTTCCTGGCGGCGCTGATGCAGCATCCGCGCTGGCGCGAAGGGCGGCTGTCCACCGGCTTCATCGCGGAAGAATTTCCAGACGGCTTCCATCCGATTGCACCAACGGCCGGCGACAGGGACGTGCTGGCCGCCATTGCCCTTGTGGTGGAACTGGTGCGCAAGGGCCGCCTCGACGGCCTCAGCGACCGCCTGCGGCCGCATACGGGCAGAATCCGCGCCGAATGGGAGGTGCGGATCAACGATGAATACGTGCCTGTGAAAATTCTCCGCAGCGTGGCCAAGCCGCCGGTCAAGATCGAGCTGTCGCTGCATGGCGGCGAAGCCATCACCATCCGCAGCGACTGGCGGCCCGGCGATGCGGTCTGGGACGGCTATATCGACGACCGCGCGGTGAAGGCGCAGCTGCGTCCGGTGCTCAACGGCGTGCGCATCGACTGGAAGGGCATGTCGGTGATCGGCCATGCCATGCAGACGCATGTGGCGGCGCTGGAAAAACTGATGCCGGTGAAGCTGCCGCCGGACACATCCAAAATGCTGTTGTGCCCGATGCCCGGCCTGATCGTGTCGATCAACGTGGCGGAGGGTCAGGAGGTGAAGGCGGGTGAAACGCTGGCGATTGTCGAAGCCATGAAGATGGAAAACGTGCTGCGCGCCGACCGCGATCTCACCGTATCGGCCATCAATGCCAAGCAGGGCGACAGTCTGGCCGTGGATGCGGTGATCATGGAGTTTGCCTGATCTGGTTGCATGACCATAGTGCGTGGTTCGACAAGCTCACCATGAGGGATGTGGGTTGATTGCAGCCAGCAAGCTCCCTCATGGTGAGCTTGTCGAACCACGCACATCGTTCTGCCAAATCCCCTAGCGCTCGACCGGCCCGAACACAGGCTTGAATGCATCCCGCAGCGCCCGGTCGAGATCGTCCATGCCGACGGGCAGGCCGAGATCGACGAGGCTGGTCACGCCATGGCCGCGCACACCGCACGGCACGATGCCGTCGAAATGGGCAAGCTCCGGTTCCACATTGATCGAGATGCCGTGGAAGCTCACCCATTTACGCAGGCGGATGCCGATGGCGGCGATCTTGTCTTCGGCGGGAGACCCGTCAGGCAGCGGCGGGCGCTCCGGCCGGGTCACCCAGACGCCGACGCGGTCCTCGCGCCGCTCGCCGCGCACGTTGAACGCGCCAAGCGTGGCGATGATCCATTGCTCCAGCGCCGCCACGAAGGCGCGGATATCCTCGCGCCGCCGTTTCAGATCGAGCATGACATAGGCCACGCGCTGGCCGGGGCCATGATAGGTGTATTCGCCGCCGCGCCCCGTGGCATAGACGGGAAAGCGGTCGACGGCCAGAAGGTCGCCGTCCTTGGCGCTGGTGCCGGCGGTGTAGAGTGGCGGATGTTCGACCAGCCAGACCAGTTCCTTTGCCGTGCCGGCGCGAATCGCCGCGACGCGGTCTTCCATGAAGGCGAGGGCGGTATCGTAATCGGTCAGCCCATCGGCGACGCGCCACTCCACTTTCGGGGAATCGCTTTGGGCAAAAAACGCGGAGACGAGATCGTCGCGGTTGTTCTTCATGATCGGAAACCAAACTTTCGACTGTCGCTTCATCCCGGATGAATGACGGCGGATGGGGCCGTTTGCGGCCATCAAAGCGCCGATTCCCTTGGGATAAAGATGGTGAGCCGCATATGGACTTTTTCCTGGAAGATTTCCAGTGTGCGGGGTGCGGCATAACTTTCACCCGGCTTTGTGAAAAACATTCGGGTTTATTGCCGACAGGGCTTGTTTCACTGAAATTCATTTGCTACATGCCGCGAGCCGACACGTTCGGCTTCTACCACAGTGCGGTCGTGGCGGAATTGGTAGACGCGCAGCGTTGAGGTCGCTGTGTCGCAAGACGTGGAAGTTCGAGTCTTCTCGACCGCACCATTTGGTTTCTCTTCAAGATTGAAATCATTGCAGAATAGGGCAGCCTAACGGCTGCCCTATTGCATTTCCGGCTGGCAGTCTGCCTGCCAACACCATGGTCTCTCCGGTTCCGGTCAAAATAGTCGGGAACTACGGCATCTGCCGTATTGATGGGATGAACGGCGCACATTACGGGTGATGGTTGCGTCGGGAATGGTGTGGGGCGAGGGGAACAATGCCGAGATCGAATTGGCCGGAGGGGTTAGTCCCCCACCGGCAGGTATGTGGTGCGCGCCCAACACTATTGGCGGCATGGCTGTTCTTCGTCTGTTTGGCCGTATTCTGGCCTGCCCTGTCGCAGGCCCAGACAGCGCCGATTGCAATTCCCGTGAGTGTCACCGTCGGCTATGGCAGCGCTGCCAATCCTGTAATACTCGGTATTGGCGGCGGCGCGGCGATATCAGTGGCGATCGCAAGCGCTCCAGCCCATGGGACTGCGACAGCATCCGGAATGTCGATCACCTACACACCGGCAAGCGGCTATACCGGACCTGACAGTTTCACCTATACCGCCACCAACCTGGATGGAACGTCGGCTCCAGCCACGGTTACCGTGACGGTCTCACCACCAACAATGACGTTGAGTCCGGCAGGGTCGCTGCCGGATGCCAGTTCTGGTTCCGTTTACAGCCAAACATTCTCTGCCGGTGGTGGCACAGCCCCCTATACCTTTTCGATCGCGGCTGGCTCACTTCCCAATGGCATGACACTCAACGCTGCGACGGGAGCCCTAACGGGAACGCCAACCGTCAGCGGTACTTTCCCTTTCAGCGTGCGGGCGACGGATAGCAGCACGGGCCCCGGCGCGCCGTTCTCTGTAACGAATAGTTACATCCTTGTTGTCAGACCCGCTGGCATCATCAGCCTGGCGCCTTCAACCTTTCCCAGCGGCAAAGGCGGCGTCAACTATTTGCAGACAATGACGGCGTCAGGTGGGACCGCACCCTATTCGTTTGCGATCACATCCGGGAGCTTGCCAAACGGCATGACGTTAAGTAGTGCGGGCGTTTTGTCTGGTGCACCGGATGCGGCTGGGACGTACAATTTCACTGTAACCGCCACCGACAGTCAGAGTTTCACCCTTCAGGCCTATATGTTGGTAATCAATCAGGCCGCGCCGGTTGCGGTCAACGATGCCGCCGCAACCTTGGCCAACCAAGCCGTCACCATTCCCGTGACTGTCAACGATGGCGGTATAATAACCTCCATTGCCGTCACCAGCGCGCCTTCCCATGGCGCGGTGGCCGTGAACGGTCTTAACGCCGTGTATACCCCGGCCGCAAATTTCTTCGGCACCGATACTTTCACCTACAGCGCCACCGGGCCCGGCGGCACCTCCGCCCCGGCGACGGTCACCATTACCGTATCGCCGCTGGCTGTCCCGGTCGCCGCTGCGCATAGCGCTGCAACGATGGCTGGAAATGCCGCCACCATTGACACGGCGGCGGGCGCCACCGGCGGCCCCTTCACAGGCGCGGCCATTGTTACCCCTCCGGCTTTTGGCAGTGCGACCGTGTCGGGCACCAATATCATCTACACGCCGCCAGCCGGGGCGTCAGGCGCGGTCAGCATTGGCTATACCCTGAGCAACGTGTTCGGAACGTCGCCGCCAGCCACGATCACGCTGACGGTCAATCCGCTGCCGGTGGCGGCGGCCCATTCCGTCACCACAAGGGCGGGAACGCCGGTGATGGTAAAGCTGACAGAAGGCGCAACCGGCGGTCCGTTTACCGCGGCAGCCATGGTGTCGCTCAGTCCATCGGGGTCAGGCACCGCAACCATTCGCGACAGCGGCGACGGCGGCAGCCGGGCTTTCCAGCTGGATTTTACGCCCGCCGCCACGTTCAGCGGTGTCGCTACTGTCAGATATACCCTTGGCAATGCCTTCACCACATCGGCGCCCGCCAATGTTACCATTACGGTGATGGCAAGGGCCGACCCATCAAAGGACGTGGAAGTCATCGGTATCGTCAACGCCCAGGCGGAAGGCGCGCGCCGGTTTGCCGATGCCCAGCTGTCGAATTATGGCGACCGGTTGCGCCAGCTGCGCCGGGGCGGCGGCAACGAGTCCAGCCAGGGCATCAGCCTGAACACGCCACGCAGTGACGACGGGGCAAAGGATCGGCGCGACCCGGCTGACGCAACGCCGCTCGGGTTTTTCACCGAGCCGAGACGGACCCGGCCTGCCGAGCCATTCAACAGAGTGGTCGCGGAAAAGCCCGTTCCATCCCGCTTCGGCGTCTGGACGGCCGGTCAGGTCGACATTGGCGACACATCCGGCAAATCCTCCGGATCGGCCCGAGATTTTACAACCTCCGGTGTGAGTGCCGGGCTGGATTACCGTTTCAACGAACGGTTGACCGCCGGTATCGGCCTTGGTTACGGCGGGGACAGGACGGATATCGGCAGCAATGGTACGCGCAGCGAAGGTGAAAGCTGGAGCATCGGAACCTATGCCAGCTGGCGGCCGATCAGGAACACCTATCTTGAAGCCGTGCTCGGCTATGGCGCGCTTTCCTTCGACAGCAAGCGCTATCTGACGGAAGATGGCGGTTTCGCCAATGGTTCCCGCGATGGGCAGCAGGTGTTCGGCAGCGTGAAGGCCGGTTATGAAATAAGCCGGGATGCCCTCTACTTCACCCCCTATGTCGGGATGGACGCATCCTGGACGAAACTCGATGCCTTCAACGAAAGGGATGGCGGATCGAACAGCCTGCGCTTCGGCAACCAGACGGTGAATTCACTCGTTGCCGTCGTGGGTTTTGAGACGGATTATACCTATCGTTTCACCGGCTACACGTTCACGCCGAACCTGAAAGCCGAATGGCGCTACGACATGGCGAATGCGAGCGACATTGACCTGAATTATATCGATTGGTCCGGCGGCCCGCTGTTCAGCCTCAAGGGGGATGGCACGGTTCGCAACGCAGTCCGACTGGGCCTGGGTTTCGACGTGGTCCTCGACCAGGGGCTGAATCTCGGCCTTGCCTACAACACCACGCTTGGAGAAGGCGGCGCCATTCGTCATGGCTTCAATGCAAAGGCCGGCCTGAGGTTCTAGAGCCTTTCCTGCTTAAATAGAAACAGAACTGTTTCTATTTAAGCAGGAAAGGCTCTAGGCGTCGTCACTCCGTGCAGCTTGCGCTGGCTGGTTCCTTCTCAAAATTAAACCGCAATTCGATTTAGGGTAGATCGCACCGCATCACTCTAAAGGAATTGTTCTGATGTTCAGCGCCGCAAAATACGCACTTCTCGCATGTTTTCTCGTGTTGAATGCTCCCGCCAATGCATCGCAATCCGCCGTTGCGCTCGTATATCGCGGGCCTGCCGGTTGTGATGATTGTTCATCGGCGGCCGCCGAAGCCCTGAGGAACAGCACCTTCCATTTTGATGTTAAATTCATCGGCCCCAATGAGCAGCTGAAGCTTGTGCCATCCAGTTTCATTGGAGCTTCCTTATATGTACAACCCGGCGGCGGACAGGACATTGACGGCGCAAGGAGAAGCCTGGGCAAGGCGGGCATCCAGGCCGTCCGGGATTTTGTATCCAAAGGCGGCCGGTATTTTGGAATTTGCATGGGCGCGTATCTCGGTACGGATTTGGGCTTTGACATCGTCGAAGGAGAAACGGATTCCGAGGTCGGGAGGCCGGGGTTTTCCGTGTCCGATATCGGCGATCACGTGGTGCCGGTTCAATGGGCAGGGGCGTCATTGTGGACATATTTTCAGGATGGTCCGCATCTGCCCAGAAATCATGCGAATTCAGGTTTCCGGGAACTTGCCCATTATCAAAATGGCGATCTGGCGGCCGCTCGTTACGCATTTGGCAAAGGCAGCGCGACTTTGGTCGGGCCGCACCCTGAAGCGCCCCAGAAATGGTATGATCATTACGGTCTGCACAATCCTGATGGTGTGAACTCCAGGCTGATCCAAGGATTGCTGAACGCGGCGATGGCAGAATGAGGCTCCGGGGATCAGACCCGTCATCATCCGCGTGGATGCCGCTGGCAATACCAGAACAATAGCGGTCATCCCCGGGCGGAAAGAGGGGGAAAGTCCGGGGCGTCGCGGATCAGGTCAAAAACTCGGGCCGCTGTTGGTCGTCCACTCCGCATCGGGTACACCATCGGTAAAGCCGCGTTGCGCAACCACGAACGTGATGTCGGACTCCAGGACAAAGGGCGTCGTTTCATAATAGGCGGTTGCGATGCAATCTTTTTCGGCGCGTGTCAGCCCGCGGCTGGTGATGACGTCGACGTTGTATTCGTTCTCGTCGGTGGGTGCCAGTTTTACTTTATAATGACAGTCACGTGGAATATGGATCCTGATTACTTCGATGCCAAAGGGCCATCTGACCTTCACGGAATCACCGCGATCATAGTATTGATCGGTTGTGATCTCGTTCGACGATGCTGAAGATGATGACTTGTGCTTTGTCATTTGCTTTTTTCCTCCAATATCCCGGAAGTATCCAACAACTGTTACACAAGGAAATCAAGGTGACGACGATGTCCCTACTTCGGTCGCACAGGCGTCTGCAAGCGGCGGAGTGCACACCTGCCAGCAGGAGAAACAAAGCCAGATAAGAATGGTTGGATCGGGGCCATCCCGGCCCTGTGCCGACGAAGCATGCAAGGCCCGGCGCTTTGCCGCCTGAGCCTGCTATTGCAGGTGTTCTTCGGACTCGCGCTGCGAATAGGCCAGGATCGCCTTGCCGATCAAGGAGGTCTCCTCGACGATGCAGTCGGCATAGATGGCCGCACGCACGCGGTGAACCGCCTTGTCCTGCGGCGCGGCCGCCACGGCAAATTCGATCAGGTGTGCGGCCACACGCGCCTGGCCCGCGGCCCGCAGCGCCGCGGCTCGTTGCGTCACGTTTTCGACGCCGCCTGCAAGGTGCGCGATTTCCCGGCCGAGGTCCCGGTCAGCCGCCGGCTTGAGATGCGCGGGGTTTCCGTCAAACCAGCCGGCATAAAGATGCCAGACGCTGCGCACGACAAAGGCGGGATCATCGTATTTCGGCAGAAGATAGGGTTTGGCGAGAAGCTCCGAGGGCGCCTGGACACTCTGCAGGATTGAATTCAGCGTGTCTCCCCTGTTCATCCGCTCAAGTGTCTGGCGGACAAGGCTCTCCAGGGCACTGGCAGCGTCATCCAGCATCTGCGCCACGCGCGCGGCGCCCGTAACGACCGGTCCATGGCCGGGAACCAGGATGTGGGGTTCGAGCGCATGCATGTTTCGCAGCGTTGACGCCCAATCCTGCGGATATCGCTGCACCTTGCGTGGATTGCCGGCATTCGGGAACACCCAAATGACAAAATCACCGCTGACCAGAATTTTCTTCTGCGGCAGCCAGACAAAGGTTGCATCGTCCGTTTCGCCGCGCCCGTGCGTCAGTTCCATGCGCAGGCCGCCGATATCGAGGCTGAGCCGATCGTCATAAACGTCATCGGGGCGCCGGTGCTCGCCGGGGAAGACATAGCCGGCTTTGTTGAACTGGCGTCCCATGACGAGACTGTTCAGATCCTGCGACTGGTCATAGCGTGCGAAGCGCTGCAAGACGTTGCGGTGTGCAACGATCCGCGGGCGGGCAACACCGTTGGCGTCGGCCTCCTCGTCCAGGAGGCGGGCACCCCAGGTATGGTCGATGTGGCCGTGGGTATAGATGACCGTGTGGACCGGGCTGCTGTCCCAGCGGCGGATGACGTCGAGCGTTTCCCGCGCGGTCTCCCGGCCGCCCGTGTCGATGAGCACCAGCCCGGCGCCGGTGCGGATTGCCGTGACGTTGCCGACGACGTAATGCGTGGAGACAACAATCATCTCGTCGCAGACGGCCTGCGCGGAACCGCCGGCAACGGCTGCGCTCCATTCTTCCATGGCCGCTTCACCGCGCCATAATCTCTCGAAAAGGCGGTTCATGTCTGTGTCATGCATGGAATGGATCCTTCAGCGCGATGGTCCCGCATACAACAGGCCTCCTGACAGCTTCATGTCAGGAGGCATTGTCCTTCCGCGCGGGTCAAGAGCTACCCGGATGTCTCCAGCATGTTTCGCGCTTTGCGCTATTGGTGGCCGAAATACGCATTCGCGACGGTTTCGGCATCTCCATCCATCTTGACCTTGCCATGCTCGAGCCAGACGATACGGCTGCAATTGGCGAGGAGCAACTGTCTGGAGTGGCTGGCGATGATCAGGATCTTGGTCTTGTTGACGAGGTCGTGCAGGCGCTCATTGGCCTTGTTCTGAAAGCTTTCGTCGCCCGCTGCCAGCCATTCGTCCATGATCAGGATTTCCGGCTGGATGACGGTTGAGATCGAAAAGGCCAGGCGCAGCTGCATGCCGGTCGAATAGGTCCTGACCGGCATGTCGAGGAAGTTGCCGAGCTCGGAGAATTCTTCGATCTCCGCCTGTTTGGCGGCCATCTCGCGCTTGGAAAAGCCGAGCAGCGCGCCGCGGATACGGATGTTTTCCCGCCCCGTGGCTTCCGCATCGATGCCCAGCGAGATGTTGATCAGCGAGGTGCATTTGCCGTTGATGGCGATGCGCCCGCCGGAGGGATAGTACACGCCGCTCATCACGCGCAAGAGCGTGGTTTTCCCCGAGCCGTTGTGCCCGATCAGGCCGAGCCGTTCGCCGTCGTTCAGGCTCAGGCTGATCGATTCCAGGCCGCGGATGATCACATGGCCTTCGGCGTTCGAGCCGATGGTGCCGCCCGTCGCCAGACTCATGACCTGGTTCTTGAGGGACCGGCTTTTCGCATTGTAGATCGGAAAATCCACAGTGACGTTATCGAGTATCATAGAAGTCATGTTGGCCTTCGCAGGAAAATGGTGGGCGTGCCGAAAGGGTTTAGAGCCAATAGGTGATGCGCGAGCGGTAGCGGTTGAGGAAGAGCAGGGCGATGACCCATCCGATGATGGCCATGCCGGCGACCACGCCCCAATTGAGCGCGGTGCCCGTCTGCCCGAGCAGCGGCTCGCGGACCACGCTGATGAGATGATAGAACGGGTTGAGATCCAGCATCAGCATGGATTTGTCCGCCGGCAGCTGGTGCGGCTGCCACATGATGGGCGTCACATACATGCCGACCTGCATGACGTTCTGGATGATCTGCGTCAGGTCGCGGTAGCGCGTGCACACCACCGCCAGCACCACCATCATCCACAGAAGGTTGAGCGAGACGAGAACGAACGCCGGGAAGACCAGCAGGGCGGTCCATCCCATGAACTTGCCGAACAGCAGCAGCACGATGGGGAAAATGACGATGTTGTGGAACAGGATGATCGAGTTGCGCCACCAGGTGCGCAGGATATAGGTGAAGAACGGCAGCGGCAATTGCAGCATCGTCTCGGTATTGGAGATGAAACTGAGGCAGCCCTCGTTGATCAGCTGCGAAAAATACCCCCACATGATGAGGCCGACGCAGATGAAGGGCAGGAACTCGGACATGGGCGAGCGGAAAATGGTGCCGAATATCAGGCCCAGGGCGCCGATGAGCACGCCCATGTTGATGGTCAGCCAGAAGGCGCCCACGCTGGAGCGCCGGTAGCGCTGCGCCACGTCCTGCCAGCCCAGAAGCGCGGCGAGATGAAAATTGTTCACGGCAGCCGTGATATCTTCCCATGCGGTGATTTTCTGCGAATTCGCTATGGTCATGTCGACGCGCGTCTTTCCTTACAATGCGGGCTTTAGCATGCGGGCAAGGCCCTGCCGGACCTGCCTATACACCGGTTGTCAGAACAATTCCAAGCCGCATCGTATTTCATCAACACGGTAGAAGCGCGGTAGCATGACGATGGAGCGAACAAAACCGGCTCCGGACAGGAGATTTGCGGTGATCGCCTAATGCAGCGGTTTGACCAAAAAGAGGCACGGATGACCTTCCGCCCACAATGTGGGGAAGATTTCCGCCTTGAGAAAACCGTTGCGGTCATAGAAGGCGCGTGTGCTGTCGAGATGCGGTTCATGCCGACCGCGCGGCGCCAGCGTCTTGACCGTCAGCAGGGAACAGCCGGACTGGCGCGCATGGGCTTCGGCGGCCTGGAGGAGGGAACGGCCGATCCCCCGGCCATGGAATTCCCGGCGTGTGGCGATCACAAGGATTTCCGCCGCCGCTGGCGGGTGGTATTTGAGCGCGATGAAGCCGGTGCAGGTTCCGCTGTCCGTATGGGCGAGAACGGGCAGCCCCGTCACCAGATCGGCGCAGGCGGCAATGCCGTCCGGTTCCTCGAACCATTCCGGCAGGCCGCTCATGATGTCGGCGCACAGAGCGCTCTTGTTGTCAGGGCAGGTGATTTCACTGATCATCGGGACGATCTCTCCGCTGTTGGTTGCATCCATGCGAAACATGGCATGAAAAATTTTCATCCAGGATGTAGACGCGGCGCGGCGGAGCGGATTTAGGGAATTTCTTTGCGATCAAGCGGTTGTGAATGCCGGTACGCTTTGCACTGAAATCGCAAGGCCGGACGGGCTGCGATGCGCATCTGACGAATCCGCACCACTTTAAGTCGCGTGGGAGAAACCCGTCGAGAAAAGCCCGTTGTAGGATCACCCAAAACAACGGGAACCCAGACCATTGTCCTCACATGCCGATCCGCTTCTGCAACCCTATCAGCTGAAACATCTGCGCCTGAAAAACCGTCTGATGTCGACCAGCCACGAGCCGGCCTATTCGGAAGACGGAATGCCGAAGACGCGCTACCGGCTCTATCATGCGGAGAAGGCCAAGGGCGGCATCGCCCTGACGATGACGGCGGGATCGGCGGTCGTGTCGCGCGAGTCGCCGCCGGCCTTCGGCAATCTTCATGCCTATAAGGACGAGATCGTGCCCTGGCTGCGCGAACTTGCCGACGATTGTCATGAACACGGTGCCGCCGTGATGATCCAGCTGACCCATCTCGGCCGCCGCACCAGCTGGAACAAGGCGGACTGGCTGCCCGTGGTTTCCGCCTCGCCGGTGCGCGAGCCCGCCCACCGGGCCTTTCCGAAAGAAGCGGAAGACTGGGATATCGAGAGGATCATTGCCGACTATGCATCGGCGGCGCAGCGCATGCAGGCGGCCGGGCTCGACGGCATCGAGTTCGAGGCCTATGGCCACCTGATGGACGGGTTCTGGTCGCCCGCCACCAACCGGCGCGACGATGAATATGGCGGCTCGCTCGACAATCGCCTGCGCTTCACCTGGGCGGTGATCGACGCCGTGCGCCGGTCCGTCGGCCCGGACTTCATCGTCGGCATCCGCATGGTGGCCGACGAGGACTGGGAGCAGGGCCTGTCGCGGCAGGAGGGCGTCGAGATTGCCCGGCGCATTGCGGCATCCGGCAAATTCGACTTCCTCAACATCATTCGCGGCCATATCGATACGGATGCGGCGCTCAACGAGGTCATTCCGGTGCAGGGCATGCGCTCGTCGCCGCATCTGGATTTTGCCGGGGATGTCAGGCAGGAAACAAAATTTCCGGTCTTCCATGCGGCGCGCATCGCCGATGTGGCCACGGCGCGCCATGCCATTGCCGAGGGCAAGCTCGACATGGTCGGCATGACCCGCGCCCATATCGCCGACCCGCATATCGTGCGGAAAATCGAGGCAGGCGAGGAGCATCGCATCCGCCCCTGCGTCGGCGCAACCTACTGTCTTGACCGCATCTATGAGGGCGGCGAGGCCCTGTGCATCCACAATGCGGCGACCGGCCGCGAAGGCACCATGCCGCACGCCATCGCCAAAGCGGCAACCAGCCGGACGGTCGTTGTCGTCGGGGCAGGGCCTGCCGGACTGGAGGCGGCGCGTGTTGCGGCGGAAGGCGGACATAGTGTCACCGTGCTGGAGGCTTCGGACCATGCGGGCGGGCAGGTGCGCCTTGCCGCGCAGAACCCGCGGCGCAAGGAGATGATCGGCATTGTCGACTGGCGGCTCGAGGAGCTGCAGCGGCTGGGTGTTTCCCTGCGCTACAATGTCTGGGCCGAATCCGGCGATGTGCTTGGGCTTTCGCCCGATGTGGTGGTGATCGCCACGGGAGGGTTGCCGCAAAATCCGCCCCTGGCGGCGGGCGATGATCTGGTCACCTCGAGCTGGGATATCCTGGCGGGCGCGGTGAAGCCGGGTGAAACGGTGCTGCTCTATGACGACAATGGCGGCCATCAGGGCATGAGCGCGGCGGAGATGATCGCACGCGCCGGTTCAAAGCTCGAACTCGTCAGCCCGGAACGGTTTTTCGCGCCGGAGATGGGCGGTATGAACCACGTGCCCTATATGCGCGCGTTCCACGAGCACGGCGTGCGGGTGACCATCAACACGCGGCTGATGAGCGTGACCCGCAACGGCAACCAGCTTGTCGCGACACTGGGCTCGGATTTCGATCCGGATTATCGCGAGGAACGGCTGGTGGATCAGGTGGTGGTCGAGCACGGCACCTTGCCGATCGATGATCTCTACCGCGAGTTGAAGCCGCTGTCGCGCAATGGCGGTGCGGTGGATTACGGCAATCTGGTCAATGGCGGCGCCATTTTCCCGCAGCGGCTGGCGGAGGGGCAATTCGATCTGTTGCGGATCGGCGATGCGGTGCATGCCCGCAATATCCATGCCGCCATCTATGACGGGCTGCGTTACGCCATCCGGTTTTGACGGCGGCATGCGTGATACGCCAACTATCTCCCCCAATGAGGGGGGAGATAGTCACTGCGATCCATTTCAAGTTTACTTCAGCGAAGCCTTGACCTTCGTTGCCACGTCGGCGCTGACCCATTTGGTCCAGATGTCCTCGTGGTTCTTGAGGAAGTATTTTGCGCCGTCTTCGCCGGTTGCCTGATTATCGGTCATCCAGGCGAGCAGTTCGTTGACGGTCTTGTTGGACCATGACCGCGCCTTCAGATAGTCCATGACCGGGCCGGACTTTTCGCTGAACTTCTTGGTGACGACCGTATCCACTTCGGCCAGTTCCCAGGCGTTCTTTTTCGGGTCGGCGCAATCGGCCACGGTGTTGCAGCGCTTCCATTCCGCCGCGTTGAAAGGTGCGCCGTGATCAAGCCTGACCATCTGGTACTTGCCGAGGAGGGCGGTAGGTTCCCAGTAGTAACCGACCCAGCCCTGCTTGCGTTCATAGGCCTTGGCGAGCGACCCATCGAGGCCGGCAGCCGACCCGGTGTCAACCAGGGTAAAGCCCTTCTTCTCCGCGTCATAGGCCTTGAAGAACTGTGCGGTCGCCAGCGTGCCGCCCCAGCCGGGAGGACCATTGAACACAGCGCCCTTGGAAGCGTCTTCCGGCGCCGGGAACAGTTCGGGATGTTTCAGCGCATCGTCGATGGTCTTGATGTCGGGGTGGGCATCGGCGATGTATTTTGGAATCCACCAGCCCTGAACGCCGCCGTCCGACAGCGATTTTCCGGTATAGACGAGCTTGCCGTCGGCAACGGCTTTGTCGAGAATATCGCGCATGAAATCGACCCAGCCTTCGGGAGCGATGTCCGGCTGGCCCTTTTCGGTCATCGATGTCAGGGTCGGAATGGTGTCGCCCTGCACGATGTCGGCATTGCAGCCATAGCCCTTGTTGAGAATGATCTTGTCGAGATTGGCGAGAACCTCCGCCGATTGCCAGTTCATGCTGGCAATGGTCACGTCACCGCACTCGGCTGCCGATGCCGCGCCCGCGGCACCCATCAGGGCAAAGGCCATGACGCTGCTCATCAATAGTGTCTTCATGTGAGAACCCCTTTTGTTGGTTTTATGGTGTTGGTGGTGGAGATGGCCGCTCGCAGCAGCACCGGACGCAGGGACTGCACCCGGCCTGTACAAAGCCGATAGGAGAAAGGCTGGACCATGGCTGAAACGATAACCCTGCATGGGGTGCCCGAGAAGCCCGAACGCGCCACATGCTTTGTTCTCAGCGACATGGTCAGCCAACAACCTTGCCGGGGTTCATGATGCCGTTCGGATCGATCGTCCGCTTGATCGTCCGCATCAGGGAAAGTTTCACCGGGTCTGCCAGCGCCTGCAGTTCCGGCATTTTTTCCAGGCCGATTCCATGCTCGGCGGAGAAGGAGCCGCCCATCTGCCGCAGGTTGGCATAGATGATATCCTTGACCGCATCCTTGTGCGGGTTCTCGTCTTCGCCCGCCACGCAGATATGCAGGTTGCCGTCGCCCAGATGACCGAAGGCAAAGCCTCTGACATCGGCGCCAAGCGCCGCGACGCCCCTGTCGAACTGCCTGAGATAGGCATCCAGATGCTGCAGCGGCACCGAGATGTCGAACCAGTAGCCATGCGGATAGGCACGGGTGATGACATTGCTGTCTTCCCTGATGTTCCAGATATCGTTTCGCTCCTTGCCGCTCTGGGCAATGATGGCATCGAGCACCAGTTCGTTTTCGATGGCAGCGCCAAGCGCCTCTTCCAGCGCTGTTTGTGCGGCTTGCTGGTCAAGGCCTTCGGTTTCGACAATGAGATAGACCGGCGCTGCGGTGAATGCGGCGAGCGATGCGGGACCAAGAGCTTCGACGGCAAGGCTAAAGTAGTTCTGCGCCATGAATTCGGTGCGCAGCAGACGCAGCGCGCGATCCTGCCGGAGCGTCTGGAACAGCGACACCGCCGTTGCGGCGGACGGGCAGGCGACAAGCGCGGTGGCAGTAAACCGGTCGACCGGCGCCAGTGCGAGGACGGCGCGGGTGACGATGCCGAGCGTGCCTTCCGCGCCGATGAAGAGCTGCTTCAGGTCATATCCCTCATTGCTCTTGGTCACTTCGGCGAGATCGCTCATGACGGAGCCGTCGGGCAGGACCACTTCGAGTCCCAGCACGCGCTGGCGCATGACGCCGAGCCGGAATGCCTCCATGCCGCCCGCATTGGTGGAAATCATGCCGCCAATGGTGGCACTGCCGCGCGAGGGGATGTCGATGCCGGTGGTGAGGCCGACCTTGGCGGCCTCCTCCTGCAGGGCCTGCAGGGTGACGCCGCTTTCGACGATGGCGGTTCCCGCCGCCGCTTGCACAGATTCGATCCGGTTGAGCGCAGCCAGCGACAGAATGATTTCGTCCCTCTGCGTGACGGCGCCGCCGGCAAGGCCGGTGCGCCCGCCATGCGGGACAATGGCGATCCGGTTGTCGTTGCAGAATTTGACGATGGCGCAGACCTGTTCGACATTCCGGGGGATGATCATCAGCCCCGCATCGAGATTGTGCGGATCGGAGCCCGGATGAATGGCCCGCAAGGCGTCACCCGTCTTGATTCCGCCCGCGCCGGTTATCGCCTCAAGCGCCGCTACACTATGGTCTGCAATCATTTTGTCTCCGATGTCCCGCGCCGTTCGATAAAAATCCTCAGGGCGAGGATGACCGCGGTGACGATGATCAGAAGCACGGAAATGGCTGCGATGGCAGGATCAATATTGTCGCGCAGGCCCATCCACATCAGGCGCGGCAGGGTAATGGCATTGACGCTGGTGATGAACAGGGTGACGCCGATCTCCTCCCAGGACAGCACGAAGGACAGCAGCGCCGCCGTGGCGATCCCGAATTTGATGTTGGGGATGATGATGCGGAAGGCGCGGGTGGTCAGATCAGCGCCAAGACCGCGCGCCGCAAGATCGATGCGCCGGTCCACCTGGAACAGCGCGACAAGGACGAGAACCACGGCAAAGGGCGTGATCATGACCGCATGGGCCAGCGCCACGCCGATCCACGTGTCATAGCCGATGAAGCTGTTGAAGGCGGAAAGCGTCGTCATGAGGAAATACAGCGTCATGGCCGACACGACGGGCGGGACGATCAGCGGCAGCAGCACGAAGCCGATGAGCAGCGCGGAAAAACGCGGCTGGAACATCCAGATGCCGAGGCCGAACAGCGTGGCCAGCACCGTGGCGATGGCGCTGGAAAGAATGCCGATGCGCAGGCTGAGCAGCACGCTCTGCCCCCATGCCGGATTGTCGATGAGGGCCTGATAATGCCGCAGCGACAGCGTGCCCGTCGGCATCGACAGAAACCGTTGCGGCGTGAACGATACGGGCACCACGGCCAGAAGCGGCATCAGCAGGAACAGCGCGACAGCGGTGGCAATGATCAGGAGGACGGGACCGGGACGGGATGATTGCATGGGTCAGCCCACCAGATGCGCGGGTTTGATGAAGCGCCGCATCAGCGTAAGCAGGATGCCGATGAACAGCACCAGCACCACGCTGATCGCCGCACCGAGCCCCCAGTCGGGGCTCTGGAAGATCCGGAGATACACCAGCTCGGCCACCATGACGCTGCGGCCGCCGCCGAGAATGGCCGGGGTGACGAAGAAGCCGAGGGCGAAGACGAAGACGATCAGCGCCGCGCCGATCAGGCCGCCATAGGTCAGCGGCACGAAGACGCTCCAGAAGATGCGGCTGCGCGATGCGCCCATGCCGCGCGCCGCCAGAAGCACGCGCTCGTCAATGGCGCGCATGGCCGAGGCAATGGGAAAGACCGCGAAGGGAATAAGAAAATGCGTCATGCCGACGATGACGCCGAACTCGTTGCGGGCAAGCGCCAGCGGTTCGCTGATGATACCGGCCGCCTGCAGCCAGGTGTTGATCAGGCCGCGATTGGAGAGAAGCGCCAGCCAGCCGAAGGCGCGGGTCAGCACGGAAATCCAGAAGGGCACGAGAATGCAGAATTCCGCCAGCATGCGCTGGGTTGGTGTTCCGCGCACCCAGACATAGGCGATGGCATAGGCCATCACGAGCACGGCGGCGGTCACGATCAGGCAGATGCGCAGCGTGCGGATGAACACGGACTGGACGAGCGGATCGGTAAGCACGGCGCGATATTGCCCCAGACCCGGTTCGGGCAGGGTGACGCTCCATCTGACGACACCGAGAAACGGCACCACATAGGCAAGCCCGAGAAACAGCAGCAGCGGCGCAAGCAGCAGGATTGTTCGTGATGTCGCCGACTTTCCCATTCAAAATCCCTGTTGCTGTCAAAATGCGGCCGGTGATCTCCCCCGCAGAGGGAAGATCACCAAGCCTTGCTCAAGCCGAGATGACTTTCGTGTATTCGTCGAAAGCCGAGGCATAGTGTTCGGCATACCATTCCATGTTCAGCGGGATCTGCTTGGCCATATTGGCCGGATCGACGCAGTTGACCCGCTTCTTGTCGGCTGGAATGAGCGCATCGGTGGCCGGATTGGCCGGGCCCTGTCCGAGCAGTTCGAACATCTGCAGCTGGCGTTCCGGCGTCTGCGCGCTGGCGATGAACTTCATCGCATTGTCCTTGCCGCCGGGATTGTTTTTCATCACGGCCAGGGCGCCGGGTGAAATCAGGCCCTGATCCCAGACGAATTTGATATTGCCGCCGGAATCCTTTTCGAGCAGTTGCGCGCGGGTCGACCAGATCAGCGCCATGGAGGCTTCGCCGTCCATGAGCACGGACTGGCTCTCGGCGCCACCGCCCCAATAGGCCACAACGTTTTCCTTGAAGGCGGCGATCTTGTCATGGGCGCGTTTCAGGTCGAGCGGGTAGAGTTTTTCCGGCGCCACGCCATCGGCCATCAGCGCCGCTTCCCACATCGCCGAGCCCCATTTGTAGAGGGAGCGCTTGCCGGGGAATTTCTTCACATCGAAAAAGTCGGCCATCCCCGTTGGAACGTGATCGCCGAATTTCGACGAGTCGTAGGCGATGATGTAGGAGAAGAAATAGGTCGATGCCGCATGATCCCAGCCGAAGCCGGGGCGCATCTTTTTCCTGTCGACAATGGCGTAGTCGATGGGCTCAAGCATGCCCTGCTTGCCGAGGGTAATGCCGGAGAAGGGATCGATGTCCATCAGGTCCCAGCTGGGCTTGCCGCTCTTGAACTGGGCGGTGATGGCGCCTTCCGTCGGGCCGGAACCGTCCATCTTGACGGCAATGCCGCTCTCCTTGGTGAAGGGCTGGCCATAGGCCTTGTCATAGGCGGTCATGGCATCGCCGCCCCAGTTGACCAGCACCAGGTCTTTCGCCTGTGCCAGTGCCCGGTTCGAGCGCATGAGGGCCGGCGCACCCGCCAGCAGCATCGCGGCCATCTGGGTGAAACGGCGGCGGCTGATTTCGCCGCGTTCCACCTTTTCAGCCAGTATTTCCAGGCAGTCTTTTTGAAATGCGTGATCCATTGTGTTCCCCTAGGATTGTTATTGTCACATTCCGTATGTCCGGCCCTGTGGCCGTATGCGTGGTTCTAGGTCTGGTACGGCAGTAAAAACCCCTGTTCTATGGGCCAGGACACCCAGACATCGGCGCGGTGCGCAAAGGGCGGCGTTGCAACCGTCGGCATCGACACCGCGATCGATGCACCGGTGCGGGTTTTCAGGTGATAGCGGGTGACGGCGCCGAGATAGGTCGCATCCTCGACCCGGCAGGCGATGGCATTGTGCCCCGCGTTGTTCGGCGCTGCCGCGATGGTCATATGTTCGGGGCGCACGGCGGCGACGGCTTTTGGCCCAATCTGCGGTTTGGTCCGGGCAAGCACGATCGTCCTGTCCTCGAACTGCCCGGCCGCCCTGTCGCCGTCGAGGCGCAGCGCATCGAGCGGCAGAAGGTTGATCTCGCCGAGAAACTCCGCGACGAAGCGATTGGCCGGCCGTTCATAGACGTCCTGCGGGCGTCCGACCTGCAAAAGCTCGCCATGGTTGAAAATTGCCACGCGGGAGGACAGGGCGAGGGCCTCCGACTGGTCATGCGTGACGAAGACGAAGGTCGTGCCGGTTTCCTGATGCAGGCGTTTGACTTCCTCCTGCATCATCTCGCGCAGATTCTTGTCGAGGGCGGAGAAGGGCTCATCCAGCAGCAGCACCGAGGGCTCGAAAGCCAGTGCCCGGGCAAGAGCAACCCGCTGCTGCTGGCCGCCGGAGAGTTTTGTCGGCAGCTTTTTCTCGTGCCCGATGAGGCCGACCCGTTCGACCATCTCGCCGACGCGGCGCTTGATATCGGCGGCGGAGCGACCGCGCACCTTGAGCGGGAAAGCAATATTCTGTTCAACCGTCAGGTGCGGGAACAGGGCATAACCCTGGAACACCATGCCGTAGGAGCGGTCTTCGGCCGGCACATCGGTGATATCCCGGCCATCCATCATCAGGCGGCCTTCGCTCGGCGCGGTAAAGCCGGCGAGAATCATCAGGAACGTGGTCTTGCCCGACCCGGAAGGACCGAGAAGCGTGAGAAACTCGCCGCGTCCGATGTCGAGCGACAAATCCTTCAGCGCACGGAATGCACCAAACGTCTTGCCAATGGAAACAGCCTTGATCTCGGCGGCTTTCGCATCGCCCAGTTGCATGCGTTGAGGCATTGATTGACCTCTTTCCCCTTCTTTTCGGGAAAGCCTAGGCACAATCTCCGGTGACGACAATTGAAATATATTGCCGCGATACGTGAATGAAATTCACGCCAGCATGAGCAGATGTTATTCCTGACCTCATGCGTTGCGCGTTTGCGACAGGCGCGATTTCAGCCATTCCGTGAACGCCAGCTGGGCCGGATGCTCGATCTTGGCGAAATCCGTGACGAGAAAATACGATTTTGGCGACTTGATGCTGAGGTCGAACGGACGGATGAGTTGACCTGCCTTCATGGCCTTGCGGCAGGTGAGCTCATCGCCCATGGCAACGCCCTGCGCCGTGATGGCGGCGGAGTAGACAAGGTTCATGTCGGAAAAGATGATGCCACGTTCCGAATCCGGGTTCTCGACATTGGCCAGCGCCATCCAGCGGGTCCAGTCCTCGAAATCGCCCAGATGCAGCAGCGGCGCGCGCAACAGGTCTCTTGGCTCGGCAATGCCGCCGATCTTGTTGAGCAGCACCGGGCTGCACAGCGGCGTGAATTCCACTTCGCACAGCAGTTCCACCGCGCGGTTCGGCCAGTTGCCGTCGCCGAAGGCTATAAAAATATCGACAGTGGAATCAGTCACGTCGTCGAGCTTGCGCGGCGTGACGATGCGCAGCGCGACATCGGGATCACAGACATGCTGAAGCGCGTCAAGCAGCAGGCCGCAGCGTGCCGCATCGAATCCGCTGGCGGAGAGCTGGCGGAACAGTGAACGGGCTTCGTCGAGATTCTGCAGGCCTGCGTGGATGAGTTCGCGTGCGCTGGTGTCAAAGGTTCCCGGAACAGTCATAACCTACAATTTTACAAGAAACCGTGCCTCCTCGGCCGCGATGACACGGCCGTGTCGTGGCCGGATGGACATAATGGCGGTATGCAACTGTCATCCGCAGAACTGATCGTAACCATCGTCTTCGCCATCGTCGGCTTGCTGATGGGCTTTGTTTCCGGTGCCATGCCGCTGCAGCCGCAGAGGATGACGCCTGCGCAGGCGACCGCGCAGAAGGTGCTCGGCTTCGCCATCGTCGCGGTCGTCGTCGCGCTTGCCCTGGCCTCCATGAACGTCGCCATGTGGACGACGCTCATCGCCGTGGCTCTGGGCATCGCTATCGCCAACGTTCCGGTGATTCGCCGGGCCGTGACCACGCGGATCGCGTGGTTCGCGCCCAAACCCGACTTCAGGCGTAGCAAGCGTCGCCGTCGCTGACGGCAGATACGCGGCGTGCTGTTGCCGGCCGCGCATTCTCATATGGTTGGGGCCAGACAGCCGCATGACTGTCTGGCCCCAACCATTTTGCCGTAATCGGCTGTCTGCCGGGAGTATCATTCCACGGTGAACAGCGGCTCCACGTTGTGCCATATGCGGCGTGTGGTGGCGGGATGATTCATCGAATACAGGTGCACGCCGTCGACGCCGTGGGCCACGAGGTCCGCGATCTGGTCGGAGGCGTAGATGATGCCGGCCGCGCGCAGGTTCTGGATGTCGTCTCCCCAGCGGTCGAGCAGCGCTTCGAGCTTAGCCGGTATGCGCGAGGCATTGACCTTCGCCATGCGCCGCACCGACTTGCCGCCGCGCACGGGCATGATGCCCGCCTCGATCGGCACGTCGATGCCGGCCGCATGAGCCTTGTCGAGGAAACGGTAGAAGTCGTCGTTGTCGTAGAACAGCTGGGAGATCAGATGCGTGACACCGGCGTCCACCTTGATTTTCAGGTTCTCGATGTCCTCGTCGAGCGAGGCGGCCGAATAGTGGCCTTCAGGATAGCAGGCGCCGAACACCTTGAGGCCGGGCTTGCGGTCGTGGATGTAGGCCGCGAGGTCGCTGGCGTGGTTGAAGCGGCCGACCGGCTCCTCGCCGTCGATGTAGTCGCCGCGCAGGGCGAGCACGGCGGAGACGCCTGCCGCCTCGAACATGTCGAGCGCCTCGTCGATCTTCGCCTCATCCGAGTACAGGGCGGTCAGATGCGCCACGGCGGGGATGCCGTATTCCCCGTGGATCGTGTTGGCGATGCGCGCGGTGGCGGTGCGGTCCGAATGCGTGCCGTGCCCGTAGGTGACCGAGATGAAGTCGGGGTTCAGGCCTTCGAGTCCGTCAAGCGTGTCGTAGATGGTCCCGACGGGGGCGTCCCGCTTGGGAGGGAACACCTCCAGCGAAAACATGGGTGTGTGCATATCAGGTTCCTTACTACAAGTATGAAGTTGCCCCCGCCGGCGGGGCTGTCCGGCCGATGCCGGACTGGGGGTGGTCGGGTCATGCTCCACCACCCCCAGTCGCCTACGGCGACAGCCCCCGCCAGCAGGGGCCTATAGGGTCCTACTTCGTGATCTTGGCGCGAACCGCCTTGGCGGCGGCGACCAGGTTCTCCAGGCTCGGCCAGGTCTCGGCGTTACCAC
>OIER01000185.1_pt1 | contig 62101 bp, 61 predicted proteins | sample 1581801 | NCBI WGS metagenome assembly OIER01 (sample SAMN03281006, study PRJEB24777) | human gut metagenome | isolation source: fecal sample PR165 from 1 month old male Malay infant, vaginally delivered... | reverse complement strand
GGTCAAAATCCGGATGCGGCCGTTGCGCGAAACGGACCTTGCATACATTTTCCGCGAAGGCGGCAGGAGGTCCGGATGAGAAAAATTCATGCCTGCGCGTCGACCCGAAGGTATTGTAAATTTTACTTATAAATTTGAAATATTTTACAAGTAAAACTAGTATACATATTGTTTTTTGTTTTCATAAAACGACACTTGCTTGTCACATGTCCTTACATATACTCCGCCATCACAGGCTTTTTGGGAGATCATTTCGATGGCGAAAATAGTGGGTGGTGGCACAAGCGATGTTCTGCACGGGACAGATGAGAACGACAATCTCTGGGGTCTTGGCGGCAATGATATTCTCGACGGCGGCGCGGGCAATGACTTTCTCTATGGCGGGGCTGGGAACGACATCCTGACCAGTTCGAGCGGTTTTGACCAGCTCGAAGGCGGTGATGGAGACGACCGGCTGGTGTTCAACGGCGTTGGCGGCGCTGCGCGCGGCGGCGCGGGTATCGACACCCTTGCGGTCGATCTTTCCCACTCTGCCGAACCGGTCACGTTCAACGGTTCCAGCGGCCACCTCTTTTTCGGGGATGCGACGGTTCCGGCCAATCATCTCTATTTCGTTGACCTGGAGCGGCTTGAGCTGACGACCGGCGCGGGCAATGACAAGATCATTGCGACGAATTTTTCCCATATCGATGTCAACGCCGGCGCAGGTGATGACCGCGTCGAAGGCGGCGACGGCAATGACCGCATATTTGGCGGTGATGGCAATGACACGCTGTTCGGCGGCGGCGGCAATGATGAGATGCATGGCGACGCCGGCAACGATTACATCGACGGCGGCAATGGCGATGACAGCATCTGGGGCGGTGACGGCAAGGATGTTCTCTTCGGCGGCCGGGGCAATGATTACCTCGATGGCGGTGCCGGCAACGATACGCTGAATGGCGGCGACGGCAATGACACGCTGCTGGGCGGCGCGGGTGACGACATCCTCAAGGGCGGGTCGGGCAACGATTTCCTGGATGGCGGTACCGGCACGGACCATCTCTTCGGTGGCGCGGGCGCGGATACATTCATATTCGATGCCAAAACCCTTGGCGGTGTCGACCACATCGCGGATTTCAATGTGGCGGAGGGTGACGTTATCAATCTTCGCGATTTCACCGCGGGCAGCACCGGCATTCACGATTTCGACAGTTTTCTCGCCGCGTCGCACGACACGGCTGACGGCGTCTATGTCAGCTTTGACGGCGATTCCAGCGGCATTCTGATCGAGCATGTGTCCCTTGCCGATCTCTCGCCGGATGACGTTGTTTTTTCTTGAGGTTGCGCAAACACGCGGATGAGCTTTGAAGCAGGCGCAGGCGCTCACGTGCCTGCTTCTCTCCGAAGGTCAGCGCTGCATGGCATAGGCCGGCAGATGGCTCGTGTCCGTGCTGGTTTCATCAAAGCAGAAACCGACCAAGCCGGCGATCATCCGGCTGTCCGGGTGGTCATCGGATGTTGCCATCGGTGCTCGCAGGCTGGTCCCGATCGTTTCCAGTGTCAGTTTTTCACTTGCGTGTGATTTGGCAATACGGATGACGGACGCCGTCGCCATGGTATCGACCGCCTGCGGTGTGTCGCCCAGGCCATCGATAGAGGCCTGCACGGTAGCAGCCAGTCCTTTCGCAGCGGCGATGAGCAGGTCCGGTATCTGCCGCAACCCGCTATAATCGACAAGCGGCGGCTCCATCGACGCCATCAGAATATCGCTGGGCAAGGCAGGCCGCTCGCCGGGTTTCGGCATGTCGTCGGGCAGCACCGCCGGTACGAGGGTGTCGAACGGCCATGCGCGTTTCAGTTCCGCAACCGTCATATCGGCGATGTTCACATCGATGTCGCGGTTCGTGCCATTGGGCCGGTAGGGGCAGCGCGTCTTGCTGCAATTGTTCTGCGAGGCAAATTGCCAGAGCGCATAGTCCTGCCAGTTGCCTTTCGGGAAATGCGGGGCGATGTCGGCCTCATATCGCGCATACCAGAGCGGCAGGCGCGACAGGATCGGCAGTGCCAACCGGTGATCGGCAATATATTTGGCCGTGGTGCCATTGGTGTAGAGCACGGGATAGCGGCCGGTGCGCAGTTTGATCTGTGCGACGAATATCTCGCCGTCCGCCAGCGACATGAACCGGGCGGGGTCATTGTCCTCGATATCGATGGCCATCAACTCGTCACCGGTCGGCTCGGCATAATCGATGAAATGGTTCGCCTGTTCTATCGGGTTGCCGGGACGGGCCAGGTGGTAGGAGCCCCATTTCAGGCCGAGCGCTTTGGCCAGAACGCGCCGTGTCTGGTAGAGCTCGCGCGACACCGCATAGTTGCGCCAGATGCGGCGGCATATTTCCTGATCCTTCGCATCGGCGATGCGTCCGCAATGATAGGCGGCAGGCATGCCATCGGATGCCTTGTGAATGAAGGCGGCAATGCGCGGATCCCTGACGATTTCCGGGAGATTGAATGAATTGTGCTCATAGCCGTCGAGAACGATGGCGCGCTGCTGGTTGGACCAGGGGGTCTGGAACTGGGAGTCCGCACGGGAAGGGGCGCTGGACATCAACGCGGTGACAAGGGCAGCAAGGGCGAAAACCTGCGCTCGGATTGTCAAATGCCTGTCCCTTCACACCTCGTGGTCTGCTGCTTCCGATACAAGCGCCCATGATCGCTGGTTCATGGTTAAAATGCCGTAAAGCACAAGGGTTCATCGGCGAGAACGCCTGTCGGAGTCGCGGGATCATGTGTCTGCAGTGCCGAACAGACCGCGCCGCAGAAAGGTCAACGGGCAGGTTTTCTTACGTTTACGTAAAAATCCACTTGCCTTGCCAGGCTGGGGGCGGCAATGTCTATCCGCAACGACGCAGCATCACTGGATGAGGAGACTTGTGATCAATGTACCGGGCGCCCGTCGAGGAAATCGCACACACACTGAAGAAAATTGCCGGTCTGGACGAGGCCATCGCCGCCGGGCGTTTTGCCGAGCTCTCCGACGATCTGGTCGATGCCATCCTGGAAGAGGCGGGTAAATTCGCGTCCACGCGCGTTGCGCCGCTCCTGGAGGTTGGTGACAAGCACGGAACACCGCTGAAAGATGCCGAAGTCACCATGCCGCCCGGCTGGAAAGATGTTTACAGCGACTGGATCGGTGGCGGCTGGAATGCCCTGACCGGCAAGGAAGAGTTCGGCGGACAGGGTCTGCCGATGATGCTCGCGGTGGCGGCGCTGGAAATGTGGAATTCCGGCTCCATGGCTTTCGGCATCGGACCGACATTGACACTCGGGGCCATCGAGGCGCTGGAAGCCCACGCGACGGATGATCTGAAACATACCTATCTGCCAAAGCTCGTCTCCGGCGAGTGGATGGGAACCATGAACCTCACCGAACCGCAGGCCGGTTCCGATGTGGGAGCATTGCGCTCGCGGGCTGAGCGGGCCGATGACGGCACGTACCGCATTTTCGGTCAGAAGATTTTCATCACCTATGGCGAGCATGACCTTACGGACAATATCATCCATCTGGTTCTGGCGCGTCTGCCCGATGCGCCTGCGGGAACCAAGGGAATATCGCTGTTTCTGGTGCCGAAATTCCTGGTGAATGCCGATGGTTCGCTCGGCGCCCGCAATGATGTGTTCTGCAGCGGCGTCGAGCACAAGATGGGCATTCACGGCTCGCCCACCTGCACGATGATCTATGGCGATGGTTTTGCCAGGGACGCGGAGCCGGGCGCCATCGGCTGGCTTATCGGCGAAGAAAACCGCGGTCTGGCCTGCATGTTCACCATGATGAACAATGCAAGGCTGGCCGTGGGCATCCAGGGGGTTGCGGTGGCGGAGGCCGCCTATCAGAAATCACTTGGCTATGCGCAGGAGCGCCGCCAGATGCGCGCGCCGGGCTGGACGGGTGAGGGCATGAGCCCGATCATCGAACACCCTGACGTGCAGCGCAATCTCCTGACCATGAAGGGCCTGACCGGTGCGGCCCGCTCCATCGCCTATGCCTGCGCCCACGCGCTGGATATGGCGCGGACCGGCGCGGATGACGACAAAAAGCACTGGGCGGATCGCGCCAACCTGCTGACGCCGGTCGCCAAGGCATTTTCCACCGATGTGGGTGTGGATGTCGCGTCCATCGGCATCCAGATCCATGGCGGCATGGGCTTCATCGAAGAGACTGGCGCCGCACAGTTTTTGCGCGATGCCCGCATTGCCCCGATCTATGAGGGAACCAACGGCATTCAGGCCATCGATCTCGTCCAGCGCAAGCTGCCGCTCGATGGCGGCAACCACGTCAAGACCTATATCGCCGAGCTGCGCACGGTGGCCGAAGCCGTTTCGCTGAGCAACAGCACCGGTTTCGGCAACACGGCGGAGCGCCTGCAGGCCGGTCTTGACGATCTGGAGGCAACGACGCTCTGGCTGCAGCAGACCCTTGCCGGCGGTGACATCAGCAATGCGCTTGCCGGAGCGACGCCCTATCTGCGCCTCTTCGGCCTGGCTGCCGGTGCAACCTATCTCGCCAAGGGTGCGCTGGGTGGCGACAATACCGGCCGGACGGCTCTTGCGCGATTCTTCGCCGAAAATCTTCTCAACGAAACGTCGGCGCTGAAAGATCGCGTCATCAACGGTGCGCCGAGCCTGCTTGGTGCCCGTGCCGCATTGCAATAGGGAAACTTCATGTCAGATCATATCGTCATCGAGCGCCACGGCGCCGTCCAGACCATCCGGATGAACCGCCCGGACAAGAAGAATGCCCTGACACGGGCCATGTATGCGGCCATGACCGCAGCGCTGGTGGAAGGCGATGCGAATCCGGATATCCGCACCCATGTATTCCTGGGGGTGCCGGGCTCCTTCTCCTCCGGCAATGATCTGCAGGATTTCATGGCCTTTGCCACCTCGGGTACGATGGGCACCGAGGTTGTTGAGTTCCTCATCGCATTGACCAACAGCAGAAAGCCGGTTGTTGCGGGTGTGGATGGGCTTGCCATCGGCATCGGCTCGACGCTCAATTTCCATTGCGACTTGACCTTCGCCACGCCGCAATCCCTGTTCAAGACGCCCTTCGTCGATCTGGGTCTTGTACCCGAAGCGGGTTCGAGCCTGCTCGGACCTGCCCTGATGGGCCGTCAGCAGGCCTTTGCCTTCCTGGCGATGGGTGCAGGGTTGAACGCGGCCGAAGCGAAGGACGCCGGTCTTGTCTACCGGATCGTCGAGGCGGACCAGCTGGAAAGCACTGTTCTGGCAGTGGCGACGGAAATTGCCGCCAAGCCGCCGGAAGCCATGCAGATCTCGCGCGATCTCCTGCGCATGCCGCGCGCCGAAACGGTCGAGCGCATCAAACTGGAGGCCGGGCATTTTGCGGAACGGCTCCAGTCGGAAGAAGCACGGGGCGCCCTGATGGCCTTCCTGACGCGTAAGAAGGGCTGAAGAGCCCTATGGGTACAAGCGGGTTTTGCCCCAGTCGCCATCCGGCGTCGCGCGGCTGAAAACCATGCGGTCGTGCAGGCGGAAAGGCCGGTCATGCCAGAATTCAATGGATGTCGGGCGAATGCGGAAGCCCGACCAGTGGGCGGGCCGGGGTATCTCGCCGATGGCATAGCGGGCAGTGTATTCCGCGACGGCTTTTTCCAGGGCAAAACGGCTTTCCAGCGGCCGGGATTGCTTGGAAGCCCAGGCGCCGATACGGCTGCCGCGCGGGCGGGTGGCGTAGTAGGCATCGGCTTCCGCATCGCTGACAATTTCCACGGGACCGCGCACACGCACTTGACGGCGCAGCGTTTTCCAATGAAAACACATGGCGGCCTTCATTGAGCCCAGTATTTCCTGACCTTTCTGACTTTCAAAATTTGTATAAAAAACAAAGCCTTGCTCGTCAAAACCTTTAAGAAGAACCATGCGGACATCCGGCAGGCCATCACTATCCACCGTTGCAAGAGCAACAGCATTCGGGTCATTCGGCTCGGATTTGGTTGCATCTTTGAGCCATTCGTCGAAGAGCGCGAAGGGTTCGGTTTTTTCTGTGAAGTCACCGGTTGTTAACTTCATTTCACCCATAGTCATAGCTGGTTGACCTTGTTAAAGAGAGATATGCGTTTGGCATTGGCAATACCAGATATCAAGAACCTTGGGGCGAAAATTCCGGTGCGGACAGCGCCGTTTGCCGCTGTTTTTGTGCTCTGTCTTCTCTCCGGCTGTGCCATGAAAAGCTTCAGCGTCGAGAACGCGGTCCCGGACAAGGCGACAGTGACGGGTTCGGTTGCTCCGGCGCCGCAGGTGGATGCCAAGGGTGCCGCCGACCAGTCGACGGTCCGCAATATCGTGTCCGCGCTGAACTTTACCCAATGGGGCAACAAGCCGCTGCCATGGTCCAATCCGGAGACCGGCAGTCAGGGCACGATCACGGCAATCGCCGAGAAAAAGACCGAGACAGGGCTCTGCCGTGAATTCCAGACATCGCGCGAATCTTTTGACGGCGTCATGCTCTACAAGGGTGAGACCTGCATGCAGGACGGCGGACAATGGACGCTGAAATCCTTCGCACCGATTTGATTCTCTGCAACTGAATGATATTTTCGATGGAACCGGGCAGCGATTGCAGATTTCTTGACAGAAAGTCTGGAATTTCTTCCTATTGATGCGCATATTCCTATTGATGCGCATATAACGGGCAAATCCCCAACGCACCCCGTTTATGCCAGTGGAACGAATGTGACATTCGCATCCCATTGTACATGACGAGGAATATGCGAATGTCACATTCGTTCCACTAGGAAGGGCACACACATGCGCGATCCTTATACCGTGCTGGGCGTCGCCAAGACGGCGAAGCCTGAAGAAATCAAGTCGGCGTTTCGCAAGCTCGCCAAGAAATATCATCCTGACCAGAACCAGGATGACCCGAAGGCGCAGGCAAATTTCTCCGAGATCAACCAGGCCTATGAGATCATCGGCGACAAGGAACGTCGCGGCCAGTTTGACCGGGGCGAGATCGACGCCGAGGGCAAGCAGCGGGCGCCGCAGGGTTTCGAAGGGTTTTCCGGCGGCGGCGATCCCTTTGCCGGTTTTGGCGGTGCACGCGGTGCGCGGTCCGGCGGATTCGACTACCGCAGCACGGCCGGTTTTGGTGCTGAAGATATTCTGAGCAGCCTCTTCGGCGAGGGCGCCGGCGCTTTCGGCGGCGGACAGCGCCGCGCAGGCCCGCGCAAGGGCACGGACCTCCAGGCCACCATCGACGTGACGCTTGAGCAGGCTGTCGGTGCCGAGAAGGTTGAAGCGGTTTTTCCAAACGGTAAAAGGCTGGCGATCAAGCTGCCTGCGCAGGTTGAAAATGGTCAAACGATTCGCCTGAAGGGGCAGGGCGAGGCCATTCCCGGCGGAACACCCGGCGATGCGCTGGTCACGATACGTTTCAGGCCGCACCCGAAATTCAAGGTGGAAGACCACGACCTGCATCTCGACCTGCCGGTGTCGTTGCGCGATGCGGCACTCGGTTCCCGGCAGGAAGTCGAGACCCTGAATGGCCGTGTGGCGGTGAAAATAGCGCCATGGACCAGTTCTGACCGGGTTTTGCGCCTGAAAGGCAAGGGTTTGCCGAAAAAGCCGGATGGTCACGGCGATCTCTTTGTTCATGTTCGCGTCATGTTGCCCGAGCATGGTGATGCGGCATTGGAAGCATTTCTGCGCGATTCGAGTCTCTGAAAATCAACGGTTCCCGAAAATCCTTGACGAAACTGACACGATGCTTGAAGCCCGGCGCGGGCTGTGCGATACCGCAAATCAATCATATGTCTTTCGTGAAGGGTTGGTAAATGACCGCCAAAACTGGTTTGATGCAAGGTAAACGCGGACTTATTATGGGCGTTGCCAATAATCGGTCGATCGCCTGGGGCATTGCCAAGGCGGCCCATGATGCCGGTGCCGAGCTTGCTTTCACCTATCAGGGTGATGCGCTGAAGAAGCGCGTCGAGCCGCTGGCGCAGGAACTCGGGGCTTTTCTCTGCGGCCATTGCGATGTTTCGGATGCCTCGACCATCGATGCGTGCTTTGCCGCTCTGGAAGAGAAGTGGGGCAAGATCGACTTTCTGGTGCATGCCATCGGTTTCTCCGACAAGGACGAACTGACCGGCCGCTATGTCGATACATCAGAAGCGAATTTCACCAAGACCATGCTGATTTCGGTGTTCTCGCTGACGGCCGTTGCCAAGCGTGCGGAAAAGCTGATGACCGATGGCGGCTCGATCCTGACGCTGACCTATTACGGCGCGGAAAAGGTCATGCCGAATTACAACGTCATGGGCGTTGCCAAAGCGGCGCTGGAAGCCAGCGTGAAATATCTGGCTGTGGATCTCGGCCCGGACAATATCCGCGTCAATGCGATCTCTGCCGGTCCGATCAAGACGCTGGCCGCGTCGGGCATCGGCGATTTCCGCTACATCCTCAAATGGAACGAATACAACGCCCCGTTGCGCCGTACCGTTACCATCGAGGAAGTCGGCGATGCCGGCCTGTATTTCCTCTCCGACCTGTCCCGTTCGGTCACGGGCGAAATTCACCATGCCGACAGCGGCTATCATGTCGTTGGCATGAAGGCTGTGGACGCGCCGGATATCTCTGTCGTCAAGGACTAGCTCCAAAGTGCATCTGCCGGACTCGATTGTTTATTTCTCGCGTCACGGCGAGACGGACTGGAACGTGTCCGAGCGAATCCAGGGGCAGGAAGACGTCGATATCAATGCGCGCGGCCAGCAGCAGGCCGCACGCAACGGCGATATGCTCAAATCCCTGATCGGGGAGGGCGCGGGTTTCGACTTTGTCGCCAGCCCCTTGCGCCGCACGCGCGATACGATGGAGCGCATCAGGACCCGCATGGGGATCGATCCCTGGGCCTACCGCACCGATGCCCGCCTCATGGAGGTGAATTTCGGTGCTTGGCAAGGTTATATGCTGGAAGACATCGAAGCCCGTTCTCCCGACCTCGTGGCCGCACGGGCCCGGGACAAATGGAACTTTGTTCCGCCGGGGCCTACCGCCGAAAGCTACGCCATTCTGGCGATACGGATAGGGAACTGGCTGTCAGAAGTGCAGGAGCCGACCGTATGCGTGACGCATGGCGGCTGCATGCGCACGATTTTCCAGATGGTGGAAGGCCTTGATGGCCATGATGCGGCGAACCTCGCCATCACCCAGGATAAAATTCTGCGCCTTGAGAAGGGCAGTCTGACCTGGATGTAACCATCCAGGCCTCAGCTTGTGACGAACAGGTGCTATTGTACCGATTCTTCGATATCGGTGATGAAGCGCTCTTTGTTGACCAGATCGAACATGATCGTGACCTTCATGCCCTTGTCGATGGCGCTGAAGTCGAATTCGCCCGGCAGCTTGTAGACCTTGCCATCGTCGAGGGTAATGGTCGAATTGTCTTCGTCGATTTTGGTGATGGTGCCCTGCGCATCGTCAGCGAGCGCGCCGACCGGAAGCAGGGAAGCGACGAACATGAAGGTCGCGACGATGAAACGCATTTTGATATCCTCTTTAATCAAAATCTGGTGGCCGATTTGTCCGTCACCTTAAAGCGCGCATTTGTGGCAAAACAATTGCTTTTTTCGTGGTGGACGAAGGAATTTCAGCGGCGGGTTTGACCACAGGCGTAAACGCTCATAAAACCCCCTGACATAACGCCGGGTAATCTCATGTCGCATAATACTTTCGGTCATCTTTTTCGTGTCACCACCTGGGGTGAAAGCCATGGAATCGCGCTTGGTTGCGTGGTCGACGGCTGTCCGCCCGGTATCAGCTTTACCGAAGCCGAGATTCAGGCCTATCTGGACAAACGCAAGCCCGGCCAATCGAAATACACCACCCAGCGGCGCGAGCCGGACCAGGTGAAAGTCCTGTCCGGCTTCATGCTGCAGGATGACGGCGTCACCATGATCTCCACGGGCACGCCGATTTCGATGATGATCGAGAACACGGACCAGCGCTCCAAGGACTATGGCGATATCGCCCGCCAGTATCGTCCCGGCCACGCCGATTACACCTATGACGTCAAATACGGCATCCGCGACTATCGCGGCGGCGGGCGCTCATCGGCGCGGGAAACCGCGGCGCGCGTTGCCGCCGGGGCCATTGCCCGCAAGGTCGTCCCCGGCCTGATCGTGCGCGGTGCGCTGGTGGGCATGGGCATTCACACGATCGACCGTGATCGCTGGGACTGGGACGAGGTGGACAACAACCCGTTCTTCACGCCGGACCCCGGCTCCGTCGACCTCTTCGCCGGCTATCTCGACGGTATCCGCAAGGCGGGTTCCTCCATCGGCGCCGTCGTTGAAATCGTCGCTGAAAATGTGCCGGCGGGGCTCGGTGCGCCCGTCTATGGCAAGCTCGATCAGGATATCGCCAGCTATCTCATGTCCATCAATGCGGTGAAGGGCGTCGAAATCGGCGACGGTTTCGCAGCGGCCACGCTGAGCGGTGAGGAAAACGCCGACCAGATGCGCATGGACAATCACGGCAAGCCGATTTTCCTGTCCAATCATGCCGGTGGCATTCTCGGCGGCATTTCCAGCGGCGCACCCATCGTCGCGCGCTTTGCCGTCAAGCCCACCTCATCCATCCTCACCCCGCGCCAGAGCATCGATGCCGATGGCAGGCAGGTGGATGTGATGACCAAGGGCCGGCACGATCCCTGCGTCGGCATCCGCGCTGTCCCCATCGGCGAAGCCATGGTTGCCTGCGCGATTGCCGATCATTATCTCAGACATCGCGGCCAGACCGGCCGCATCTAAAGCATCTAATCAAGAGGCGCATACATGGCTTACAATCAGAAACGGGTCGTCGATGCGCTGCGTGCGTTCGAACGCGGTGAAATCGTCGTTGTCATGGATGATGACGGGCGCGAGAACGAGGGTGACCTGATCGTCGCGGCGGTGCATTGCACCCCGGAAAAGATGGCGTTCATCGTGCGTCACACCTCCGGCATCGTCTGCACGCCCATGCCGCGCGACCACGCCAAGCGCCTCAATCTGGCGCCGATGGTGGCCGAGAACGACGCGCCGCATTCCACCGCCTTCACGGTGACAGTCGACTACAAGCACGGCACCACCACGGGCATTTCCGCCGATGACCGCACCCTGACCGTGCGCAACCTCGCCAATCCCAATGCCGGCGCTGCCGATTTCGTGCGTCCGGGACACATTTTCCCGCTGATCGCGCGCGAGGGCGGCGTGCTCATGCGCTCCGGCCACACGGAAGCGGCCGTTGACCTGTGCAAGCTCGCCGGCCTGCCGCCGGTCGGCGTCATCTGCGAACTCGTCAACGATGACGGTTCGGTGATGCGCGGTCCGCAGGTGGCAAGTTTTGCCGAAACCCACACGCTGCAGCAGGTGACGGTGGCCGATCTCATCGCCTACCGCCAGCGCAAGGAAACCCTGATCGAGCGCATTGGCGAATATGAGATCGATACCTGCGCCGGGCAGGCAAAGGCGATCACCTACGCGCTGCCATGGGAGCCGATGCACCACGCTGCCATCGTTTTCGGCGATATCCGCGACGGCGAGGACGTGCCTGTGCGCCTGCAGCGTGAGGACATTCTCAGCGACGTCTTTGGTGCGCGCAACACGCTCGACAGCATCATGAAGCGCATTGCCGAGGAAAAACGCGGCGTCATCGTCTATCTGCGCGAAGGCTCCGTCGGTGTCGGGCGGGATGACGATCGCAACCGCGCCACGCTGCAGGATCGCGAGGCGCATGCGGAAGCCAAGGTGCGCGAGGAAGAATGGCGCCAGATCGGCCTTGGCGCGCAGATCCTGAAAGATCTCGGCATCACCTCGATCCGCTTGCTGTCATCGCGTGAGCGGCACTATGTCGGTCTCGAAGGCTTTGGCATCCAGATCACGCGAACCGACATCATCTGAGCCCAGGCATCGGGCGCCGATATTCGCGGCGCCCCGTCACCTCGTTTGCACTGCGTTTTGTGTGGCGAGTGTATCGCCGGGTTGATCGAGCAGGAGCAGTGCCGGGCTTTCTTTAGCGTCAGGACTATGCCTGATGATGTGAACACGGTTGTTCACATCATGATGAACGGAGTAGACCAGCTCTCCATCAAACCCCCTTTCTGCTCTTCTGCTCTCGATGCGAAACCGCATGATCAGCGCGACCAGCACCAACACAAAGGTGGGCGGAACGATCAGCCATAGAATCTTAAGCCAGTCCGACAGTGACTGGTACGTATCGAAAAAATCCTGCCAGAAATTGTAGTCGTTCAAAGCACATGCCTCGCTAATACGTCAAAGCCTTCATAGCTCGAATAAATATGTATTAAAGTACATTGAAGAAACTGCCGTCAAGCGGCTTCGTGCCTCTTATGGATATCAAGAAGCGATTTGGTCTGGCTGTGAAGGAAAGACGGGGTGCCCTGGGTATCTCGCAGGAAGAACTGGCGATGCGCATTGGCGCAGACCAGGCTTATGTCAGCCGCATGGAAGCGGGCCGGATGAATGTTACGCTGGAAACCGCCGAGCAGGTTGCAACGGCAATGCATTGCGACGTTGCAGAGCTGCTTGGCGAAGCGGGATAATGAGTTTCCAAGGCCATCCCGTTTTTGATCTGCCTCCCCACGGACGATGCTGGGGAAGTGGAGCGGACGCGGAATTTAACTTTGCATTCGCGGTTCGATCTTTGTGTATTCATGGGCTGCATTCCCCGTTATGCGTGGTTCGACAAGCTCACCATGAGGGATGTGGTTTAGCTGTAATGCCAATCTGATACGTTGCAGGATGCAGCTTCTGCAATCCTCGCCCTCCCTCATGGTGAGCTTGTCGAACCACGAACCACGAACCAAAAACCAATATGCCTGCGCCGGGAAACCCCTAAACCCGCCGCTCCTTGATCGTGTTCATGACAAAGCTCGTCTCGATGGAGGCGACGCATTTCAGCCGGGCGATCTTCTCCTTGATGAAGCGCTCATATTGTTCCAGCCCGGCACTCATGACTTTCAGCACATAATCGCGCGAGCCGGTGACAAGGTGGCATTCCAGCACCTCGTCCCAGCCGCGGATCGCCTCCTCGAACATGACGATCTCATCCTCATGCTGGCGGCTGAGCCGGATCGTGGCAATGGCGGCCATGGTCCAGCCCTCGATGACAGGGTCGACGAGGGCCGTGTACCCCCGGATGATGCCTGCTTCCTCCATCCGCCGCAGGCGGCGCAGGCAGGGGGAAGGGGACAGTCCGACCCGCTCGGCCAGATCGTTGTTGGTGATCCGCGCATCCGCCTGCAGTTCCCTGAGAATGCGCCGGTCGGTTTCGTCAGCAATTTTCTGCGTCATAATCTCTCATTCATGGCAATTGTTAGCGTCAATCAATGCAATTTGATCGTAAAAAGCAAGGATTGATCCCTGCATTTGATATAATTTGCTTGATAGCACCCCACCCCTCACGCGAGGAGATTCGCATGGCCGCTCCCCATCCGTCCAAAACCCATATCGGCAACCACAAATTGCATCCTGAAACATTGATGCTGAATTATGGCTACGATCCGGAACTGTCGGAAGGCGCTGTCAAGCCGCCGGTGTTCCTGACCTCGACCTTCGTGTTCAAATCCGCCGAGGAAGGCCGCGATTTCTTTGATTTCGTCTCCGGCCGCAAGGAGCCGCCGGCCGGCGTCGGTGCCGGCCTCGTCTATTCGCGTTTCAACCACCCCAACAGCGAAATCGTCGAGGACCGCTTGGCTGTCTATGAGCGCACGGAAAGCTGCGCGCTGTTCTCCTCCGGCATGTCGGCCATTGCGACGACCCTGCTGGCCTTCGTGCGTCCGGGCGATGCGGTGCTGCATTCGCAGCCGCTCTATGGCGGCACGGAAACCCTGCTGGCGAGGACATTCTTCAATATGGGCGTGGCTGCCGTCGGCTTTGCCGATGGCGTCAACGAAGCCTCGGTGCAGGCGGCAGCCGATGAGGCGATGAGCAAAGGCCGCGTCTCCATCATCCTCATCGAAACGCCCGCCAACCCGACCAACAGCCTGGTCGATGTGCCGATGATCCGCCGCATTGCCGACGCCATCGGCAAAAAGCAGGGGCACACGCCGGTGATCGCCTGCGACAACACCCTGCTCGGACCGGTTTTCCAGCGCCCGATCGAGCACGGTGCTGATATCTCCCTGTATTCGCTGACCAAATATGTCGGCGGCCATTCCGATCTGATCGCCGGTGCGGCACTCGGCTCGAAGGCCGTGATGAAACAGGTCAAGGCGCTGCGCGGTGCCATCGGCACGCAGCTCGACCCGCATTCCTGCTGGATGCTCGGCCGCTCGCTGGAAACCCTGAGCATCCGCATGGAAAAGGCCGATAACAATGCGCTCGCCGTCGCGGATTTTCTGCGCGATCATCCGAAAGTGGAAAAAATCCACTATCTGCCCTATCACGACGCGAACTCACCGCTCGGCCGCACCTTTGTCACGCAATGCACCGGTGCCGGTTCCACCTTCTCGTTCGATATTCGCGGTGGCCAGCCCGCAGCCTTCAAGTTCCTGAATGCGCTGCAAATCCTCAAGCTGGCGGTCAGCCTCGGCGGCACCGAATCCCTCGCCAGCCACCCCGCCACCATGACCCATTCCGGCGTGCCCGTGGATGTGCGCCAGCGGATCGGCGTGCTCGATTCGACCATCCGGCTATCGATCGGCATTGAACACCCCGACGATCTGATCGCCGACCTTACCCAAGCCCTGGCGGCGGCCTGACCGGCGGAGCGTCCTCCAGTTCCAGCGGGAAGGGCGTTGGCTCCCACACCTTCTCTAGCTTGAAGGTCGCAATCATCTGAGCCTCCCATTGATGCATGATTCTAGCAAGTTCGGCGCGGTCTTCTTGGCGTAACGCGGTATAGAACGATGGAGACTTAGCTGCAGTAGCAGGAAAAGTTGCAGGATCATTACACCAGAGATTCCTTGCCTCTTCGAAGTTTCCTTCTGCAACAGCTAGAAGCATGCGCGTAAATACATCTCTTTCAAGGGAGTTTTCCAGCGGTCGCTTTATCGAAGCAAATGCCGCAAAATCATCAAAAGATGTGATCGCCCGCAATTCGGGTAGAACTTCGTGTTCGATCATTTGGGTCATGACGCCGATCGCTTCCGGATTGGCTATGTCCCATGTGCGAAAAGTACTGCTCGTGACCCTGCCGCCCCATCCCAATGTGAACATTCTTCGACTACGGAAGAGAATATCGACGACCTTTGTTGGCACAAATTCGTTCGGTTCCCCGCAGCGATCCACAAAAACGCCTCGCATTATGTGATGGACCGGCTTGATGATAAGAAACCGGCCAACCAGTGCCAGATCGGAATGGCGTGACAAAAGCGGTTTCAATAAGTGCCGAACTTGCGCGACAGTGGTCATTGATCAGGCCTTACTTCAGTGACGATGATTTTGGGGTTGTTTGGGTAATGTCTTGAGACCGATTCACCAATTTCGATCACGCGGGGAAAGCTAAGACCGCTGCGCCCGGTTTTAATATCGTAGACACAAACGACGTTGTCGTGGACTCTTCCCAGAACATCGATTCTGATAGAACCTCTTTTGCTATATGAAGGATCCTGATGATAAATACTTTTATCATCCATGACGTCTTCGTTATATTTTACATAGGATTGCTCGGCGAATAATTGGCCGGCATAATTGTTTTTGACCAACTGATTCAGCTTTGAATGTACTGCTGTGCCCCACAATACCGGTGATGAATAATTGGAGGCTTTACCCGCGGAGTTTTTGGCTAAATTGGTGAGGTTCTGAACAGTGCCGTATTCAGGGCAGTCCTCTTTGACCTGATCCTTCGTAATCAATTTTACCTCCGCAGACGGCCTTGTCGTCGTTCTTTCTCCGGGATTGTCGGGCTTCCAATCTTTCGGTCGAAACAGAAATATCGGTGTCTTTGTCGGATCGGGTTGCTTTAAGAGGCGATTGAACTCGTCTATGCCTTCCTTCAATGGCTTTGAGCCCGGTTCGTCGGGCTTTCGCAGAACATGCTCGACCAGAGCTCTAGTGCCCATCACCGTTGCGGCGGCCAATCCAACAGCGCTCGGACCAACACTGATCCACTGTCCACCCTCCGGTACTCCGGCTGGCTCGCGCGGCTGGTCGGGATCGTATTTCCGCAGGAGATCGATTTCCTCCTGCAGCCTGAGTTCGGCCTCCAGCAAGGCGCGCTGATAGTCGAGCTGGCGGTACTGATCGCTGCGCAGGCTGTTGGGCGGTGCGAGTTTCAGCGCCTTGAGCTGGAGCGCGTTGGCGGAAAGATGCCAGCGGAGCCGGAGGTGTCTGGAAGAATGTTCATTCTGCAAAGTCATGAATACTATCCTTTAAAGGGATAATATTCCTACATAGGGCGGGAGGCCGTCAATTAGACATTGGTCGCGGTTTTCGCTGAAATATGCAAAATTTCAGGCGCGGTGGCACCGCTGATCCCGCCCGAAGTTCGGGAAAACCATGCAAGGTCCGCTGCTTTGGCTCTTGTGCGAAGCGCGGTGTCTGTGCACATTCTCCCGGCGCAACCCAAGCCTTGTGCCGATGTCCATTCACAGTTGCAGAAAGCCGATATGGTCACCCGTCTTTACACGCACCCGATCTATCTCGAGCATTTGACGCCCGTCGGCCATCCCGAGCGCCCGGACCGGCTGCGGGCGCTGAACAAGGTGCTGGAGGACAGTGCGTTCGATGCCCTGGACCGGACGCTGGCGCCGCCGGGCGACGCGGCAACCATCCTCTATGCTCATCCGGATCATTATCTCGAGCGGGTCCGTGAGGCCATTCCGGACGCGGGAATCACCCGGGTCGATGCCGATACCTCCGTCAGCCCGAAGAGCTGGGAAGCGGCGCTTGCCGCCATCGGCGCGGCCAATGCGGCGGTCGATGATGTCTTTACCGGCCAGGCGGACAATGTCTTTGTCGCATCGCGCCCGCCGGGCCACCATGCGGAGCGCAACCGGGCCATGGGCTTTTGCCTGTTCAACAATGCCGCCATCGCCGCCCGCCACGCCCAGAAGGCGCATGGGGCTGAGCGGATCGCCATCGTTGACTGGGATGTGCACCACGGCAATGGCACGCAGGACATTTTCTGGGATGATCCGTCCGTGCTTTACTGCTCGACCCATCAGATGCCGCTCTATCCCGGCACCGGCGCCAGGGATGAAACGGGTGCAGGCAATATCGTCAATGCGCCGCTCGCCCCGCAGACCGGGAGCGCGGATTTCCGCGAGGCGTTCAAGACGCGTATCCTGCCGTCGCTCGACAGCTTCCAGCCGGATCTGATCATCATTTCGGCCGGTTTCGACGCGCATCATCGCGATCCCCTGGCCGAGATCAATCTGGACGAGGATGATTTCGACTGGGCCACCGGCGTTTTGCTGGAAAGAGCTGGGAAGTACGCGTCGAACCGGCTTGTCAGCCTGCTGGAAGGCGGCTACGACCTGAAGGGCTTGTCGCTGTCTGCCGGCGCACATATCAAACGTTTGATGAAAGGTTGAAACCATGGCCGATGTACAACCCAATGCCGATATCGCCGCCATGAGCTTCGAGCAGGCGCTCGATCAACTGGAAAAGATTGTCGATGATCTCGAGCGCGGCGATGTGCCGCTTGAGCAGTCGATCCGCATCTATGAACGCGGCGAAGCCCTGAAAAAACATTGCGATACGCTGTTGCGCGCCGCGGAGGACAAGGTCGAAAAAATCCGGCTGGGCCGCGACGGCCAGCCCGCCGGCACCGAGCCGCTCGACCCGGATTAGACCGCGGCTGTTCAGCCGGGCTGCGAGACGCTATGATGTGGCTCCGATGAGTTGGAGCAGCGTTGATGAGTTTTTTTCCCGGCAATGATCCGCAACCCGGCGACACCACGGCCGTTGATTCGATTGAAACGCTGATCATCCCGCGCACGAGCGATGTCGGCGGCCTGCAGGTTCGTCGCGCGCTGCCCACCGCCAAGCGGCGGCTTGTCGGCCCGTTCATTTTCTTTGACCGCATGGGACCGGCCATCCTGCGTCCCACCGATGCGCTCGATGTCCGGCCGCACCCGCACATCGGCCTGTCCACGGTAACCTATCTCTTTGACGGCAATGTCCGTCATCGCGACAGTCTCGGCACCGAAATGGTCATCCGGCCGGGTGACGTCAATCTGATGACCGCCGGCCGCGGTATTGTCCATTCCGAACGCTCGCCGGAAGAGCTGCGCACCCAGCCGCTGCCCATATCGGGCCTGCAAACATGGCTGGCGCTGCCCGATCATCTCGAGGAAATCGACCCGACCTTTGCCAATACGGCGGCGGGCGAACTGCCGGTGCTGCGCGAGGCCGGCATGGAAGCCCGCGTTGTCATGGGAACATTCCATGGCGCGGGATCGCGGGTAAAGCAGCATGCCGAGACACTCTATGTCGATATCCGCCTGCAACCGGGCGGGCATATCCAGATACCGGCAGATGCGGCGGAAGAGCGGGCAATCTATACCCTGGATGGGTCCGTGGACATTTCGGGGGAGAGTTTTCCTGCCGATCGCCTGCTGGCCTTCCGCGCCGGAGACGAAATTGTCGTATCGGCACCGCAGGGTGCGCATTTCATGCTGTTCGGCGGCGCGACCATGCCATCCAAGCGCTATGTCTGGTGGAATTTTGTCTCGTCATCGAAAGAGCGGATCGAACAGGCGAAAGAGGAATGGCGCTCGGGCCGTTTCGATATCGTGCCGGGCGACGAGGAAGAATTCATCCCTCTGCCTGAAAATTGACATGCGCAGCGGGAAGGCTGGCCTTCTTGCTGCTTCGGCGGAATTCATCTAGGAAGCGCCAGCCTTCTGGCAAGAATTGACCTTGGAACTGGAACCTGTGCTTTGGCAAAGAAACTGGAAACACCGCTGCTCGACCGCGTCACAATCCCCGCGGATTTGCGCGCCTTGCAGGAGACCGACCTGCCGCAACTGGCACAGGAGCTGCGGGCGGAGCTGGTGGATGCCGTTTCGACCACCGGCGGTCATCTCGGTGCCGGTCTTGGCGTTGTCGAGCTGACGGTTGCGCTGCATCACGTTTTCGATACGCCGCATGACCGGATCATCTGGGATGTCGGCCATCAGGCCTATCCGCACAAGATACTGACCGGCCGCCGCGACCGTATCCGCACGCTGCGGCAGGAGGGCGGGCTTTCCGGTTTCACCAAGCGCAGCGAGAGCCAATACGACCCTTTTGGCGCCGCCCATTCTTCGACGTCCATTTCCGCCGGCCTCGGCATGGCGGTTGCCAGCGATCTCTCGGGCATCAAGCGCAATGTGATCTCGGTCATCGGCGATGGCGCCATGTCGGCGGGCATGGCCTATGAGGCGATGAACAATGCCGGTGCGCTCGATGCGCGGCTGATCGTGATCCTCAATGACAATGACATGTCGATTGCGCCGCCCACGGGAGCCATGAGTGCCTATCTCGCGCGGCTGGTGTCTGGCCGGACCTACCGCTCCATTCGCGAGACCGCCAAGCAGTTGGCGAAGAAACTGCCGAAATTCCTGCAGGAAAAAGCCCGGCTCTCGGAAGAATATGTGCGCGGTTTCTGGACCGGCGGCACGATGTTCGAGGAACTCGGCTTTTACTATGTCGGCCCGATTGACGGGCACAATCTCGACCACCTCCTGCCGGTTCTGAAAAATGTCCGCGATACGATGGATGGCCCCGTGCTGGTTCATGTGGTCACCCAGAAGGGCAAGGGCTATGCCCCGGCGGAAGCCGCCGCCGACAAGTATCATGGCGTCAACAAGTTCGACGTCATCACCGGCGCACAGGCCAAGCCGCCGGCGAACGCGCCGAGCTACACCAAGATTTTTGCAACGAGCCTGATCGAGGAGGCCCGCCACGACGACAAAATCGTCGCCGTAACCGCCGCCATGCCGGGTGGCACCGGGCTCGATCTCTTCGGCGAAGTCTTTCCGGACCGGGTGTTCGACGTCGGCATTGCCGAGCAGCACGCCGTCACCTTTGCCGCGGGCCTCGCGACGGAAGGTTTCAAGCCGTTTGCCGCGATCTATTCCACCTTCCTGCAGCGCGGCTACGACCAGGTCGTGCACGACGTTTCCCTGCAGAATCTCCCCGTGCGTTTCCCGATTGATCGCGCTGGGCTGGTCGGCGCCGACGGCGCGACCCATGCGGGCTCGTTCGATACGGGCTTTCTCGCAGCCCTGCCGGGCTTCGTGGTGATGGCAGCCTCCGACGAGGCCGAGCTGCGCCACATGGTGCGCACAGCGGCGGAATATGACGAGGGCCCGATTTCGTTCCGCTATCCGCGCGGCGACGGCATCGGCATCGATCTGCCCGAGCGCGGACAGATCCTGCAGATCGGCAGGGGCCGCATCATCCGCGAAGGCAGCAAGGTCGCATTGCTCTCCTTCGGCACGCGCCTGCAGGAATGCCTGGCGGCTGCCGATGAGCTGGATGCCGCAGGGCTTTCCACCACTGTCGCGGATGCCCGCTTCGCCAAGCCGCTGGATGAAGACCTGATCCGCCGTCTGGCGCGCGAACATCAGGTGCTTGTGACGGTGGAAGAGGGGGCAATCGGCGGCTTTGCCTCGCATGTCCTGCATTTCCTCAGCCGCGATGGTCTGCTCGACCATGGCTTGCGGGTCCGCACTCTGACCTTGCCTGACCTCTATCTCGATCACGCCAAGCCGGAAGCCATGTATGCGCGTTCGGGGCTCGACCGGGCTGGCATCGTTCAGACTGTCTTCGGGGCGTTCGGCCGCGACTATCTGGCAGCACCGGCCCGGGCATAGGCGGCAATGCGGCTGGATCAACTGCTTGTCGAAAAGGGCCTGTTTGCCAGCCGTTCGCGGGCAAGAGACGCGATTGTGCGTGGCACGGTCACCGTCGACAATTCGGTGGTCACCAAGCCCGGAGCAACGTTTTCCGGCACGGCCGTCATCGGTGTCGACGACCCGGCAAGTGGTTACGTCTCGCGCGCCGCATTGAAACTGATCGCCGGTCTTGACCGGTTTTCCATCGATGCGCATGGCCTCAGTGCGCTGGACATAGGCGCGTCCACCGGCGGTTTCACCCAGGTCCTGCTGGAGCGCGGCGCAACGCACGTCATTGCCGTCGATGTCGGCCACGACCAGCTGCATGACAGCCTGCGCACCGATCCGCGCGTCACCAATCTCGAAGGCCTGAATGCACGGGTGCTGTCCCGCGATCATCTGGGCGGCCAAAGCATCGGGCTGGTGGTGTCGGACGTCAGCTTCATCTCGCTGAAACTTGCTTTGCCGCCGGCGCTGGATCTGGCAGAGCCGGGCAGTCACTGCGTCCTCCTGGTCAAGCCGCAGTTCGAGGCCGGCCGCGAGGCGATCGGCAAGGGCGGCATTTTGCGCGATCCAATGGATGGCGAACGCGTTGCAAATGCTCTAAGGAACTGGCTGGATGGATTGCCGGGCTGGAAAGCCCTGGGGCTGTGCCCTTCGCCCATAGAGGGCGGCGATGGCAATCGCGAATATCTTCTGGCCGGTTTGAAGAGAAAAGATTGAAGAGCTGATGAGCACGCGCGTAACAATTGAGCGGATGGGCGCCGGTGGCGATGGCATTGCCGCAACGACGGCAGGGAGTGTCTATGTGCCGTTCTCGCTGCCCGGCGAGGTCGCCAATGTCGCGCTGGAAAACGGCCGTGCGACGATGATGGCCCTGCTCGAGGCATCGGCGGAGCGGATCGATCCCGCCTGCCGCCATTTTGAGGAATGCGGCGGTTGCGCGCTCCAGCATTGGCAGGACAGCGCCTATCAGGACTGGAAGCGTTCGCTGGTGCAGGACGCGCTCGGCGGGCGCGGATTGCAGTTCAAGCTCGATCCGCTCGTGCCCTGCGCGCCGCAGACCCGCCGTAGGGCCGTTTTTGCCGTCCGCACCAGTGACCATGGTGCCGTGCTCGGCTTCAACAGACACCAGAGCCACGAACTCATCGACATCACCGAATGTGCTGTCACGGTTCCGGAAATCGTTTCACGGCTGGATGACCTGCGCGAGGTCGTTGCGGTGCTGGGTGGCGGCATGAAGCCGTTCAAGCTGACTGTCACCGCCACTGCCTCCGGGCTCGACATCACTGCATCGGGATGCGGCGCGCCTGATGCCGCCAAGCGGCATGCCCTGACGAACCTTGTTCTGAAAAAGGGTTTTGCCCGGTTGAGCTTCGAGGGTGAAATCATCGTCGAGCCGAAAAAGCCGCTGGTGCATTTCGGCAAGGTTCCGGTCTATCTGCCGCCCGGCGGATTTCTGCAGGCGACGGTCGACGCGGAGGAGACCATGGCTGCGCTGGTGGCCGCGCATCTCGCCAAGGCAAAGAAATCCCTCGATCTGTTCTGCGGTTCCGGCACATTCGCGTTCAGAATTGCCGAAAAATCCTCCGTTCACGCGGTGGAAAGCGATCAGATGGCGATTGATGCGCTGGATCGTGGCGCGCGTCATGTTCAGGGCTTGAAGCCGGTCAGTGTCGAGCGCCGTGATCTGTTCCGCCGGCCGTTTCTGGCACGCGAGCTTGCGCCCTATACCGGACTGGTCTTCGATCCGCCGCGCGCCGGTGCGGAAGCCCAGGCCATCGAGATTGCAAAATCGAATGTGCCGAAAGTGGCTGCGGTGTCCTGCAATCCGGTGACGCTCGGGCGCGATCTGAGCATCCTCGTCAAGGGCGGCTACAAGATCGACCGCGTCGTGCCGATCGACCAGTTTCTCTGGTCGTCGCATGTCGAAGCCGTGGCACTGCTCTCGAAGAAATAGACAGGAGAACGGCGGTTCAGACCGCCGTTCCACCAACGGTCATCTGGTCCATGCGCAGGTGTGGCTGGCCGACGCCGACCGGCACCCACTGGCCGCCCTTGCCGCAATTGCCCATGCCCGTGTCGAGCTGCAGATCGTTGCCGATCATGGAAATGCGCTGCATGGCATCGGGGCCATTGCCGATGAGCATTGCGCCCTTGACCGGCGCGCCGATCCTGCCGTTCTCGATCATGTAGGCCTCGGTGCAGCCGAACACGAACTTGCCGGAGGTGATATCCACCTGGCCGCCGCCGAACGAAACCGCATAGATGCCGTTCTTGACCGAGGCGATGATTTCTTCCGGCGTCTTGTCACCGTCGAGCATGTAGGTGTTGGTCATGCGCGGCATCGGCGCGTGCGCATAGGATTCGCGGCGTCCGTTCCCGGTGGGCTGCATACCCATCAGGCGCGCGTTCTGCCGGTCCTGCATATAGCCGACGAGAATGCCGTCGTCGATGAGAACGGTCTTGTTGGTCGGCATGCCTTCGTCGTCGACGGTCAGCGAGCCGCGACGCTCGGAAATCGTCCCGTCATCGACGACGGTAACGCCCTTCGATGCCACTTTCTGACCGAGCAGGCCGGCAAAGGCCGATGTCTTCTTGCGGTTGAAGTCGCCCTCGAGCCCGTGGCCGACCGCTTCGTGCAGCATCACACCGGGCCAGCCATTGGACAGGACAATATCGAATGTTCCTGCCGGGGCAGGAATGGCCTCGAGATTGACCAGAGCCTGGCGCAGCGCTTCATCCGCCGCATGCTGCCATTTTTCGGCAGTGATGAACTCGCCAAAACCCTTGCGCCCGCCTGCTCCATAGCTGCCGCTTTCCTGGCGGTCGCCATCGCCGACGACAACGGACACGTTGAGCCGGACCATGGGGCGGATATCGCGGACGAAATGCCCGTCGGCACGCAGGATTTCGACCTGCTGCCACGATCCTGCCAGCGAAACGCTGACCTGCCGGACCTTCGGGTCCTTGGCGCGCAGATAGGCGTCGATTTCCTGCAGCAGTTTGACTTTGGCTTCGAAGCTGGGCGAGCCAATCGGGTTCTCGTCGCCGTAAAGGCTGCGGTTGGTTCCGGGCGGGGCAGCGGTGTAGGCGCCGGCGTAGCCGGTGCGCACGGCTGAGGCCGCATCGGCGGCACGCTTGAGCGCGCCCAGCGAAAGCTCGCCCGCATGCGCATAGCCGACAGCTTCACCGGCAACGGCGCGCAGGCCAAATCCCTGATCCTGATTGAAGGTACCGTTCTTCAGACGGCCATTGTCGAAGGCAAGACCTTCCGATTCCCGGTATTCGATGAAAAGCTCGCCGTCATCGGCACCATCAAGGCTTTGCTTGACGGTTTCAAGGATTTTTTCGCGCGGTGCGTCAAAACTGTCGATGAGGCTTTTCATGATCGTTCATCCGTTCAGGTGGTTATGAAGCGGATGTAGGGCCTCGCCCGGCCCGCTACAACAGAAAACTTATGGAGCAATCAGGGGAGGGCGTCGAAACCTTCGCCAAATCCATTGAGTTCGACGGGAATACCGATGCCTTCTTCCGGCGTCTGGAAGACGATGAAGGTTGCGGCCTTGCCGGTCTTGAAAGTCTGGACCAGCTGATCTTCCAGGATGACTTCCGCATAGCAGCCGTCTTCGAAGCAGCGGACGAAATAGGCGCGGCCGATATCCTTGCCATCCACGTTCAGGCCAAGCCCGTTGGGCAGGAGCACACCGAGCGGTGCAAGCACGCGCAGGATCTTGGCCTTGTTGTCGGCGGTTTTGAGCACCACGACCGAAAGACCCATTTCCGGGCGATCCGCCGCGACGACATTCTGAATCAGGGCGCATTGCTCCGATTTCGCGCCTGCCGGCGTGTCGCACAGGATCGACCATGCGCCGTGAGTGGATTTGACCGTGCCGCTCTGCTGCGCTGCCATGGCACCGCCGGAAAAACCGGCAATGGACAGGGAAAGCAGACCGAGGGCGATGCTACGTAGCGCGAAAGAGGACATGTAGGCTCCAAAACGAATCATCCAGACGTTAAACCGCCACGGCCCGGATGAAAAGAATACCGCTCAAACACTCCCCAGCATACAGCGGCTCTGTCATCTCTGGTGTAATGCAAAAATGGCCGGATTGTGAGCCCTACACGTGTCGCTGGTCAAAATCGTCCGGAAAGTGAAAAAAGATACGTCTTTACAAGATGCTGTCATCCACAGGCAGCGCGCTGCGCGCAAAAATGCCGCACGGCATCACGTTCGCCTTCCTTGCGATGTAGGCTAATGTGTGATTTGAACGCGGCATATCGCCGGGCCACTTTTGAAGCCCGGTCTTAACGTATGGAATTGAAGCTTCATTCGGGAGATTTCTAGGTGAAGAAGAACATTGTCACGCTGATGGGTGTCCTGGGGGGCCTGTTAAGTGCCGGTACTGCATATGCTGCACAGCCTGAGCCTTGGCAGATGACGTTCCAGCCGGCAGGGTCTGCCATTATGGAGCAGATCATCTGGTTCGAGCACTATACATTGTGGTTCATCGTCCCGATTACACTGTTCGTGATGGTCCTTCTGGGCTGGGTCATGATTCGCTACCGCGCCAGTGCCAATCCGGTTCCGTCCAAGACGAGCCACAACACGGCGGTGGAAGTGGTCTGGACCGTTGGTCCGGTTGTTATTCTTCTGTTCCTGGCAATTCCTTCCTTCCAGCTTCTCACCGCGCAGTATTCGCCCGAAGAAGCCAAGATGACGATCAAGGCGACGGGTTACCAGTGGTATTGGGGATATGAATACCAGGTGGGTGATGCACCGGTCTCCTTCGACTCCGTCATGCTCAAAGATGCCGATCGCGCTGCCGCAGGCAAGGAAGACCGCAAGGCCTATCCCCGTCTGCTTGCCGTGGACAATGAAATGGTTGTTCCTGTGAACACAACCGTTCGTCTTCTGGTGACGGGTGCCGACGTGATCCACTCCTTCTCGATGCCGGCCTTCGGCGTCAAGATGGATGCCGTCACCGGCCGCAGCAATGAAACATGGTTCAAGGCAGACAAGGAAGGCATGTATTATGGTCAGTGCTCGCAGATTTGCGGCAAGGATCATGCGTTCATGCCGATTGCGATCCATGTGGTTTCGCAAAGCCAGTATGATGCGTGGTTTGCTGCTGCCGGGAAGAATCTTCCAGGCGCATACAAGACACTCACCGCTAAAATCGACGCAGACAAGAACATAAACGTAGCCGGCAACTGAGCTGGTTGACGCGAATTATTGAGGAACGGGAGCACTTTGATGGCAGGTTCTGCAGCTCACGAGGACCATGGCGCCCATAAGCCGACAGGCTGGACGCGCTGGGTTTATTCGACCAACCACAAGGATATCGGCACGCTCTATCTGATCTTCGCGATCGTTGCCGGCATCATTGGTGGTTGTCTTTCGATCGCCATGCGTGCCGAGCTTCAGCAGCCCGGCATCCAGATTTTCAGCGGTCTTGCATCGATGGTCTACGGCTTCCAGGGTGATGCCGCCATCGATGGTGGCAAGCAGATGTACAATGTGTTCTCGACGGCACATGGTCTGGTCATGATCTTCTTCATGGTCATGCCTGCGCTGATCGGCGGTTTCGCCAACTGGATGGTTCCGATCATGATCGGTGCGCCTGACATGGCCTTCCCGCGCATGAACAACATCTCGTTCTGGCTGCTTCCGCCCGCGCTGCTTCTGCTCCTCCTGTCCATGTTCGTTCCGGGTCCTGCCGGCGGCTACGGCACGGGTGGCGGCTGGACCATCTATCCGCCGTATTCGACAACCGGCCAGCCCGGCCCGGCGATGGATTTTGCCATCCTGTCGCTGCACATTGCCGGTGCATCGTCGATCCTGGGTGCGATCAACTTCATCACCACGATCTTCAACATGCGTGCCCCCGGCATGACGCTGCACAAGATGCCGCTGTTTGCCTGGTCCGTGCTGATCACCGCATTCCTGCTGCTGCTGGCTCTGCCGGTTCTGGCAGGCGGCATCACCATGCTTTTGACCGACCGCAACTTCGGCACGACGTTCTTCTCGCCGGAAGGTGGCGGTGATCCGCTGCTGTTCCAGCATCTCTTCTGGTTCTTCGGTCATCCCGAAGTGTACATCATGATCCTGCCGGCATTCGGCATCGTCAGCCACATCGTCTCGACCTTCTCGCGCAAGCCCATCTTTGGTTATCTCGGCATGGCCTATGCCATGGTTGCCATCGGTGTTGTCGGCTTCATCGTCTGGGCGCACCATATGTACACCGTCGGTCTTTCGCTCGACACGCAGCGTTACTTCGTCTTCGCGACGATGGTCATCGCGGTGCCGACGGGCGTGAAGATCTTCTCGTGGATCGCAACCATGTGGGGCGGTTCCATCGAGTTCAAGCCGCCGATGGTCTGGGCAATCGGCTTCATCTTCCTGTTCACCGTTGGTGGTGTGACGGGCGTGCAGCTGGCCAATGCCGGTCTCGACCGTGCGATGCATGACACCTACTACGTGATCGCGCACTTCCATTACGTGCTGTCGCTGGGTGCTGTGTTCGGAATTTTCGCGGGCTGGTACTACTGGTTCCCGAAGATGACCGGCTACATGTACAACCACACCATTGCGCACACGCACTTCTGGGTGATGTTCGTCGGTGTTAACCTGGTGTTCTTCCCGCAGCATTTCCTCGGACTTGCCGGCATGCCGCGCCGCTACATCGACTATCCCGATGCATTCGCCGGCTGGAATGAAGTATCGTCCATCGGTTCCTATATCTCCGGTGTTGCCGTGCTGATCTTCCTCTTCGGTGTCTTCGAGGCTTTTGCCAAGAAGCGTGAAGCCGGCGCCAACCCCTGGGGTCCAGGTGCGACCACACTGGAATGGCAGCTGTCTTCGCCGCCCCCGTTCCATCAGTGGGAACAGCTTCCACGCATCAAGTAACAATACAACCGGGCCGCTGAACCCAGCGGCCCGGGCATCTTCAAGTTGAAACGACCGAAACAACAAGACTGATCGAATGGCCCTGATTGAGAAAAACGCAACCGTAGATACCGCGATTGGCCTGTCTGAAGCCAATGCGTCGGACTATATTGCCTTGCTCAAGCCGCGCGTGATGTCACTGGTTGTCTTCACCGCCATTGTCGGCATGATGGCCGCGCCCGGTCATATCAATCCCATTCTCGGTGTTATCGCCATTCTCTGCATCGCCGTTGGTGCCGGAGCCTCGGGCGCGCTGAACATGTGGTACGATTCCGATATCGATGCCGTGATGAAGCGCACCGCCAACCGTCCCATTCCGGCCGGCCGGATCACGCGCGAAGAGGTGCTGACCTTCGGTCTGCTGCTGTCCGCGTTCTCGGTGGTCACGCTCGGCCTTTTCGTCAATCTTCTCTCGGCGTTCCTGCTGGCCTTCACCATCTTCTTCTATGCGGTGGTCTATACGATGTGGCTGAAGCGCTCGACGCCGCAGAACATCGTCATCGGCGGAGCTGCGGGTGCATTTCCGCCGATGATCGGCTGGGCTGCCGTGACCAATTCGGTCGGCATCGAAAGCATCGTGCTTTTCCTCATCATCTTCCTGTGGACGCCGCCGCATTTCTGGGCGCTGTCGCTGTTCATGTCGGACGATTACGAGAAAGCCAAAATCCCGATGATGCCCAATGTCATGGGCGAAGCGTCGACGAAGTTCCAGATTTTCCTCTATACGCTGCTGGTGGCGCCGGTTGCCGTGCTGCCATGGGTCATGGGCTTTGCCGGCATTGTCTATGGCGTGTTTTCCATCGGCGCCGGAGCAATGTTCCTTTTCTACGCCTGGACCGTCTGGCGTGCGCCGGTTGGCGCGCCGATGATCAAGCCGGCGAAGAAGATGTTCGCTTTCTCGATCTTCTATCTTTTCAGTCTCTATGCCGTACTTCTCGGCGAAATCCTTGTGCGCAAAGCACTTTTCCTGGCAGGTGCATGACATGAGTGATGATCGCGTTACACTGACACCCAAACAGAAAAGGGCGCAGCGCAGCCGCTCCATCGCGCTTGCCCTGGCCTTGGCCGCGTTTGTAATCCTCGTTTATGTCGGCACATGGGCCAAGCTCGGTGCCAGGATTCTCGAACGGCAGATGTGATGAGCGCTCCTGTGGAAGATAACCAGATACCAGCGGCGGATAGCACGCCTGCGCCAAAGCGTCGGGTTTCCGACCGGACAATCGCGATTTCCTGCCTTGCCTTCTTCTTCGGCATGGTTGGCATGGCTTTTGCGGCCGTGCCGCTCTACGCCATGTTCTGTCAGGTCACCGGTTATGGCGGCACGACCCAGCGGGTCGAGCAGATGTCCGACACGATCCTCGACAAGAAGATCACGGTTCGCTTCGACGCCAATACCTCAGACGGGTTGGCGTGGCAGTTCAAGCCTGTGCAGCGCGAAGTGACGATGAACATTGGCGAGACCAAGCTCATTCACTACGAAGCGATCAACAAGCTGGACAAGCCGTCTGCCGGCCGTGCAGCCTTCAATGTCACGCCGCAAGCGGCAGGTGCCTATTTCAACAAGGTGGAATGTTTCTGCTTCACCGACACCGTCCTGAAGCCGGGCGAAGACATGCAGATGCCCGTCGTTTTCTTCGTCGATCCGGATATCGTCAATTCGGAAGAACTGAAGGGCGTCAACACGATTACCCTGTCCTACACATTCTTTCCGATCGCGATGCCGGCACCGGTTGCCGCCAGTGCGGACGTGAAGAAAGACAAGCCGTCGGGACAGCTTTGAACTTGCGCTGACATTTTGTCAGTGGCTAAACAGATGAATAGAACTTGCGGGGGTTAAAATGGCCGAAGCGCACACAAAGAACCACGACTACCACATTATCGACCCAAGCCCATGGCCGTTCCTAGGCTCTGTCGGTGCTTTTGTCATGGCTATCGGCGGCATCGCTTACATGCGCTACCACAGCGGCGGGGAATTGCCGCTCTTTGGGCATAACCTGGCACAGCCATGGTTGTTCTTCATCGGCCTGGCCATCGTTCTCTACACCATGTTCGGCTGGTGGTCGGATACCATCCGGGAGAGCAAGGAAGGGCACCACACCCGCGTCGTTTCCCTGCACCTGCGCTATGGCATGATCATGTTCATCGCGTCGGAAGTGATGTTCTTCGTTGCCTGGTTCTGGGCCTTCTTCGATGCCAGCCTGTTCCCGGGCGAGGCAGAGCAGGTTGCCCGTGCGGCATTCACCGGTGGTCACTGGCCTCCCAAGGGCATCGAAGTTCTCGATCCGCTGCACCTGCCGCTGTACAACACCATCATCCTGCTGCTGTCCGGTACGACGGTCACCTGGGCGCACCATGCGTTGATCCACAAGGACCGCAAGGGCCTGATCACCGGCCTGACGCTGACTGTCCTGCTCGGCATGCTCTTCTCGTTCGTGCAGGGCTACGAGTACATGCACGCACCGTTCGCGTTCAAGGATTCGATCTACGGCGCGACCTTCTTCATGGCCACGGGTTTCCACGGCTTCCACGTGATCATCGGAACGATCTTCCTGCTGGTCTGCCTGCTGCGCGCCATGCGCGGCGATTTCACCCCGCAGAAGCATTTCGGCTTCGAGGCTGCCGCCTGGTACTGGCACTTCGTCGACGTGGTCTGGCTGTTCCTGTTCTTCTCGATCTACGTCTGGGCCTCATGGGGTGCGACGCTGGCCGTCGAATAAGCAAGCCGCTGCAAACAGAAATAAAGAGGGCGGTCATGGAAACATGGCCGCCCTTATTGTTTGGGCACAATCTCAACGAGGGGCGGGTGCTTCAACTTATCGACTGGACAGAGGGGTGCAATGGCGTCACTAATCGCGCAATGGATGAAATCTGGGCGCTGGTCCAGGATGGAACACCGATCGAGACCAACCCATGAGTGAAGACAGAGCCCTTTATCCGCCAGTTGACCCGTTCACTGCGGGCGTCAAGGCGCGTTGCCCCCGCTGCGGGCAGGGCAAGCTGTTCGATGGTTTTCTGACACCGGCCCGGCAATGCTCCAGCTGCGGGCTCGATTATTCCTTTATCGATTCGGGCGATGGTCCGGCCGTGCTGGTGATGTTGCTGATCGGGTTCATCGTCGTCGGACTGGCGCTGTGGATGGAAGTCACGCTCGATCCGCCGCTTTGGGTGCATTTCATCCTGTGGATTCCGCTGGCGCTTGTGCTTTGCCTGACGGCTCTGCGCTGGATGAAAGGTGTCCTGATTGCCCTTCAATACAAACACAAGGCTGCGGAAGGGCGCCTTGATATTCCCGCTGCCCATGAGTGATGTTGCAATGCCAGCAAGGCCTGCCCGGTTTCCATGGATCACGCTGAGCCTCAGCGCTATTCTCTTTGTCATTCTGATCGGGCTCGGTACCTGGCAAGTGGAACGCCTGCAATGGAAGGAAGCGCTGCTGGCAACCATCGCCGCGCGCACCCATTCCGCACCGCAGCCGCTGGCGGAGATCGAAAAGATATGGGCGCAGGACCATGATGTCGAGTACCGTCCCGTGACAGTCACCGGGCGTCTGCTCAATGACCGCGAGCGGCATTTCTTTGCCACTTATGAGGGCTATTCCGGTTACTTCATCTATACCCCGCTGCAACTCGACGATGGCCGGGCGGTTTTCGTCAACCGCGGCTTCGTGCCCTACGACCAGAAGAATGCGTCGACACGCCAACAGGGCGAAGTGGCGGGACCGGTGACCGTCACCGGGCTTGCGCGCAATCCGTTGGCTGGAAAACCGTCCTCCATTCTTCCTGATAATGATCTCGTCAAGAACATCTATTTCTGGAAAGACCTGCCCGTTATGGCGGCGCAGTCCAGCATCAATCCCGAACAGCTGGTGCCGTTCTTCATCGATGCTGATAAAACGCCCAATCCCGGCGGCTTTCCCATCGGCGGTGTCACCATCATCGATCTTCCCAACAGCCATCTGCAATATGCGGTCACGTGGTATGGTCTGGCGGCGACACTGCTGACCATCGTGATCATCTCCATGGTGCGGCGCAGGCAGGGCGACAAAGCAGAAACTCAACCTTCGGACTTGACTTCCCGTTGATTGCCGCCCAATTCCATGGGCACATCCAACGCTTCGACTTCCGCGAGACCTATGACCATGGCTGACAAGAAACCACTGACAATCCGCCTGTGCGGACCGCGCGGATTTTGCGCCGGGGTGGATCGCGCCATCCAGATCGTCGTCCTGGCGCTGAAGAAATATGGCGCACCGGTCTATGTCCGGCATGAGATCGTGCACAATCGCTATGTGGTGCAGGGCCTGCAGGCGCGCGGTGCCGTTTTCGTCGAAGAACTCGACGAAATCCCGGCAGAACATCGCAGCCAGCCCGTGGTTTTCTCTGCGCACGGCGTGCCGAAGTCGGTGCCGGAAGACGCGGAACACAAGAACCTGTTTTATCTCGATGCCACCTGTCCGCTTGTCTCCAAGGTGCACAAGCAGGCCATGCGCCATCAGCGGCTTGGGCGCCACGTCATTCTGGTCGGCCATTCCGGTCATCCTGAAGTCATTGGAACGATGGGGCAATTGCCGGAGGGCGCGGTAACATTGATCGAAACCATCGAAGACGCTGAGAAGTACCAGCCGGCGGACCCGAAGAACCTCGGTTTCGTCACGCAGACGACGCTGTCGGTCGATGACACCGCCGGGATCATCGCCGCATTGCAGAGCCGCTTTCCGGATTTGACCGCGCCGGCGGCCGAATCCATCTGCTATGCCACGACAAACCGTCAGGACGCTGTGAAGGCGGCAGCGCCAGGCTGCGATCTGTTCCTCGTCGTCGGTGCGCCGAATTCGTCCAATTCGAAGCGGCTGGTCGAGGTTGCAGAGCGCTCCGGCGCTTCGCAATCGCTGCTGGTGCAGCGGGCCGCGGATATCGACTGGGACCTGATCGGCGATATTGCCACCGTCGGCCTCTCCGCCGGTGCGTCCGCACCTGAAATCATTGTCGATGAAATCATCCAGTCCTTTTCGGAGCGCTATTCCGTGTCGATTGAACTTGCCGAGACGACCATCGAAACCGAGAATTTCCATGTCATGCGCGATTTGCGCGATGTGGAACTGACCAGCGGCGACATGGCATTCGTCAACGGAAGTCACTGATTATGGCTGTCTATACCGATATCAACGAAATCGATCTTGCGCACTTCCTTCGGGATTATGACATCGGCGAACTCCTGTCCTACAAGGGCATCGCCGAAGGCGTCGAGAATTCCAACTATCTGCTGCATACGAGCAAGGGCTCCTACATCCTGACGCTCTATGAAAAGCGTGTGAACAGCAATGATCTGCCGTTCTTTCTGGGGCTGATGCAGCACCTTGCGGGGAAGGGGATCAGTTGTCCCTTGCCCGTCGGGCAGAAGAACGGTTCCAGCATCGGCGAACTCGCGGGCCGCCCGGCCGCCATCGTGACCTTCCTTGAAGGCATGTGGATGCGCAGGCCCACGGTGCAGCACTGCCACGCACTGGGAGAGGCGCTGGCGCGCATGCACGTGGCGGGGGCAGATTTCCCCATGCGCCGCAAGAACGCGCTCTCCGTCGCCGGCTGGCGGCCATTGTGGAACAATTCAAAGGCCAATGCCGACCGGGTCGAGCCGGGCCTCGCCAGCGAGACTGAAGCCGATCTGGCTTTCTTCGAAGCCCATTGGCCGCAGCACCTGCCGGCCGGTGTCATCCATGCCGATCTTTTCCCGGACAATGTGTTCTTTCTCGGCGACAAGCTTTCCGGCCTGATCGATTTCTATTTCGCATGCACGGATCTGCTCGCCTATGATGTTGCGGTCTGCCTGAATGCCTGGTGCTTTGAAAAGGATCATTCCTTCAATCTGACCAAGGGCACGGCACTGCTGCGCGGTTACAATTCCGTGCGTCCCCTGTCGGCGGAGGAGGCGGAGAGCCTGCCCATCCTCGCGCGCGGCTCGGCGCTGCGTTTCATGCTCACCCGGCTCTATGACTGGCTGACCGTTCCCGAGGGCAGTTTCGTCGTCAAGAAGGACCCGATGGAATATGTCCGCCGCATGCGCTTCCATCGCCAGATCAAATCCGCTGAAGAATATGGCCTTCTGCCAGCGGGTGCCGCCTCGTGAAGTCGATACAGGTTTTTACCGATGGCGCCTGTTCCGGCAATCCCGGCCCCGGCGGCTGGGGCGCGGTCCTGCGCTGGAACGGCAATGAGAAAGAGCTTTTCGGCGGTGAAGCGGATACCACGAACAACCGCATGGAGCTGATGGCGGCCATTGCCGCGCTCAATGCGCTGAAGGAGCCTTGTTCGGTCGATCTCTATACGGATTCGGTCTATGTCCGTGATGGCATTTCCGGCTGGATCGAGGGCTGGAAGCGCAACGGCTGGAAAACCGCTGCCAAGAAGCCCGTGAAGAATGCCGAGCTTTGGCAGGCGCTGGATGAGGCACGCAAGCGCCACAAGGTTGTCTGGCACTGGGTCAAGGGGCACGCGGGACATCCGGAGAACGAGCGTGCCGACGAGCTTGCCCGAACCGGCATGGCGCCGTTCAAAAACAAATCCTGAGCAAACAAAAGGGCCGGTCAGACCGGCCCCTTGCATAGGTTGGCTCTGTCGCTGTTTACAGCTGGCCGAGCAGGGTCGCTGCGCTTGAGGTCACAGCCTGACCGGGCGAGTCCTCGATGTTGAGTTCCTTGACCACGCCATCCTCAACCAGCATGGAATAGCGCTTGGAGCGCACGCCCATCGTGCCGGCAGCAAGGTCGATATCCAGGCCGACAGCCTTGGTGAAGGTCGCATTGCCATCGGACAGGTACTGAATCTTGCCCTCGCCATTGGTGGCCTTGGCCCAGGCGCCCATCACATGCGGATCGTTGACGGCGACAACGGCGATGGTGTCGACACCCTTCGCCAGAATGGCATCGCGGTTTTCAAGATAGCCCGGCAGATGGTTCATGCTGCAGGTCGGGGTGAAGGCACCCGGTACAGCGAAAAGCACCACCTTCTTGCCCTTGAACAGGGTGTCCGAGCTGACTTCGCTGACACCGTCATCGGATTTTGTCTTGAACGTGGCGTCCGGCAAACGCTCGCCTACCTTGATTGTCATGAATTGGCTCCATATGAACAAAATTAGCCCTATGCAGATAGGGCGTGCATGACCAAAAGTCGAGGGTAGACCGGTGCTATTCCTGTGCCTCAAGCTTGCCTGAAACCGCCTTCTCGCCCTGGACCAGGGTGTAGTTCAGCGTCACGGCCTTCTTGTCCTTGCCGGTGAGAACCGGCACCGAGAACACGGCGGTTGTCGCCTCGCGGCTTTTCAGTTTCGCCATGCCGAACGTCACGCCGCCCTCGCCGGCAACGAAGAGGTCGGTCTGCGGCTGATCCGTCGGCAGCTGAACGGTGACCTTGACATGATCATCCCGGCGCACGGCACTTTTCACGCCGAACGAAGCCGATGCCTTGTCGGGCAGGGCGGCAAATGCATCGCTGACAAGCGTTTTCGTCAGCGCGTCCGACGGGCTGTTGTCGATGGAAATATCGAATTCGGCGGTGACGGGAATGCAGATCGCCTCACAGATGCCGAGAAACGCATGGCCCTTGAACTGGGCTGGTTTGGAGGGGTCGGCGAGTGTCAGGATAACCGGCAATGCCACGGATTTCTTGTACCCTGACCACTTCGAAGTGCCGTCCTCAAACCGGTGTGGCGCAGGGAACCCGAGCGAATAGCTTTTGATGTTGCCCTCCTGGGAGAGCGCGAGTTCCGGCGGCACACCGGCATCGCCGGGCTCGCGCCAATAGGTTTTCCAGCCCGGATCGAGATTGATCTGTACCGCGCCGTGTACTTCGCTCGCACCCTTCTGGGGATTGTCGACAATCAGCCGGACGCTGCCGCCGGGTGTCTTTGTCCACTCGGAGGTTCCAGCCTGTGACGGCGAGGCAAAAGCCGCAACAGTCAACGCTGCAGCGAGAAAAATGGGCGTGTTCGTGTTCATGCGCGGACCATTGCAGGCCTTTTCGGCCTTATCAAGGATGTCACGGAATTTGCTCATCATTTCTATGTGAGGCGCGCGTTATATCCTGCGCGAACGCGCCCGGATTCCGGCTCTTTTTACAATTCCTCGTTCAAAACCGTTGTCATTTGCGCAATCCTTGATACCTTTATTCGATGGATATTTTCAGAACGGCGAACAAAGAGACCGGATTTCTGAATGGTCAATTCCTTCTGGCGATGCCGGGAATGGACGACAGCCGCTTCGCGCGTTCGGTTATCTACGTCTGTGCGCACTCGGAAAAGGGTGCCATGGGGCTGATCATCAATCGCCCCCAGGAGATGGAATTCTCCGACATTCTCGTGCAGCTCGGCGTTCTCGATGAACATCAGGCCATCATGCTGCCTGACTGCACCCGCGATTTCATCGTGCGCAATGGCGGACCGGTGGAGATGCGCCGCGGCTTTGTCCTGCATTCCGACGATTATCTGACGGATTCCACCATGCCTGTTTCGGAAGAGATTTGCCTGACAGGCACGGTGGATATTCTGCGCGCCATATCCGGCGGCCGCGGCCCGCGCTGCGCCCTGATGACCCTGGGTTATTCCGGCTGGGCGGCGGGGCAGCTTGAAAACGAGATCGCCAACAATGGCTGGCTTACCTGCCGCGCGCCGCAGGAACTGCTTTTCGACACCGACCTCGAAAGCAAATATGATCGGCTGCTGGCGCATATGGGCGTTGACCCGTCACGCCTCGCCACCGTCGCCGGTCACGCCTGATCCTACGATGCCTTTGACTGCTGGAACTGCTCGCGCAGCAGCTTTGTCGCGACATCGAGCGTCAGCGGCGGGCTGAACATGAAGCTCTGGGCGTATTCGCAGCCCATCTGGCGCAATTGCAGCGCGTCGCTCTCATTCTCGATGCCTTCCGTCACAACCGACAGTCCGAGGTCATGAGCCATGCTGATCATCGAGCGCAGCAGCGTGACTTTCTGCGGCTGCTCGGCCTTGAGGAATGACCGGTCGATCTTGATCATGTCGAAGGGGAACGAGGTGAGGTAGGAGAGGGACGAATAGCCCGTTCCGAAATCATCCAGCGATACACCGACGCCCATGGCCTTGATGCTGGAGAGAACGTGTGCGGACCGCTCGGGATTCTCCATCATCAGGGATTCCGTCAGTTCCAGTTTCAGGCTGGCCGGATCGATCTGTGTCTGGGTCAGCACCGAGCGCACATCGTCGATGAGATCCTGACGGATCAGCTGGCTGCTCGATATGTTCACCGAGACAAACAGCGGCGTGGCGCCGATGGTGCGCTGCCAATTGACGAGGTCTTCCGCCGCATGCTGCATGACGAACAGGCCAAGCTGCACGATGAGTCCCGAGCTTTCGGCAATCGGAATGAATTCGGATGGCGGTATCGAGCCGCGACGCGGGTGATCCCAGCGCATCAGGGCTTCAAAACCGGCAATGGTGTTGTCCTCCAGCCGCACGATCGGCTGATAGGCAATGTGGATTTCGTGGCGCTCGAGCGCGCGGCGCAGGTCGGATTCGAGCTGCAGCTTGTCGCTGCCCACCGCACGGAACGCCGGTCGGAAGGGTTCGATCCGGTCGCCGCCAAAGCGTTTCGCCTGGAACATGGCAAGCTCGGCGTCCTTCACGAGGTCTTCCGGAGAGGCCGTGCTGCCGCTGGTCCAGGTGATCAGGCCAAGCGATGCGGTCAGGACGATTTCGCGCTTGGCGAAGGCAATGGGCGCGCGGATGGCCTGTTTGACAGCTTCGGCAAAGGCGGCGATGCGCGCCGGCTCGACTTCCGATACCAGGATAAGGCCGAACTGATCGGCGGAGAGACGGCTCAACGTGTCCTGCGGCCGCAAGAGGCGATGCAGACGCCGTGAGACGGTCAGAAGGAACGTATCGCCTGCCGACATGCCGAGCCCGTCATTGACCTGCTTGAAGCGGTCGATGTCGATGATGAACACGGTCGGGCGGATCTTGCTTTCGGTCTGTGCCATGGTGATGACGGAGCCGAGGCGGTCGAGGAACAGTTCACGGTTGGGCAGGCCGGTCAGATTGTCATGGACCGCGTCGTGCAGCAGGCGTTCTTCGGCCTTTTTCTGCTCCGTCACATCGATGAGGGTGCCGACGCAGCGGACAATCTCACCGTCGGAGCCGATCACCGGGCGGGCTTTCAGCGTGTACCAGTAGTAGTGGCCGTCATTGGCGCGCAGGCGGAAGGTCTGCGAGATGCGGCCGCGGCGGTTTTCCAGGATGACGTCGAGCGTGGTGCGGAAACGGTCGCGGTCATCGGCATGCAGCGTTGGCAGCCAGTTGCGCACGGCGCCATGCAGCGAACTCGCCGAAGCGCCGAGGAAATTGGTAAGGTCCGGCGTCGTGACGACGCGGTCGCGCGGCACGTCCCAGTCCCAGACGATGTCGCCGGAACCGATGATGGCCAGTGCCTGCCGCTCCACGTCGGAAAACAGCCCCTGCTGCAGGGCGCCGCCGGAAAAGGCGTGCTGCATCACGGTGAACCCGATGAGCAGGACGATCAGCACGAGGCCGCCGCCGAGCGCCGGCTGGACGATGTCATTGGCAAGGATGCCGGAGACGGTCAGCCAGCTTCCCAGCAGCCAGACAAGCAGGAGCAGCCAGGTCGGTATGAGCATGATCGCCCGGTCGTAACTTCGGAATGAAAAGAAGCCGATGAGGACGATGCCGGCGATGACCGTCAGGGCAAAGGAAAAGCGCGCAATGCCGGACGCGATGGGCGGATCGAAAATGGCCACGCCGGAGAGAATGCCGAGACCCAGAATCCAGGTCAGCGCACCGTAGCTGAAATTGTCGTGCCATCGGTTGAGATTGAGGTAGGTGAAGAGAAAGATCACCAGTGTCGCCGCAAGCGCCACTTCGGTGCCCGCCCGCCAGACCTGTTCATTGCCGGGCGTGATCTCGATCAGCTTGTTCCAGAAGCCGAAATCCACGCAGATATAGGCAAGAACCGCCCAGGCCATGGCTGCTGTTGCCGGAAAGAGCGATGTTCCCTTGACGACAAAAAGAATGGTCAGGAACAGCGCGAGAAGACCGGCAATACCGAGCAGGATGCCGCGATAAAGCGTGTAGGAATTGACCGTGTCCTTATAGGCATTCGGCTCCCACACATAGACCTGCGGCAGGTTGGGTGAGGCGAGTTCGGCGACGAAGGTGATGACCGAACCCGGATTGAGGGTGACCAGGAAAATATCGGCGTCTTCGCTGGCCTGCCTGTCGAGGGCAAAGCCCTCGCTGGGGGTGATGGAGGTGATGCGCGTCGAGCCGAGATCCGGCCAGATGAAACCCGATCCGACCAGGCGGAAATGCGGCGCGACGATCAGGCGGTCGATCTGTTCATCGGTGGGATTGGCCAGCGAGAAGGCCGCCCAGTCGCCGGTGGAACGGCTGTCATTGGCCTGCACCTCGATGCGGCGGACAATGCCGTCGGTGCCGGGCGCCGTGGAAATCTGGAAGGTCTCGCCCTGGTTCCGGTAAATCTCCACAGCCTTGGACAGATCGAGTGCGGTGCTTTCCTTGGTGATCTTGATGGTTTCAAAGGCGCTGGCAGCCGACAGCATGGACATCATCAAAAAGAGGAGGACAAAAATCCTCGATAGGCCTTTCAGCATGTGTCCGGTCAATGATGCCACGAATTCAACCTTTGTTATTTGGCGCGCACATCGTCTTCTATGAGCGAGAAGAGAAGATGGTCTTGCCACGTACCATTTATTTTCAGGTAGGAGCGTAGCAGTCCTTCCCTTTGAAATCCGGCTTTTTCGAGAAGGCGGATCGATCTTTCATTGCTTGGAATACAGGCGGCTTCCAGCCGGTGCAACCGGACTTTGGTAAAAGCATGGGATATCAGCAGGCGCAGCGCTTCGCTCATATAGCCCTGACCGGCATAGGGCGCGCCCATCCAGTAACCAATCATGCCGTTTTGGCCGACACCCCGCCGGATGTTGCCAAGCGTGATGCCGCCGAGAAGGCGGGAATCTGAATTGTGGAAAAGAAAGAAGGGATGCGCCGTTCCCGCCGCGGCCTCGTCATCATAGTGCCGAATCCGGTGGCGGAATGCGCTGCGTTCCAGATCGTCATCGGCCCACAGCGGTTCCCATGGCGCAAGGAAATCCCGGCTCAGTGCGCGCAAATTTGCCCAGGCCCGATAATCGGAAACCTGTGGGGGGCGCAGATAAAGCCGTTCGCCCTGCAGCAAGGGCGAAGCGCTTTTCAGGAAGGGCAGGGCGATCATGGCGTTTTGCCGTTGACGCTCTAGACCGCTATTTTTCGTGGGCTCGGCGTTGCCGTTGCCAGCCCATGTCGAATATCAGGGAACTTCATCAAGGGGGCGATTGGACCAACGGCAGCCAAAGTCGGCGATGCGTCGATGAACAGCCGCCCGGCAAGATCGGTCAGGCGTTCCGTGGTGATCTTGGACAGACGCTCCACCAGTTCCTCGGTGGAAACCGCATGGCCGTAGAGCAGCATCTGGCGGGCAATCTGTCCGGCCCGGCTTGCCGCGCTCTCATGCGACATCAGCAGGCTGGCACGGTACTGCGCCCGCGCGCGGTTCAATTCGTCCTGCCCGATGTTGCGGGCCGCTTCGTGCAGTTCGTTGATGATGACGGGGACGAGCTTCTTCAGGTGACTGCGTCCGGTCGCGGCATGGATGCCGAAAACGCCGGTGTCGGAGAAACCCCAATGGAAGGCATAGACCGAATAGCACAGCCCGCGCTTTTCCCGCACTTCCTGAAACAGCCGCGAGGACATGCCGCCGCCAAGAATCATGGCAAGGAGCTGCGAGGCATAGAAATCGCGCACGTGATAGGCGCGGCCCTCGAAGCCGAGAACGACCTGCGCATCCATCAGGTCGCGCTGCTCGCGGAAGTCTCCGCCGACATAATGGGCGACATCGGGTTGCGGCGCCGTCGTCTTTGCCCGGAAAGAGCCAAGGCGGCTTTCCACTTCCCGGACGAAGTCGTCGTGCTTGACACCGCCGGCAGCGACAACAACCATGCGCTCGGCGCTGTACTGGTCATCCATATAGCGGCGCAGATCGGCCGATGAAAAGGACTGGACGGTCTCCGGCGTGCCGAGAATGGTGCGCCCGATCGTCTGATTGCGGAAGGCGGTTTCGGTGAAGCGGTCGAAGACCACATCGTCGGGCGTGTCATGCGCCGCGCCGATCTCCTGCATGATCACGTTTTTCTCGCGTTCCAGCTCTTCCGCGTCAAATTTGGAGCTGTTGAGAATGTCGGCGAGAATATCGATGGCCAGCGGCATGTCATCGCGCAGGACGCGGGCATAGAAGGATGTTGTTTCAACACTGGTGGCGGCGTTGATCTCGCCGCCCACATCCTCGATATCGGCGGCTATTTTCCAGGCGGAGCGATTTTCCGTTCCCTTGAAGGCCATATGTTCCAGAAGATGGGCAATACCGTGCTGATTGCTCGCCTCGTTACGTGATCCTGCCTTGACCCAGATGCCAAGGGCTACACTCTCCACATGCGGCATTGTCTCTGTCGCAATCGTCAGACCGTTGGAGAGGCGACTGATTTCAACGCCCATTCAATGCTCCTTACCTTGCCGCTCTTGAACGTCGGCTGACATACTCTTCCACATTTCTAAGGTCATTGGGAAGTACCGTATACTGTTCTTTTCGCTGCATGAGGTCGCCGAGCCAGAGCGGAAGCGCCGGATGAACGCCGCTTGCGGCTTCCACCGCATCGGGAAATTTGGCCGGATGCGCCGTCGCGAGAACAATGCTGGGTACGCCGGCGCCGACTTTTTCGCGTGCGACCTTCAGGCCGATGGCCGAATGCGGATCGAGCAGGTAGCCCGATTGTGCCAGAATATCCTTGATCACAAGGGCGGTATCCGCCGTGTTTGAGCGTCCCGCATCGAATTCGCTTCGGATTTTCGCAAGCGGCGCGTCGGCAATGATAAAGCTGCCGGACTGCTTCAGGCCGTCCATCAAACGGCGAACAGCTGCGGCATCGCGGCCATGCGCCTCGAACAGCAGGCGTTCGAAATTCGACGAAACCTGAATGTCCATGGACGGCGAGGTGGTGTGGAAGACGCCGCGTGTTTCATATTTTCCCGTCTCGATTGTCCGGGTCAAAATATCGTTATCGTTGGTTGCGATGACCAGCCGGTCGATGGGAAGCCCCATGCGCTTGGCGACATAGCCGGCAAAAATATCGCCGAAATTGCCGGTCGGGACCGTGAAGGAAACCGGCCGGTCCGGACTGCCGAGGGCAACCGCCGCGGTGAAGTAATAAACGATCTGCGGCATGATGCGCGCCCAGTTGATCGAGTTGACGCCCGACAACGAAAGGGAGTCACGGAAGCTCAGGTCGTTGAACATGCCTTTGACCAGCGACTGGCAGTCATCGAAATTGCCTTCGATGGCCAGGGCATGCACGTTGGACGCCGCCGATGTCGTCATCTGCCGCTGCTGCACCGGCGAGACGCGGTTGTGCGGGAACAGGATGAAGATATCCGTGCGGTCACGGTTGGCGAAGGCTTCGATGGCCGCGCCGCCCGTATCGCCTGATGTGGCGCCGACAATGGTCGCGCGCTGGTCGCGTTTGGCAAGGATGTAGTCCATCAGCCGGGCGAGCAGCTGCATGGCGACATCCTTGAATGCAAGGGTGGGGCCATGGAAAAGCTCAAGGACGAATTCATTGTGCCCGGTCTGGATCAGCGGGCAGACCGCCTTGTGGCGGAAGGTTGCATAGGCTTCGTGCACCATGCGCTCGAAATCCGCCTGATCGATATCGCCGGCGATGAACGGGGTGAGGACGCGGATTGCCACCTCTTCGTAGCTTTTGCCGCGCAAGGCGCGAATCTCTTCAGGGGAAAACTGTGGAAACTCCTGAGGCAGATAAAGGCCGCCATCGCGCGCCAGACCAGCCAGAAGGGCATCGGAAAAGCCCAAAACCGGCGCTTCTCCGCGAGTGCTTGCATATTTCATATCATTCGCCTTTTGTACCGCGCTTGCGAGCCAGCCAACTCCTGTGGCAGAAAGCTGGAAAGCACCGTCGCATTCTTACCTCACCGTTGGTATAGAACAGGTCCGTTCGTCAAGGAAAGTTCAGTTCATGAAGTCAGAAACACATAAATCTCTGCCCTTCTATCAACTTTGCGGCATGATTTTCGCTGTGGGTCTTGCGGGATGCTCCACCAGCGGTGCCAAGGATGCATCGAAGGATCCGGCCGTACAGGAAGCGCAGGCGCGTATCACCGCAACGGAACTGACCGCCTATTGCCCGCCGGTGACGATCCGTGAGGGAACAGCCATCTTCAACAATTACGGCAAGGCGCCAAAGGCACCGGAAAACCTGATCTATCAGGCATCGATCGCCGACGAGACGCGCTCCTGCCAGCGCAACGGCGGTACGCTCGGGATGAATGTCGCCATTTCCGGCAAGGTCGTTCCCGGCCCGAAATTCAGCCCCGGCACGCTGACCATGCCGATCCGCGTTGCTGTCATGCAGGGATCGAATGTGCTGTATTCCAAGCTCTACCGGCAGCCGATTTCGGCGACCGATACCTCGGCCGCATCGCAGTTCATTTTCAACGATCCCAATGTCAGCTTCCCGACGCCGACGGCGAAGGACATTCAGGTCTTCATCGGATTTGACGAAGGCCCGGATGATTCCCAGGCAAAGACCAAGACGAAAAAGAAGAAGTAAAAACAAGGCTGGCGCAGCCGGCTTTATGAAAGAGGCACCGCTTTGGCGGTGCCTTTTGTTTTGTTTGAATGGCAGAAATGTGTGGTGCGTGGTTCGACAAGCTCACCATGAGGGAGAGTGAGCATTGCAGGGAAGTTATATTCTGCAACCTTTGCGATTGGCATTGCAGCCAAACCACTTCCCTCATGGTGAGCTTGTCGAACCACGCACCTCAGTTTTTGCCGGATCAGCTGATCCTAGACGGCTTCGGACCAGACGGCCATGGCCTCGATAACGGCGGGGAGGTCGCGGTGGCGGCTGATGACGGTTTCAGCGCCAGCATCGGTCAGCTTGTCCGCGTGGCCCGGATAGGTATGGGCGCCGCCGGTAAAGCCGATAACGCGCATGCCCGCGGTCACAGCCGCATGCACGCCGTGAGCGGAGTCTTCGATCACGATGCAGCGGGCAGGATCGACGTTGAAATGCTTGGCGGCGTAGATATAGACATCCGGCGCCGGCTTTGATTTCCGGGTTCCCACTTCGCGCGCCGAGAAAATGTTGGGAGCGAAGAGCTCGTAGAGCGAGCTTTGCTCCAGCATCATCTTCAGCGAAGCGCTGGTCGAGTTCGAGGCAATGCATTTGGGGTATTTGAGCGCGGCGACGACCGGTTCGATACCCTCGATGACATTCAGTTCATGGCGCAGCTTGTGGTCCATCTGACGGGCGGATTCCTCGATCAGCGACGCGGAAATCGGGACGCCCGATTCTTTCTCCACTTGAATGAGGATGTCGGTCCAGGTCAGTCCGGCAAAGCGCTCGGCAATGGCCTCGGCCTCAATCGGATAGCCCGACTCCGTCAACAGTTTCGATTCGACTTCGGCGGCCAATATCTCTGAATCGACGAGCACGCCATCGCAGTCGAAAATAATCAGCTGGGGTTCCATTACGTCATACCTGTTCGTGAAAAATGGCTGCATCGTGCAGCTTTGGGTCAAGTCTGGGGGATTGCCGGCATCGACTACACTCTTATTGGCGATGCGTCAAAGAAAAGCGCATTGTTTTCATTCACGGATATCTGTCGGCCTTAACGCGATGTTTACCCTGCTCGGTAACCATAAGGTCAGTTCAGTAACGCGTCTCCAGTAATCGAGTATCCCATGTCCGTTGTTCGTCTCGTCAATGACCTGCCCCAGGCTGCGCCGCAATCCTCCTGGCTCGACACGATCCTCAAAGGCGACTGTGTTGCCGCCCTCAATCGTCTGCCCGATCATTCGATCGATGTCATCTTTGCCGATCCGCCCTACAATCTGCAGCTTGACGGCGATCTGCATCGCCCGGACCAGTCAAAGGTCGATGCGGTTGATGATCATTGGGACCAGTTCGACAGTTTCCAGGCCTATGATGCCTTCACCCGCGCCTGGCTGCTTGCCTGCCGCCGCGTTTTGAAGCCGAATGGCACCATCTGGGTCATCGGCTCCTATCACAATATCTTCCGCGTTGGCGCCACCATGCAGGATCTCGGATTCTGGATGCTCAACGACATCATCTGGCGCAAGAACAACCCCATGCCGAATTTCCGTGGCCGCCGCTTCCAGAACGCGCATGAAACCATGATCTGGGCGTCGCGCGACCAGAAGGGCAAGGGCTACACCTTCAACTATGAAGCGATGAAGGCTGCCAATGACGATTTGCAGATGCGGTCCGACTGGCTGTTTCCCATTTGCACCGGTGCGGAGCGTCTGAAAGATGAGAATGGCGACAAGATCCACCCGACACAGAAGCCGGAAGCCCTCCTGGCCCGTATTCTCATGGCTTCGTCCAAACCCGGCGACATCATTCTCGATCCATTCTTCGGGTCGGGAACAACAGGCGCGGTCGCCAAACGTCTGGGCCGCCATTTTGTCGGCGTTGAACGGGAACAGAAATACATCGACGCGGCGATGAGCCGGATTGCCTCGGTCGAGGAGTTGGGCGGCGCCGAACTCAAGGTGATGACCGGCAAGCGGGCCGAACCGCGTGTTGCCTTCGGCAGCATCGTCGAAGCAGGGCTCTTGAAGCCTGGCGTCGTCTTGAGCGATATTCGCCAGCGGCATGCGGCCATCGTGCGCGCTGACGGAACCGTTGCCAGCAATGGCGACGCGGGTTCGATCCACCGTATGGGCGCCAAGGTGCAGGGTTTTGATGCCTGCAACGGCTGGACGTTCTGGCATTATGAGGAAGACGGCAAGCTCAAGCCGATCGATGATTTGCGCAAGCAGGTCCGCGACGGAATGGTTTCCGCCGGCGTTTAAATCCCAATCCGATCGGACGAGACCTCCAGTACCGCTCTGATCCCGGAACGCCCAAGGTACACCTTGGGCGTTTCGTTGTGTGCAGCGGATCAGACGCGGATGCCGAGGCGGTTGAGGTCAGCGCGCAGCGTTTGCGGATCGATGAACTGCACCGACTGCCATCCGGCAGCCTGCGCCCCGGCGACATTCTTGGCGCTGTCATCGATGAAAAGCGTGGCGGCGGGTTCCACGCCGAATGTTGCGACGTGATGGTCATAGATCGCCTTGTCAGGCTTGATCAGGCCGATATCGCCGGAGATGGTTACGCCGCGGCTTTCCGTCAGGAAGGGGAAACGCTGCCAGGCTTCGCGCAGCGTATCGGAGGCGAAATTCGTCAGCATCGTCACATCGTGCCCGTCGGCGATCAGCTGGCGCATGATGATGACGCTGTCATCGATGCTATGGGTGATCATCTGGTGCCAGTTCTGCCGGAAGGCGCGGATCTGGTGTTCGCGGTCGGGAAAATCGGCGATCAGCAGCGCTTCGGCATCGGCCCATTTGCGGCCGCGGTCCTGTTCGATGTTCCAGGCGTGGGTGCAGACATTGTCGAAGAACCATTTGCGCTCGGCGGCATCCGGGATGACACTGCGGAAAGCAACATCGGGATCATAGTGAATAAGAACCTGGCCGATGTCGAAAACGATGTGTTTGACGGGTGTCATGCCTCTTTCCTTCTTTTCTCGAAAGCATCCGGTATTGCGGCAGCAATGGCTTTTTTCATCACTGTCGGCAATGCCTCATTGTCCAGATTCTCCACGCTGATCCACCAGCCATCCGTGCCGGCCGGCTTGCGCACGTTCCGGGCCGCGTAGATCGTCAGGCGCAGCTCAAAATGCGTGAAAATATGGGTTATTGTGCCGCTGGGCACCCATTCGGCACCAAAGGGAGCCGCATCGATACCCGTTTCGCCATCGATTCGGGAGGTCCACTCCGTCGTCGGCACCTCGGTCATGCCGCCAAGCAATCCCGTTTGAGCCCGCCCGCGCAGATAGACTTCACCATTGGTGGAAACGGCGATGAACGCCGCGCCAAGGCGAACGGGTTTGTCCTTTTTGGGTGCCTTCACCGGGAAAAACTCCGGGTCCGTGGTTTTCAGTGCCTCGCAATTGTCGTTGAGGGGGCAGATCACGCAGGCCGGCCGCTTGGGCGTGCAGATGGTTGCGCCGAGGTCCATCATCGCCTGCGCAAAATCACCCGGCCGTTTGTCGGGGGTCAGCAACTGCATCAGCCGCCGGATTTCGGGCTTGGCCGCGGGCAGGGGCGTCGACAGGGCATAGAGGCGCGTGATGACACGCTCGACATTGCCGTCGACAACGGCAATCGGCATGCCGAAGGCAATGGATGCGATGGCCGCTGCCGTATAATCGCCGATTCCCGGCAATGATTTGAGCCCGGCAAGATCGGCGGGAAAATGCCCCCCGAAGTCCGCTGCCACGATATCGGCGCACTTTTTCAGGTTGCGCGCGCGGGAATAATAGCCGAGCCCGGCCCAGGCGCGCATCACGTCATCCTGGCTGGCGGCAGCCAGGTCCATGACCGTTGGCCACTTGCGTATGAAGGTCAGGAAATAGGGTTTTACCGCCTCGACCGTCGTCTGCTGAAGCATGATTTCCGACAGCCAGATGCGGTAGGGATTAGCTACAATTCCGGACTTGTGATCCCCCGGCGTTATGCGCCAGGGTAAAATGCGATGATGGCTATCATACCAGGCGAGCAGTTCATTCGTTATTGGTTGCATCAATTCAAAACTGCTTTACAGGGAAGTGAAGTGACATTTCTCATGAAACGGTTGCGAAAGTAAATTCAAGAACATTCGGATTCATAAATGTTCCCAGCTCAGTTGACCAACGCCCTGCTGCTGCCCACAAAAGGGCGTCTCGTCGGTATTGATCGCAACAATCGCATCTTCACTTTCCTGTTTGCACTTTTCCCCGGCTTGCTGGTCAGCGGAACCTCGGTAACGCTGGTCTGCGCTTTCCTCTGGGCGATAATTTCCCTGGTCCTGCGACGCTTTCCCTGGCAGATGACGCGCCAGGACCGCATCATCGCCCGGATTTTTACCGCCTATGTCCTGGTGACGGTTCTCGTCGTACTTCTCAGCCCGAATCTGGCGAAGGGTGCTGAATATCTCTTGAAGATGATCCCGTTCCTGGCGGTCTGGGCCATTCTCCCCAGGCTGAGGGTGAGTCTCGACGGGCGTATCGGTCCATTCTTCGTGACCGGCGCCGGCATCGGAATGATCGGCGCCCTGATTTACAGCGTGGTGCAGATGCTCCTGCATGAGAGCCGCGCCACCGGCGGTGCGGGCAATGCTGCGGTATTCGGGCTTTTCGCCGTGCTGTTCGGCAGCATCGCCCTGCTCAACGTCCACTCACAAAGCAAAACTGAACGGCTGATTGCGGTTGCAGGCTTCACCTGCGGGCTGGTCTGCGTATTCCTTTCCGGCACCCGGTCGGCCTGGCTGGTCATCCCGTTTCACTGCGCCATTCTGTTCTGGTACCTGCGCGGCCAGACGCTGCCCTCGATCAATCGAACCGTTAAGTTATTGATGGCGCTCCTGCTCGTGGTCGTGGCTGTTGCGGCAATCCCGAAGATCATGGATCGCTACAGCGCATTGCAGACGGATATCGTGCAACTGGACGAAGATCCCAACAATATCAGCTCGCTGAGTGCCCGGCTCCTGTTGTGGAGCGGCGCTGAAAAGGCGTTTCTCGCGTCTCCGCTTATCGGACAGGGCCCGCAAAACCGCATGCAGTCGGTCAACAGGGCTTTGGATCTGCCTCCCGAGAAATACATGCTGTTCACGCATGTCCATAACGGCTTTTTGAATGCGGCAGTCGATGGCGGGGTGCTGGGGGTTCTGGCGCTGCTTCTGCTGCTGTCGGCACCCATTGTCGCCGCGCGCCTGAAAGAACCCGGACCTGGGCGGGATTTGACGACGGCGCTTTCCTTGCTGCTCGTGACGGCTTATGTGATCACGGGAATGTTTGGCATCATGTTCGGGCACGACGCGACCGATGCGGTCTTCATCTACGTGACGCTGCTCATTTGCACGATTTCCGGTCCGACACCCTATCTGTCGGTGCGGGAAATCGCGGACCGCGCCGAACAAGACAAAGCCGCACTAGCGGCATGATGCGGCATGATAATGGGTTGGGGATAAAGTTCTGACATGAAAGCGATTGTTACCGGAGCGGCAGGCTTTATCGGCTTTCACGTGGCAAGGCGGCTCGCCAGGGAAGGCTTTGAGGTCATCGCCATCGATAATCTCAATGATTATTATCAGGTGGCCCTCAAGGAGACCCGCCTGTCGGCGCTCGACGGCCAGTCCAATATCCGTTTTGCCCGCGCCAATATTGCCAGACCCGAGGAATTGCGTGCCGCGATTGCCGGCGACATGGACGCGGATGTCATCGTGCATCTGGCGGCTCAGGCGGGTGTGCGCTACTCCGTGGAAAATCCGGCAGCCTATGTCGATGCCAATGTTCAGGGACAGGTGACTGTGTTTGAACAGGCCCGCGTGATGCCGAAGCAGCCACCGGTCGTCTATGCAAGCTCGTCATCGGTTTATGGCGCCAACACCAAGGTGCCGTTTTCCGAGAGCGATCCGGTCAACAATCCGGTTTCCGTCTATGCGGCGACGAAACGCTCCGCTGAACTGCTGGCCTACTCCTATTCGCACGTCCACAAGATCGCTTCGACGGGCCTGCGGTTCTTCACGGTTTATGGCCCCTATGGCCGTCCTGACATGGCGCCATGGCTGTTCACCGATGCGATTTCAAAGGGCGAGCCGATCAAAGTGTACAATCACGGCAAGATGGCGCGCGATTTCACCTTCATCGATGATATCGTCAGCGGCGTGCTTGGTGCGGTGAACCGCATCCTGTCCAATCCTGCGGAAACTGCACCGGTCTACAATCTCGGCAACAACAATCCGGTGGCCCTGCTGCGCTTTATCGAAATCATCGAGCAGGCTGTGGGACGCGAAGCCGTCAAAAAGTTCGAGCCAATGCCGCCGGCGGATGTCGAGCGCACCTATGCCGATATCGGCCTTGCCACGCGTGATCTCGGCTTCTGCCCGAAGACGACGCTGGAGGAGGGTATTCCCCTGTTTGTCGAATGGTTTCGCGGCTATAATGGCCGCTGACGCTTCCATTCCACACACGGGGCAACCGATACAATGAGCGATGACCGCAAGCAAAGGGGATTCCGGCCATTGGCCGATCCCGCATCGGGCGTGCTCGATCCTGTCCTGCGCAAGCGCGCCGGGATCACGATAGAGCTTGTTCAGGCTTGGGAAGAAGTGGTTGGCCCCGCTCTTGGTGACCAGTCCCGCCCGTTGAAACTGTTGTGGCCACGCCGTGCGCATGAGGATGATCCGTTCCAGCCGGCGACACTGGTGATTGCCTGCCAGGGGTTTACCGCCATGCGCATCCAGCACGAGACCGGTGAAATCATCAGCCGGGTCAATGCCTTTCTCGGATTTGCCGCGGTCGGCCGCATCAAGATCGAGCAGAAGGCGATCACGCTGCCCGCGCCGAAGCGGCGTGCATTGCCGCCCGTCGACGCGGCAACCAGGGGAAAGATCAGTCGCGTCGTCGAAGCCATCGAGGACGATAGCCTGCGCGAGGCGCTGGAACGGCTCGGGCAAAGCATCCACGCGGAAAAGATCAAGCGCTGAAACAGTTCTGCCTGATTTTATCCCGTTCAGATCACGAAAAATTCAAAGACAGATGGCAAGCTCTGCCTTAAAGAGACTGCCTTAGGGCTCTACGGAGTCAACAACGCATAATCAACACCGGAGACAGGTGATCCTTATGACTGACATGCTGACACGCCGAAACATTCTGACCCTCGCGGCCGTATCGACGGCGGCGCTCGCTGTGACAGCGGGCAACCCGGCATGGTCAGAAGATGCGGCCAAGCCCGCCGCGACACCGGTGCCCGGTACGCCCGCCGACGTCAAGATCCCGGAATCCGCCGGGAAGGTCGATCAGGCCAAGCTGATGGAGCAGGGTCCTCTCAAGGATATCGTGCTGGGCAAGGCCGACGCCCCGGTCACCATCGTCGAATACGCGTCGATGACCTGCCCGCATTGCGCGCACTTCACCGTTGCCACGCTGCCGACGATCAAGGAAAAGTACATCGACACGGGCAAGGCCAAGCTCATCCTGCGTGAATTCCCGTTCGATCCGCGCGCTGCCGCTGCCTTCATGCTCGCCCGCTGCGCCCCGGAAGACCGCTACTATCCGCTTGTCGATGTCCTGTTCAAACAGCAGGAACAGTGGGCCGCATCGGCAAATGCAGTAGAACCTTTGATGCAAATCTCCAAATTGGCCGGTTTTACACAGGAGTCGTTCAACGCTTGCTTGACGAACCAAAAACTTCTGGATGATGTGAATGCATCGCGTGACCGCGGAGCCAAGGATTTCGGCGTCAATGCTACGCCGACCTTCTTCATCAACGGCACGAAATATGCAGGAGCCCTATCGGTTGACGAAATGTCAGCGATTATCGACGGTCTACTCTGATAGCTGCCTGTTGAATTCAGGCGGACGCCTTGTCGCGTCCGCCCTTGCGGTTTTGTGCGGGAAGGGCCTCTGATGCGCTTCACGAAACTCCGCCTCCTCGGTTTCAAATCCTTCGTCGAACCCGCCGAATTCGTCATTGAAAGCGGATTGACCGGCGTTGTCGGCCCCAATGGCTGCGGCAAATCCAATCTCGTGGAAGCCCTGCGCTGGGTCATGGGCGAAAGCTCCTACAAGAACATGCGCGCATCCGGCATGGATGACGTCATTTTCTCCGGCTCCGGCACGCGCCCGTCGCGCAACACAGCCGAAGTCACCCTGTTTCTCGACAATCATGATCGCAGTGCCCCGGCAAGCTTCAACGATGCCGATGAACTACAGGTGTCGCGCCGCATCGAGCGCGAGGCAGGGTCGGTCTACCGCATCAACGGCAAGGATGCCCGCGCCAAGGACGTGCAGCTGCTGTTTGCGGACCAGTCGACCGGTGCCCGGTCGCCATCCATGGTCGGTCAGGGCCGCATTGGCGAGCTCATTCAGGCCAAGCCGCAGGCCCGCCGGGCACTTCTCGAAGAAGCTGCCGGCATATCCGGCCTGCACACCCGTCGCCACGAAGCGGAACTGCGCCTGCGGGCAGCGGAACAAAATCTGGAGCGGCTGGAAGACGTCGTCGGCGAGCTGGAAACCCAGATCGAGAGCCTGAAACGGCAATCGCGTCAGGCCAATCGCTTCAAGAGATCGCTTCGGAACGGCGGATAACCGCCGTTCCGAAGCGATCCTCCTGCATCTGAAGTGGGCCGTCGCCAAAAATCAGGAGGCCGAGGCGCAATCGGCTTTGTCTGCCGCGACATCAGGCGTTGGCGATTTCGCCCAGGTCCAGATGAACGCGGCGAAGGAACAGGCGATCGGCGCGCACAAGCTGCCGGATCTGCGTGAGGCGGAAACCAAGGCTGCCGCGGCCCTGCAGCGCCTGACCATCGCCCGTTCGCAGATCGAGGAAGAGGCCCAGCGTATCCGTGCCCGCCAGTCGGAGCTGGAAAAGCGTCTGGCCCAGCTCACCGCTGATATTGCCCGCGAAGAGCAGATGGTGCGCGACAATGCCGATATTCTGGCGCGTCTCGATGCGGAAGAGCGTTCGCTCAATCAGGACAACGCCAATGCGGGCGAACATGAACTGGCAACCCGCGCCGATTTTGAGCGGGCCGATGCCAAGCTCCGGGAAAGCGAAGCGGCCCTTGCCAAGGTAACGGCTGAACGCGCCGAAGCCACCGCCGAACGGGCACAGATCGAGCGCAATTTGCGCGAAAGCACCGAGCGTCGTGACCGCCTTGCCCGCCAGATGGGCGATGTGGAACGCGATCTCTCCGCCATCACGGCGCAGATCAGCACTCTTGCCGATCCTATCGAGAAGCAGGCGCTGGTTGAAGCAACCGAGGCAACGCTGGAACAGGCCGAGGATGCCGCCCTGGCGGCGGAAGCGGCCGTCGAGACGGCGCGCCGCACGGAAGCGCAGTTGCGCCAGCCGGTGCAGGACGCCCGCAGCAATCTCAACCGGATCGAGACTGAAGCCCGCACCTTGGCCAAGATGATCAATGTCGGCGGGTCGGACCTGTTTCCCGCCGTTGTTGAAGCGGTAAAGGTGGAAAAGGGATTTGAGGTCGCGCTTGGCGCCGCGCTCGGTGAAGATCTCGATGCGCCGCTGGATCGCAGCGCTCCGGTTTTCTGGGGTGATGTGGACGGTGCCGGTGATGATCCCGCACTGCCGTCCGGGCTGAAAACCCTTGCCAGTGTGGTCAAGGCGCCGCGCCAGCTGGCCCGCCGTCTTGCCCAGATCGGCATTGTCGATGAAGCGGACGGCGCGCGCATACAGGCATCGCTGAAGCCGGGTCAGCGTCTGGTCAGCCGTTCCGGTGCGCTGTGGCGCTGGGATGGCTATACGGCAAGCGCCGATGCCCCGACACCGGCGGCCCAGCGTCTGGCCCAGAAAAACCGCCTCGCCGAACTTGATATCGAAGTTGTCGAAGCGACGAAGCGCCTGCGCGAGGCGGAAGCAGCTATCGCTGCGGCCGAAGCTGCTGTGCGGCAATCGGTCGAGAACGAGCGTATGGCCCGTGATCACTGGCGGGCCATGCAACGCGCCGTCAGCGATGCGCGCGAGGCGCTTGCATCAGCCGAACGGGCTGCAGGCCAGCTTTCCAGCCGCCGCGCGGCCTTGGATGAGGGCAAGGCCCGCCTCGCCGAAACGCTTGAAGAAACACAGGAACAGTTCCTTGAGGCCGAAGACCGGCTGGCCCGCGCGCCGGATCTGGAAGAAGTCAATATCCGCCTCACCCAACTGACCGCCGAAGTCATGACCGACCGGGCGGCGCTCGCCGAGACACGCGCCGTGCATGAGGGCTTGCGCCGCGAGGCCGAGAACCGCATGCGGCGCCTGGAGTCCATCGGGTTTGAACGGAGGAGCTGGAACGACCGCGCGCTGAATGCCGACCGCCAGATCGAATCCCTGACCGAACGGCGACAGGAAGCGGAAGAAGAATTTGCCGATCTGGTCGATGCGCCCGATGAAATTGCCGAGCGCAACCGGGCGCTGCTGTCGCAGCTCTCGCAAGCGGAAGCGTTGCGCAAGGAGGCCGGTGATCGTCTGGCCGTGGCGGAAGCGCGTCAGCAGGAATTGGACCGCGCTGCCACCGATGCCATTCAGGCGCTGGCGACGGCGCGTGAAGGCCGGGCACGGTCGGAAGAGCGCCTTGCAGCTGCGCAGGAACGCCGCCATGACGCCGAAACACGCATTGCCGAAGCTCTCCATTGCGCGCCGCATGAAGCAATGAAGCTGACAGGCCTTGGCCCCAACGATCCCTTGCCGGATGTCGATGCGACGGACCGTAATCTGGAACGGCTCAAGATCGAGCGCGAGCGCCTCGGTGCCGTCAACCTGCGGGCCGAGGAAGAGCAGGAAGAATTGTCGGCGCGGCTCGAGGCGATTGTCAGCGAGCGCGAAGACATCATCGAGGCGGTCAAGAAGCTGCGCCAGGCGATCCAGAGCCTCAATCGCGAGGGGCGCGAACGGCTGCTCGCGGCGTTCGAAGTGGTGAATGCGCAGTTCCAGCGCCTGTTCACACATCTGTTCGGCGGCGGCACGGCGGAACTGCAATTGATTGAATCGGAAGACCCGCTGGAAGCCGGTCTGGAAATTCTTGCCCGCCCGCCCGGCAAGAAGCCGCAGACCATGACATTGCTGTCCGGCGGCGAGCAGGCCCTGACCGCAATGGCGCTGATCTTTGCGGTGTTCCTGACCAACCCGGCGCCGATCTGCGTGCTGGACGAGGTGGACGCGCCGCTCGATGACCACAATGTCGAGCGCTTCTGCAACCTGATGGACGAAATGGCTGCATCAACGGAAACGCGTTTTGTCGTCATTACCCACAATCCGATCACCATGGCGCGCATGAACCGCCTCTTCGGCGTCACCATGGCCGAACAGGGCGTCAGCCAGCTGGTGTCGGTCGATCTCCAGACCGCCGAGCAGCTGCGCGAGGCGAGCTGATACCAGACTGCTTCAAGCTTGAAATGACGAAGGATTTCAAAGATTAACGCGGATTTACTCTGCTAATCGATTTGAATGGTGCAATGCAGCATTTTTTGGTGGTGCTTCACGAACCTATCGAATAGACCTTCTTCAGCGCTTTGCGGCGCGTGGACGGCGGCATGGGAGGCTGCAATGGTGAAGTGGGTTTACACATTCGGTGACGGCAAGGCGGAAGGCTCTGCCGGCGATCGCAACCTTCTGGGCGGCAAGGGGGCCAATCTGGCCGAGATGTGCGCGCTCGGGCTGCCGGTCCCGCCCGGATTTACCATCACCTCCGAGGTCTGCAGCTGGTTCTATGAGAATGGCCATCGTTATCCCGATGCGCTCGAAGCCGACGTCAAGAAGGCGCTTGGCCATATCGCTGCGGTGACGGGCCGCGATTTCGGCGACCCGTCCAAGCCGCTGCTGGTGTCCGTGCGTTCCGGCTCCCGCGCTTCCATGCCGGGCATGATGGACACCGTGCTCAATCTCGGCCTCAATGATCAGACCGTGGAAGCCATCGCCCGCGAATCCGGCGATCCGCGCTTTGCCTATGACAGCTACCGCCGTTTCATCCAGATGTATTCCGACGTGGTCATGGGGCTCGACCATTCGGTCTTTGAGGAAATCCTCGAGGATACCAAGGCCAATCTCGGTGTCGAGATCGATACGGCGCTCTCGGCCGACGACTGGAAGGGCATCATCGACCTTTACAAGGCCAAGATCGAGGAAGAGCTGGAAGAGCCATTCCCGCAGGACCCGGAAAAGCAGCTTTGGGGTGCGATCGGCGCTGTTTTCTCCAGCTGGATGAACACGCGCGCCATCACCTATCGCCGCCTGCACAACATTCCGGAAAGCTGGGGCACGGCTGTCAATATCCAGGCCATGGTGTTCGGCAATATGGGCGAGCGTTCGGCAACGGGCGTTGCCTTCACGCGCAATCCGTCGACCGGTGAAAAGAAGCTCTATGGCGAGTTTCTCGTCAATGCCCAGGGCGAAGACGTGGTTGCGGGCATCAGGACGCCGCAGAACATCACGGAAGACGCGCGCATTGCCGCAGGTTCCGACAAGCCGTCGCTGGAAAAGCTGATGCCGGCGGCCTTTGCCGAATTCTGCGCCGTGTCGGATCGTCTGGAAAAGCATTACACTGATATGCAGGATCTCGAATTCACCATCGAGGACGGCAAGCTGTGGATGCTGCAGACGCGGTCCGGCAAACGCACCGCCAAGGCTGCCCTGAAAATCGCCGTCGAAATGGCGAATGAAGGGCTGATCACACGGGAAGAAGCGGTTCTGCGCATTGATCCGGCTTCGCTCGATCAGCTGCTGCATCCCACGATCGATCCTTCGGCCAAGCGCAATGTCATCGGCAGCGGGCTTCCGGCATCGCCGGGCGCGGCAACGGGCGAGATCGTGTTCTCGTCGGAAGATGCCGAACAGCTGAAGTCGGAAGGCCGCAAGGCCATCCTTGTGCGCATCGAAACTAGCCCGGAAGACATTCACGGCATGCACGCCGCTGAGGCCATCCTGACCACCCGCGGCGGCATGACCAGCCACGCGGCCGTGGTGGCGCGCGGCATGGGCAAGCCCTGCGTCTCCGGTGCGGGTTCCCTGCGCGTCGATTACCGCAATGAAACCCTGCTGGCCGCCGGGGTGCTTTTGAAGAAGGGCGACATCATCACCATTGATGGCGGTATCGGCCAGGTGCTCAAGGGCGCCGTTCCCATGCTGCAGCCGGAGTTCTCCGGCGATTTCGCCAAGATCATGGAATGGGCCGACACGACGCGCCGCATGAAGGTGCGCGCCAATGCCGAAACGCCGAATGATGCACGCATGGCGCGCTCGTTCGGGGCCGAGGGCATCGGTCTTTGCCGCACCGAGCATATGTTCTTTGACGGCGAGCGCATCATCGCCATGCGCGAAATGATCCTGGCCGACAGCGAGAAGGGCCGCCGCGCCGCGCTCGACAAGCTGTTGCCGATGCAGCGCGCCGATTTCAAGGAGCTGTTCGAAATCATGAACGGCCTTCCCGTGACGATCCGGTTGCTTGACCCGCCGCTGCACGAATTCCTGCCGAAGACGGAAGAGGAAATCGCGGAAGTTGCTGCTGTCATGAATGTCAGCCCGGAGAAGCTGCGCGAGCGCACCGACAGCCTGCATGAATTCAACCCGATGCTCGGTCATCGCGGCTGCCGCCTCGCCATTTCCTATCCGGAAATTGCCGAAATGCAGGTGCGGGCGATTTTCGAAGCCGCCGTGCAGGCGGCGGAAGTCACAGGCGCTCCGGTCGAGCCGGAAATCATGGTGCCGCTGGTTGGCCTGCGTGCCGAACTTGATTTCGTCAAGGCCCGCATCGATGCGGTCGCCGCCGACGTGATGAAGGAAGCGGATATCAGGATCAACTACCTCGTCGGCACGATGATCGAACTGCCGCGCGCTGCGGTACGCGCGCATTCGATTGCCGAGGTGGCGGAATTCTTCTCCTTCGGCACCAACGATCTGACGCAGACAACCTTCGGTATTTCGCGCGACGATGCATCCGCCTTCCTGATGACCTATCAGATGAAGGGTATTATCCAGCAGGACCCGTTCGTCTCCATCGATGTGGACGGCGTCGGTGAACTGGTGCGCATTGCCGTGGAAAAGGGCAAGGCAACCCGCCCGGACATCAAGCTTGGCATCTGCGGTGAACACGGCGGCGATCCGGCTTCCATTCACTTCTGCGAAGAAACCGGCCTTGACTATGTCTCCTGTTCGCCGTTCCGCGTGCCGATCGCGCGCCTGGCGGCGGCACAGGCCTCGGCCAAGCAAAAATAGCGCCTTGGCCCTGTTGGCAGGGCCGGTGCCGCATTTTGGACGTGATCTGCGCGTGTATCTGCGGGCAATTCTCAAGATTGGTAAACACCGTGCGCTCAGCTTCCGCCATCATCGCTGCTCTTCTTCTCGTCACGCCTGCGGGGATCGCAACCGCCGGGGATCATCCGGCGCCATTCGTCGAGCCGAAGCTTTATATTGCCAAGGGCGGCGCCGCGGCGCCGCAGGTGGCGCTGACGCTGGATGCCTGTTCGGGGCAGACGGACCTGCGCATTCTCAACACGCTGGTTGAAAACCGCATCCCGGCAACGATCTTCGTCACCGCCCGCTGGATGCGGCACAACGCCGAGGCGCTTGCGGTCATGAAGGCGCATCCCGATTTGTTCGAACTGGAAAATCACGGTTTCAACCATATCCCGGCCATCGACAACCAGCCCACCATGTTCGGGTTGAAGACCGCAGGCTCGGAAGCGGCCATCCGCAGTGAAATCCAGGGCGGTGTCGATGCCATGCTGAAGGCCTCCGTCGCCAAGCCGGTCTGGTATCGCGATGCGACCGCCCGCTACAGCGAAAACGGTATCCGCATTATCCATGAGATGGGCTACCGGGTGGCCGGTTATTCGCTCAATGCCGATATGGGTGCCTCGCTGATGGCCGGACTGGTGGAAAAGCGTATTGCCGCTGCCAAGGATGGCGATGTCATCATTGCCCATATCAACCAGCCGGGCCGGGTGGCCGGTGCCGGTGTTGCCAAAGGTGTTTTGGCCCTGCAGCAAAAGGGTTTTCGCTTCGTGCGCCTGCAGGACGTGACGGTTTCCGCCCAGCCGGTGCGCTCCGGGGTCTGATCAAACCGGCAGCGAAATACCGCCGCCGGTTTTGATTTCTCACAATCGCATTTATGCCGCTGTTACTGCAGCCGGAAAGCCGTGGCTTCGTGCCCGGACGGCGGCGATGAAGGCCAGGGCAAGCAGTAGCAGAAGCACCCATGAGAACGAGGTGACGCCGGTTGTTTCCAGGAGGAAGCCGCCGATGATGCCGCCGCCGGCAATGCCGATGTTCCAGACGGTAACGATCATCGATTGCGCGACATCCGCCGCATCGCCCGCGGTTTTGGCCGATGCGGTCTGGAACAGGGTTGGCACGCCGCCATAGGTCACACCCCAGATGGCGAAGCTGAGATAGACCATCGTGCTGTTGGCGGACCAGATGGCAAGGAGCACGGCCGCCACGGCAAAGGCCGCGATGCAGATCAGCGTCAGTTCACGCAGCCAGCGGTCGATCATCAGGCCGATCATCCAGGTGCCGAGAATGGCGGACAGGCCAAAGACGAACAGCACCTTGTCGATGCTTCCGGCGAGCCCGGCGGGAACCAGAAACGGCGCGATGTAGGTATAGAGCACGTTATGGGCCACCACATAGGTCAGCGTGACAAACAGCACGGCCTTGACGCCCGGAATGGCGAAGACACCGGAGATCGGCAATTGCCTGCCCGCTTCCTGGCCGGGAAAATCCGGCAATTTCCAGATGGTCCAGCCGACCAGCAGCACCGTCAGCCCGCTCATGATGCCGAACGTGTATTGCCAGCCGACAAACGCGCCCAGAAATGTCCCGGCTGGCACGCCGAGAGACAGCGCGACGGGCGCGCCAAGCATGGCGACTGCCATGGCCTTGCCTTTCATGTGGTCGGGCACCATGCGCCCGGCATAACCGGCAACCAGCGCCCAGAGCAGCCCGGCAAAGACGCCCGCAAAGAACCGGGCGCCGAGCGTGAGCGTGTAGCTGGTGGAAACCGCCGTGATCGTGTTGACGATGGCAAATCCGCCGATGGCGCTGAGCAGCAGTGGCTTGCGCCGCCATCCGCGTGTGGCTGCGGTCAGCGGGATAGCAGCGATGAGGGAGCCGAGAGCGTAGATGGTGACGAGCTGGCCCACCAGCGATTCGGGCACCGCCAGACTGGCGCCCATCTGGGGCAGCAGGCCCGCCGGCAGCGCTTCGGTGAGGACGGTGATGAAACCGGCTGCTGCAAGGGCAAGCAGGCCGCTGAGCGGCAGCCGGAAGGAGGAGGCGGGAGGAGCCTCGTCCAGCGATGTTGTGATCGATGTCATGTCTTTGCCTGGTCAATGAGTAAGGGGTTGGGCAGGCGGAGAGGCGATGCCTTTACAGTGCAAAGCTTCACACCTGCGATGGGAAACCGAACCTAGTCATCTTCGCAAAACGGAAAAACAGGCTATAGTTCCTTTCACAAGCGACATTTTTGTCGGCAATGAAGAGGTGGTGTCGATGGACAATCTGGGCTCGTGGAATGCCTTCGTGCAGGCCGCCGAATACCGCAGTTTCGTTGCCGCCGGCCGCCACCTCGGCGTTTCCCCCTCTGCCATCGGCAAATCCATTGCGCGGCTGGAGGAACGGCTTGGTGCCCGGCTTTTTCACCGCAGCACCCGCAGCATCACGCTGACGCCCGAAGGCTCGCTGTTCCTGGAGCGGTGCCGCCGCATTTTCTGCGAGATCGAGGCGGCCGAACTGGAATTGTCGCAGGCCAATGAGGCGCCGCGCGGCAGGTTGCGTGTCAGCATGCCGATTGCGGACCGGTTGATGATGCCGGTGCTGTCCGCCTTCATGCGCGCCTATCCCGACATCGAGCTGGATATCGATTGCTCCGACCGGCTGGTCGATGTGATCGAGGACGGTTTCGACGCGGTCCTGCGCACCGGCGAGCCGAATGATTCGCGGCTGATGACCCGGGTGCTCGGCTCGTTCCGCAAGCGCCTTGTCGGATCACCGGACTATTTCGCGCGCATGGGAACACCGGAAGTGCCGGAGGACCTGACGCGGCATCATTGCCTGTTTTATCGCTATCCGACCACCGGGAAGCTGCAGCCGTGGCCACTGTCCCGCAATGGCAGGGATGTGGAACTCGACCTGCCCGCGACCCTCATCTGCAACACGTCGGCGCCACAGATCCACATGGCACAGGAGGGGCTTGGCATCGCCTGCCTGCCGGATTTCACCATAATGGACGAGCTGCGGGCGGGAACGCTGGTCAGCGTTCTCGATGATTTCATCCCGTTTTCCGGCACGTTCCGCGTGCTCTGGCCGTCGAGCCGCTATCTCTCGCCCAAGCTGCGGGTGTTCGTCGATTTCGTCGCCGAACACCTCGATCTTGCGCCGGTCAGGGGCTGAAGATCAGCACGAGATAGACGAAGAAGATCATCAGATGCACCGCGCCTTCGAGCACCGTCGTGCGCAGGCCGGAAAAGGTCAGGGTGCTGAGGATCAGCGTCACCGCCAGCAGGGTCATTTCGGTGGATGACAGGCCGAGAATGGCGGTCTGTCCGGTGAACAGGCTGATGGCAAGCACGGCCGGCACGGTCAGGCCGACGGTCGAGGTTGCCGCACCCAGGCACAGGTTGACCGCGCGCTGCAGTTCATTGCCGGAAACGGCGCGAAGCGCGGTGATGGCTTCCGGCGTGAAGACGATGGCGGCGATGAGCAGGCCGCCGAGGGCCGTTGGCGCGCCGAAGCTGGCAATGCCATGGTCGAGCAGCGATGCCAGGCTCTTTGACAGCAACACGATCGGCAGGATGTTCAGGATCAGCAGCAGCGTGTGGCCGCCAATGGACCCGGCGGGCTTCGCTTTGGGCGCTTCAGCTTCTGGCGTCACCTTCAGCGGCACTTCATCTCCCTTGGGATAGACGAAGAAGTCGCGGTGTCGCCCCGTCTGCAGCACGAGGAAAATCACATAGAGGGCAATGGTGAAAATCGAGAAGAACACCGATTGAACCACGGTGAGGGAGCCGTTGCTGGTGGAAACCGTAAAGTTCGGCAGGATCAGCGGGATGACCGTCAGCGGAATGATGACGATGAGATAGGATGCCGCGCCCTGCAGATTGTAGCCCTGCTGGCCGTAACGCAGCCCGCCGATGAGCAGGCCAAGGCCGACCACGCCGTTCAAAACGATCATCAGCACCGCGAACATCGTGTCGCGGCCAAGCGTCGGTGCATCCGAACTCAGCATCACGGCGCTGATCAGCACCACTTCGATGATGACGATGGAGAGGGTGAGAATGAGTGTTCCGAGCGGTTCGCCCAGCAGTTCCGCCAGTTCCTCCGCCTCATGCACGACGCCGAAGGCCGACCAGATGATGACGCCGAACAGCCAGACAAACAGAAACGAAGCTTTCATCACCGAACTCAGATCGGCCATCCAGCCATATCCGAAAACAAGAAAGGCACCCACAGTTGCCCAAGCTACAATCAGTCTGATCCATCCGGATATCATCGGCCCTCCTTCATCGGGTTGAGGTATCATTTCGTCTTGCAGAACTTATACAGGAAATTATGGGCGATTTTTCCGGTTTCCGAAGCTTTATCAAAGATTTCGCTTTGACAACTGTTA
>OIER01000173.1_pt1 | contig 64991 bp, 72 predicted proteins | sample 1581801 | NCBI WGS metagenome assembly OIER01 (sample SAMN03281006, study PRJEB24777) | human gut metagenome | isolation source: fecal sample PR165 from 1 month old male Malay infant, vaginally delivered... | reverse complement strand
TAATATCCGCCAGATCGATGTCGATCACTGCCGCGTATTCCGCGTCAGCATCGGCTTCCAGCAGCTGCGGATCCGCCAGCCATTTTTCCATGCCCTGGATACGACGCTCCAGGGTACGGCGGTCGCCCTAACCCTCCGCGACCATCCCCCTCTGCAGAACCAGGTTGGTGGTTCAGTAATCAACGCGACGGCCTTTTTTCTGTTTTGAGCAACAATTCGTCTTCATGGGGATTTTCCTTGTCATCTTCATTCGCTATTCCAGTGGCGAATGCTGCCCAATGCAAATTGAAGGAAAAGCCTTATGACTGCTATTGTCGATATTATTGGCCGTGAAATTCTGGATAGTCGCGGGAACCCGACTGTTGAGGTCGATGTCATTCTCGAAGACGGCTCACTGGGCCGCGCGGCGGTCCCATCCGGCGCATCGACGGGTGCACATGAGGCCGTGGAACTGCGCGATGGTGGCACACGCTATCTCGGCAAGGGCGTTCTGAAGGCTGTCGATGCCGTCAATGGCGAACTGTTCGATGCAATCGGCGGTCTCGACGCGGAAAACCAGATCCACATCGACAAGACCATGATCGATCTCGATGGCACGCCGAACAAGAGCCGTCTTGGCGCCAACGCCATTCTCGGCGTATCGCTCGCCGTTGCCAAGGCCGCCGCTGAATCCTCCGGCCTGCCGCTCTACCGCTATCTCGGCGGACCGAACGCCCATGTCCTGCCGGTACCGATGATGAACATCATCAACGGCGGCGCGCATGCCGACAATCCGATCGATTTTCAGGAATTCATGATTCTCCCGGTTGGCGCATCGTCACTGGCCGAAGCCGTGCGTTACGGTGCGGAAGTGTTCCACACGCTGAAGAAGCGCCTGAAGGATGCCGGCCACAACACCAATGTGGGCGACGAGGGCGGTTTTGCGCCGAACCTGAAGACGGCACCGGCTGCACTGGACTTCATCATGGAGTCCATCGAGAAAGCCGGTTTCAAGCCGGGCGAAGAAATCGCCATCGGTCTCGATTGCGCTGCAACCGAATTCTTCAAGGACGGCAATTACGTCTATGAAGGCGAGAAGAAGAGCCGCGATCCGAAGACCCAGGCAAAGTATCTGGCCAAGCTGGCGGCTGACTACCCGATCATCAGCATCGAAGACGGCATGTCCGAAGATGACTGGGAAGGCTGGAAATACCTGACTGACCTCATCGGCGACAAGTGCCAGCTCGTCGGCGACGATCTGTTCGTCACCAATTCGGCTCGTCTGCGCGATGGCATCAAGATGGGCGTGGCCAATTCCATTCTCGTCAAGGTGAACCAGATCGGCACGTTGTCGGAAACCTTCGACGCGGTCGATACGGCGCATCGCGCAGGCTATACGGCCGTCATGTCGCACCGCTCCGGTGAAACCGAAGACTCGACGATTGCCGATCTCGCCGTCGCCACCAATTGCGGACAGATCAAGACCGGCTCACTTTCCCGCTCCGACCGGATCGCCAAGTACAACCAGCTGATCCGTATCGAGCAGGAACTCGGACCGCAGGCCCGTTATGCCGGCCGCGGCATTTTCCGCAGCCTCTGATACGCATCACATTCGAGCGATTGAGATGGCGGGCCCTGTGCCCGCCATTTTGTTTCGGTGGGGCTGCCCAGAGCAGCCGGAACGGCAAATTTAATCGGCTGTTAAGCAAAACATTGTTTTATGGCCGTGTGACTAATCGGGCCATCGTGACCTGATTCCGCATCCCTTCGGGTCATTTGCCATGTGGACAAAACAAAGACGGAAAACCAATCGCGGACGGCTTGTCGTGCCGATCCTTGCCTCGATGTTTTTCGCCTATTTCGGTTTCCATGCCTATCACGGCGAATACGGTCTCTACTCCACCATCAAGCTGCAGGATCAGACCCGGCTGCTGCGCGCCCAGTACGACGCGGTCAAGGCGTCGCGCACGGAGCTTGAACGGGAAGTACAACTTATGCATGATGGAACAATCGAGCGGGACATGTTAGATGAACAGGCCCGCAAGGCGTTGAATGTATCGCGGCCGGACGAAGTCACAATTATGCGTGGCTCGGGTGATTTAACTATTAACTGAATTCAGGTTAATTCACTTTTTATCGTGCATTTTGAACGTCTTATTTGCATAGCTCTTATTCAATTCTGCATATTGTAAGTTCTGCTCCTGCTGCTATTGTCGTCCGACAAAATAACAGGGAGTGAGATATGGCTACGAGGGCGAAAAAAAGCCCTGCGCGTTCTGCGCAGACCTCTGCTGTCAAAGCACCAAAACCAATCGAGTACACAAAGGAGCAGGAGCTCTACGCCTACCGCGAAATGCTGCTGATCCGGCGTTTCGAAGAAAAGGCCGGCCAGCTCTACGGTATGGGTTTCATTGGCGGTTTCTGCCATCTCTATATCGGTCAGGAAGCTGTTGTGACCGGCATGCAGGCGACACTGATTGAAGGCGATCAGGTCATCACCGGTTATCGCGACCACGGCCACATGCTGGCCTGCGGCATGAGCGCCCGGGGCGTCATGGCCGAGCTGACCGGACGCCGCGGCGGCCTTTCCAAGGGCAAGGGCGGCTCCATGCACATGTTCTCGAAAGAGAAGCACTTTTACGGCGGTCACGGCATCGTCGGTGCGCAGGTCTCCCTCGGTACGGGCCTCGCCTTTGCCAATCGCTATCGCGACAACGGCAATGTCTCCCTTGCTTATTTCGGTGACGGTGCGGCCAACCAGGGCCAGGTCTACGAAAGCTTCAACATGGCGGCGCTCTGGAAGCTGCCGGTCATCTACATCATCGAAAACAACCGTTACGCCATGGGTACGGCGGTTTCCCGCGCTTCGGCCGAAACCGATTTCTCCCGTCGCGGCATTTCCTTCAACATCCCCGGTATTCAGGTCGACGGCATGGATGTCCGCGCCGTTCAGGCTGCTGGCGAAGAAGCCACCGCATGGGCGCGCTCCGGCAAGGGCCCGATGATCCTGGAAATGCAGACATACCGGTATCGCGGTCACTCCATGTCGGATCCGGCCAAGTACCGTTCCAAGGACGAAGTGCAGAAGATGCGCTCCGAACACGATCCCATCGAGCAGGTGAAGAGCCGGTTGATCGACAAGGGCTGGTCCACCGAGGACGACCTGAAGAAGATCGACAAGGACGTTCGCGACATCGTTGCCGACGCAGCGGATTTCGCCCAGTCCGATCCGGAGCCGGATGCATCCGAGCTCTATACCGACATTCTGCTCTAAGGGAGGCGCAACCATGCCTGTAGATATTCTGATGCCAGCGCTCTCGCCGACCATGGAAGAGGGCAAACTGTCGAAATGGCTGAAAAAGGAAGGTGACAAGGTCACCTCCGGCGACGTTCTCGCGGAAATCGAAACCGACAAGGCGACGATGGAAGTGGAAGCGGTCGATGAAGGCACCATCGGCAAGATTCTCATTGCCGAAGGCACCGACAACGTGAAGGTCAACACCGTCATCGCCGTTCTCCTGGGCGACGGTGAAAGCGCCGATGCCGCCAGCGCGCCAAAGGCTGCAGCCGCTGAAGCGCCTGCCAAGGCGGAAGAAGCCCCGCAGCAGGAAGCGGAGGCTGCAAAGCCCGCTGCGACCGTTCCGGCAGCGCCGAAGACCGAAGTTGCCGCCGATCCGGACATTCCGGCAGGCACCGAGATGGTCTCGACCACCGTGCGCGAAGCGCTGCGCGACGCCATGGCGGAAGAAATGCGCCGTGATCCCAACGTCTTCATCATGGGTGAAGAAGTCGCCGAATATCAGGGCGCCTACAAGATCACCCAAGGTCTGCTCGACGAATTCGGCCCGCGCCGCGTTGTCGATACGCCGATCACCGAACACGGCTTTGCCGGCGTCGGTGTTGGCGCTGCCATGACCGGCCTGCGCCCGATCGTTGAATTCATGACCTTCAACTTCGCCATGCAGGCGATTGACCAGATCATCAATTCGGCGGCCAAGACACTCTATATGTCCGGCGGCCAGATGGGCGCACCGATGGTGTTCCGTGGTCCTTCCGGCGCTGCTGCCCGCGTCGCGGCCCAGCACTCCCAGTGCTATGCCGCTTGGTACAGCCATATTCCGGGCCTCAAGGTCGTCATGCCCTACACGGCTGCCGATGCGAAGGGTCTGCTCAAGGCTGCGATCCGCGATCCGAACCCGGTCATCTTCCTCGAAAACGAAATCCTCTACGGTCACTCCTTCGATGTGCCGAAGCTCGATGATTTCGTCCTGCCGATCGGCAAGGCCCGCATCCACAAGAAGGGCACGGACGTTACGCTCGTCTCCTTCGGCATCGGCATGAACTACACGGTCAAGGCGGCGGAAGAGCTGGCCAAGCTCGGCATCGATGCTGAGATCATCGATCTGCGCACCATCCGTCCGATGGACATTCCGACGGTTGTCGAATCGGTCAAGAAGACCGGTCGCTGCGTCACCATCGAGGAAGGCTATCCGCAGTCCTCGGTCGGTACGGAAATTGCCACCCGCGTCATGCAGCAGGCTTTCGATTATCTCGATGCGCCGATCCTGACGATTGCCGGCAAGGACGTTCCGATGCCCTATGCCGCCAATCTGGAAAAGCTGGCATTGCCGAACGTTCAAGAAATCGTCGAGGCCGTCAAAGCTGTGACATACACAGCGTAAAGGGGAGGAAATCGATATGCCGATCAATATCACCATGCCGGCTCTTTCTCCCACGATGGAAGAGGGCAATCTTGCCAAATGGCTTGTCAAGGAAGGCGATAAGGTTGGTCCCGGCGATGTGATTGCCGAGATCGAAACCGACAAGGCAACGATGGAAGTCGAAGCGGTCGACGAAGGCACGGTCGCCAAGATCGTGGTTCCCGCCGGTACGGAAGGCGTCAAGGTCAATGCGCTGATCGCCATTCTGGCGGCGGACGGCGAAGATGTCGGTGCTGCTGCCAAGGGCGGCGACGCAGCTCCCGCGAAAGCAGAAGCCGCACCTGCGCCCGCCAAGGCCGAAGCACCCAAGGAAACGGCGCCAGCGCCGGCTGCACCAGCCGCCGCAGTTGCTGCTCCGGCAAAGTCCGGCGACCGGACATTCTCGTCGCCGCTGGCCCGCCGCATCGCCAAGGACGCCGGTATCGATCTTTCCGCTGTAACGGGCTCCGGCCCGCATGGCCGCGTCATCAAGAAAGACGTCGAGGCAGCAATCTCCGGCGGTGGTGCCAAGGCACCTGCGGCAGCTGCCGCGGCCACGCCGGCGGCGGCTCCCAAGCCCATGTCGGACGATACGGTGCTGAAACTGTTCGAGGAAGGCTCCTACGAGCTCGTGCCGCATGACGGCATGCGCAAGACGATTGCCAAGCGCCTGCTGGAAGCCAAATCGACGGTTCCGCATTTCTATCTGACGGTCGATTGCGAACTCGACGCATTGCTGGCGCTGCGTGCCCAGATCAATGCGGCATCGCCGATGCGCAAGACGGAAAAGGGCGACGTTCCCGCCTACAAGCTGTCCGTCAATGACATGATCATCAAGGCGATGGCTCTGGCCCTGCGCGATGTTCCGGACGCCAATGTGTCCTGGACCGAAGCCAACATGGTCAAGCACAAGCATTCCGACGTGGGCGTTGCCGTGTCGATCCCCGGCGGCCTGATCACGCCGATCATCCGCAAGGCCGAGGAAAAGACCTTGTCCACCATCTCCAACGAGATGAAGGACCTGGCCAAGCGCGCGCGCGACCGCAAGCTGAAGCCCGAGGAATACCAGGGCGGCACGACAGCGGTTTCCAACCTCGGCATGTTCGGCGTCAAGGACTTCGCCGCCATCATCAACCCGCCGCATGCCACCATTCTGGCAATCGGTGCGGGTGAAGAGCGGGCGGTTGTCAAGAAGGGTGAGATCAAGGTCGCCACGGTCATGTCCGTGACGCTTTCGACCGATCACCGCGCCGTCGATGGAGCCTTGGGTGCCGAGCTTGCTCAGGCCTTCAAGCGCCACATCGAAAACCCGATGGGCATGCTGGTCTGAGGCCGACGATGAAAACGGTGCTCTGCTATGGCGATTCACTGACCTGGGGGTACATTCCCGACGGGTCAGGTCGCCATGCGCTGGGCGATCGCTGGCCACAGATTTTGCAGGCAGAGCTTGGCGGCAGCGTGAATGTTGTCGCGGATGGCCTGAACGGGCGGACAACCGCCTTCGACGACCATCTCTCGGGGTTTGAACGCAATGCTGCCAAGACGCTGACCACCGCGCTTGGCACGCATTTTCCGCTCGACCTCGTGATTGTCATGCTCGGCACCAACGATATGAAGAGCTTCATCTGCGGCAATGCGTTAGGCGCCAAGCGCGGCATGCAGCGGCTGATCGAGATCATCCGTACCGCGCCGTACCAGCTTGATGCGAAAGCGCCGCGGATTTTGATCATGTCACCGCCGGCGCTGGGCGAGACGGACGGTCCGGAATTCCGACTGGTGTTCGAGCAGGGCATCGAACAGTCGCGCCGGCTCGCCGCCTTTTATGAAGATGCCGCCCGGCAGGCCGATTGCGCGTTTTTCGATGCGGGATCGGTGGCGAAGACATCGCCGGTCGATGGCGTGCATCTGGATGCAGACAATACACGGGCAATCGGCAAGGCCATTGCACCAATCGTTCGAGGCATACTCGATATTTAGTTCAGTCTTAGGAGGACCGAGACTTGGCCAATAATTACGACGTGATCATCATTGGTTCCGGCCCGGGCGGCTATATCGCCGCTATCCGTTCCGCGCAGCTGGGATTGAAGACGGCCATCGTGGAACGCGAGCATCTCGCCGGTATCTGTTCCAACTGGGGCTGCATACCGACAAAGGCGCTGCTGCGCTCGGCAGAAATCTTTCATTACGCCGAACACGCGAAGAATTACGGCCTGAAGATCGAAGGCAGCGTGACTGCTGACCTCAAGGCCATCGTTGCACGCTCGCGCGGCATTGCCGAGCGGATGAATGGCGGCGTCGGCTTCCTGATGAAGAAGAACAAGGTCGATGTCATCTGGGGCGAGGCCAAGCTGACCAAGCCTGGCGAGATCGTCGTGTCCAAGACCACCAAGAAGCCGGTCGAGCCGCAGGCGCCGCTGCCCAAGAATACCCTGGGCGAGGGCACTTATACGGCCAAGCATATCATCATCGCCACCGGTGCCCGTCCGCGCGCGCTTCCGGGTATCGAGCCGGATGGCAAGCTGATCTGGACCTATTTCGAGGCGATGAAGCCGGAAGAAATGCCGAAATCGCTGCTCGTCATGGGGTCTGGCGCCATCGGTATCGAATTCGCATCGTTCTACCGCACGATGGGCGTTGACGTGACCGTTGTCGAAGTCATGCCGCAGGTCATGCCGGTTGAAGACACCGAGATTGCCAACTTTGCCCGCAAGCAGTTCGAAAAGCAGGGCATGAAGATCATTCTCGATGCCAAGGTGACCAAGGTCGAGAAGTCAGCCAATTCCATCACCGCCCATGTGGAAAAGAAGGACGGCAAGGTCGAAAAAATCACCGCGGACCGCATGGTCTCGGCTGTCGGCGTACAGGGCAATATTGAAAACATCGGCCTTGAGGCACTGGGCATCAAGACCGATCGCGGCTGCATCGTCATTGACGGCTATGGCAAGACCAACGTTCCCGGCATCTATGCCATCGGCGACGTCGCCGGACCGCCCATGCTGGCGCACAAGGCCGAGCACGAAGCTGTCATCTGTGTCGAGAAGATCGCCGGACTGCCGAACGTGCATCCGATGGACAAGGCCAAGATCCCGGGCTGCACCTATTGCAACCCTCAGGTTGCTTCCGTTGGTTTGACCGAAGCCAAGGCGAAAGCGGAAGGCTATGACGTCCGCGTCGGCCGTTTCCCGTTCGTGGCCAACGGCAAGGCGATTGCGCTGGGTGAAGACCAGGGCATGGTCAAGACCGTCTTCGACAAGAAGACCGGCCAACTCCTCGGCGCCCATCTCGTCGGTGCTGAGGTGACGGAACTGATCCAGGGTTTTGTGGTTGCGATGAACCTCGAAACGACCGAAGAAGAACTGATGCACACGATCTTCCCGCATCCGACCCTGTCGGAAACGATGAAGGAAAGCGTGCTGGATGCCTATGGACGTGCACTGAACGCCTGATAACGAAAGGAATTCCGGTCCGTTGGTCACCATCAAAGACAGCAAACCCTGGATTCGCCTGTCATGGGCAATCCTCAAATGGTCGACCCTGCTGGGTCTTGCATTGGGGTTTGCTGCGTCTGCCTTGAGTCTGGTTTCCGGCAACACCATATCCATCAATGGCACGGCCATCGGCGGCTGGACCGGTGTGTGGGTGGTGACTTTTGCCTGCGGGTTGGGTGGTTTTCTTTTCGGTGCTATATGGGCTCTGGTGTTTCGTGCCATTGCGATTGCATCAGGACGATAGGGCGAGCGAGGGAAGATGGATCAGCCTGTCGGTATCATGAGCATGCCCGGTGTCGGTTTCTTCGGGATGCTGGTCATCGGCTTCATCGCCGGATATATCGCGGAAAAGGCGATGAGCCGCAATCATGGCTTGTTCACCAATATTCTTGTTGGTATTGCCGGATCGTTCGTGGGTGGCACGCTGGCCGGATTGTTGAATTTCAACTTTTACGGCTTTTTTGGAAATCTGATTGTTGCGACGGCGGGCGCAATTATCATTCTGTGGATTTTTGGCAAAGCCAGATCCTCGAATTAAACTAGGAAGTCCTGATGGTAACGGTTCTCGATACGATCGATCAAAAGCGGCGCCTGCGGCATCCGGAAAAGGCGCATCGTCCGGATACGGAAATTCTGAAGAAGCCGGACTGGATTCGCGTCAAGGCGCCGGTCTCCAAAGGCTATGCGGAGACGCGCGAGATCGTGCGCTCGCACAGCCTCGTGACCGTGTGCGAAGAGGCCGGTTGCCCGAATATCGGCGAGTGCTGGGACAAGAAACACGCCACCTTCATGATCATGGGCGAGATCTGCACCCGTGCCTGCGCGTTCTGCAACGTCGCAACGGGATTGCCAACGGCGCTTGATCCGAACGAGCCGGAAAATGTCGGCAAGGCCGTCAAGAAAATGGGCCTGACCCATGTGGTCATCACCTCGGTCGATCGTGACGATCTTCCCGATGGCGGCGCCCAGCATTTTGCCGACGTCATCAACGCGATCCGTGCGATTTCTCCCGGCACGACGGTTGAAATCCTCACGCCGGATTTCCTGCGCAAGGACGGTGCGCTTGAGATCGTCGTTGCCGCGCGCCCCGACGTGTTCAACCACAATCTGGAAACGGTGCCTTCCAACTATCTCAAGGTGCGTCCGGGCGCCCGTTATTTCCATTCCATCCGCCTGCTGCAGCGGGTGAAGGAACTCGATCCGACCATCTTCACCAAATCCGGCATCATGGTCGGCCTCGGCGAAGAGCGCAACGAAGTGCTGCAGCTGATGGACGACCTGCGTTCGGCCAATGTCGACTTCATGACCATCGGCCAGTACCTGCAGCCCACGCGCAAGCATCATCCGGTTCTCAACTATGTCACGCCGGACGAATTCAAGTCCTATGCGACCATCGCCAAGACCAAGGGCTTCCTGGTGGTTGCATCGAGCCCGCTGACACGCTCGTCGCACCATGCGGGTGATGATTTCGCCAAGCTGAAGGCTGCACGCGAGGCGCTGCACGCCAACAGAAGCTGACTGAATGCCGAAATTCGATACGACACGCCCCGTGGTGCATCGGGCCGAGCAGATGTTCGATCTGGTGGCGGATGTGGAAAGCTATCCGCAGTTCCTGCCGATGTGCGAAAGCCTGAAGGTGCGCTCACGTAAGGAGCGCGACGGCAAGACGCTGCTCATTGCCGATATGACCGTAGGCTACAAGCTGATCCGCGAGACGTTTACCAGCCAGGTTCTGCTCAAGCCGGACGAGAAGGTGATCGAGACCAAATATGTCGACGGGCCGTTCCGCTATCTCGACAACAAATGGCAGTTCGTGCCCTCCGCGAACCCGGAACATTCCGAGGTCAAATTCTACATCGACTATGAATTCAAAAGCCGCACGCTCGGTTTTTTGATGGGATCGATGTTCGATATTGCCTTCCGGAAATTCACCGAAGCATTTGAAAAGCGCGCCGACCAGATTTACGGACGCGATTCATAACGCAAAACCATCTTTTAATTTGCCGGATAACTAAAATACCCCACAGCGCAGGAATCGCCGCCGTGGGGTGTTCTGTTTCAGCCGTTCACCTGTCTGCTTGCCGCATCGATAATCCTGCCGCGCCCTGGTTCGTCGGAAATATCCAGGAGAACGACCAGACCATCTCCAACGCTTTTTCGCAGAATGTTGCGACCCGATGGCACCGTGGACAGCAGGCCGTCGCTTTCGAGTGTCTGTATCCGGCTGCGGGATAAAGCCAGTTCCGAAGCCAGAAGCCGGTCGAGGCGCACGGTCGTTGTCAGTGGCAGTCTGAGTTCAATCGACAGATACGTTACATCCAGCGCGTGAGAGAGAAGCTTCTTCCTGACGGTAACATCTGAGAACTCCGTGACCTCCATTGCCTTCAATCCCATTGGATTGAATGCCAGACGCTTGAGCCATTCCGGATCGTTGGTCTGAAGCGCTGCAAGGGTTTGCAGGTCGATATCCCGGACATGCCTGCGCTCGAAAATCGTGCGGTTCCACGTGTTGTCGCAGACCGTGCATTTGTAGATGAGCCAGGCATCGAGTTTGCGGCCATTGGCGTTGAGCCGGGCCTTGCCGCTGGATTGGAAGGGCCGCACGCAGCGGCAATGGCTGCAGGCGATGCGAGGCTGGGGAGCCGTTCGTGGAACAATGGTCCATTGGACGCAGAGAGTATTGGACATGCCGTCTTGATCTTCCTTTTGGAAGTTCAGCAAGAAGGCTGTCAGACAGTCATGGACTGAGCGCGGTGTGGCGTGTTCGGGGATGGGAAGAGTTTTGGGCCGATGCGTTTGCGGAAGGCGCACGCTTGAATTGCCAACCGGCCTCTAACTCTGCCACCCGCTGAACATGTGTCAGCACTGCCGGAACGCAACACGCGTTGTCAGCAGCACGGGGTAATACAGGCGAGACCGGTCTTTACGATGGCAAAATGAGACTCCAGGAGGGTCAAAAACTCTTCCGCGCTGAGCCGTATCAAAATCCGGGCGCCATTGGAAGCCCCCGGATTTCTCCCGATCAAACGGCGTCTTGCGGCTTTTAGCGCTGTGCGGCAACCAGCAGGAACATCGGCCGCTCCAGTTCCTCGGCAAGCTCGGGCCTCGCGATGATCTGTTCTTTCGTCGGCTTCCATTCTTCCACGTGGGCGATGGCGAAACCCGCTGTCATCAGCAGATTAAGAATGGTGCCGATTGTCCGGTGCTGTTTGATGACGCCTTTGGCCAGCCAGTCGGTCACCCGCGGTCCCTCGACCAGATAGCCGTTGACGGGCCAGGATTTGCGGCCTTCCGCATCAATCGACCAGCCGGGACGGGATGGTGCCATAAAGATGGGATGTTCCATCGAGAAGATGAATTTCGCGCCGGGAACGAGTGCCTTGTGAACGGTCCGGAACAGCCCGGCCAGATTGTCGATGTAATGCAGGGTGAGTGAGCTATAGGCGAGATCAAACGCTGCCTCGGGCAAGTCAAGCACCTCCAGATCGGCTCTGTCATAACGAATGGCCGCATCTGTCGACATCGATCGTGCGCGCGCCAGCATGTTTTCCGAAACATCGAGGCCCAGTACCTCTGCGGCACCGTTCTCGCGCGCCCAGCGGGCAAACCAGCCAAAACCGCAACCGAGATCCACGGCGCGCAGGCCGTGAAGGTCTGGCATCAGCGCCTGCAGGGCAGGCCATTCCGCTGCACTGGCAAGACCGCCCACCGAGCGGCCCAACTGGCTGTAGCCTTCGAAGAAGGCCGGCGTATCATAAATATTCTGTGTCATCGTGTTCTCCATCTTGATGCCGATGGACGGCGCACACTATAAAAAAGCCCCGTCCGTTGCCGGCGGGGTTTGCTGGTGACGCGTTGCGCTTTTCGATCAGCGTGCACGAAGTCCCTGCATCCCGCCTGTTGGGATGCCGGCAACCCGCGCAACAATCAAAACGTCATTCTCGATCATGGAACCGATATCCCATGCTGGCGGTGATGATGTCAAGAATGGCAAGTTTCCGCGCATCGGATGATTGATCGCAGCGGGACGATTCAGCTAGAACTGCGGCGCAACCAGCTTGGGAGAGAATGATGAGCGGCGTTGAGCACGATTACACGCTTCACGGGGAAGCACCATCCGTTGACGACTATTGCCGGTTGCGGGTGATTTCCGGTTTGAGTCCGAAGAGCCGTGAGGCGGCTCTCATCGGCCTTCCCAACACGGTCTGCGGCGTGACGGTGACACTGGACGGCAAGGCAGTCGGCATGGGCCGCATCGTCGGGGATCGCGGCTGTTTCTATCAGGTGGTGGACATTGCGGTTGATCCCGCCCATCAGGCGCGCGGGCTTGGCAAGAAGATCATGGCTGCGCTGATGGACTATGTGGCGGCGGAAGCGCCTGATGGCGCCTATGTCAGCCTCATCGCCGATGGCCCGGCCAAACATCTCTACGCAAAATTCGGCTTCGAGCCGGTGACGCCGGATTCCATCGGCATGGCGTTCCGGGTGTCACGCACCTGAGGTCAGGCGAGCGTCTTCAACACCAGATCGAGCGCCGTTTCGACGGCGTTTTGCCGGATGCTCGCGCGCCCGTGATCGGGAAAAACATGCCGCACAGCCTGCGGCGCCTGCCCCTTGAGAGCGACACCGAACCAGACGAGACCAACCGGCTTTTCCGCCGATCCGCCGCCCGGACCTGCAACACCCGTCACCGCCACGGCAATGCCGGCGCGCGAGTGTTGCAATGCGCCCGCTGCCATGGCCAGCGCCACTTCCTCCGATACGGCGCCATGGGCAGCGATCACTTCCATGGGAATGCCGAGCATCGCGTGCTTGGCTTCGTTGGAATAGGTGATGAAGCCGCGATCCACCACATCGGATGACCCGCCGATGTCGGTGAGCGATGCCACAATCAGCCCGCCGGTGCAGGATTCCGCCGTGGCCAGCAGGATGCCTCTGGCGCGGCAGGCTTCCAGAACCGCGATGGCTTTTGCCTCTGCAATCAGTCCGCTCATTCCGGCAATCCACCCGGATAGATCACCGATGCCGTGGCGATGGCGGCGATGCCTTCCTTGCGGCCGATAAAGCCCATTTTTTCATTGGTCGTCGCCTTGACCGATACACGATCGGGCGTAATCCCGAGCATTTTCGACAGGGCCGCGGTCATCGCCTCGCGGTGCGGGCCGACTTTCGGTTCCTCGCAGATCAGGGTGATATCGGCATTGGCGATGCGCCCGCCCGCCGCCTTGACGATTTTCACGGCATGCTCGACAAAAATATGCGAGGCGGCACCCTTCCATTGCGGGTCGGACGGCGGGAAATGCGTGCCGATATCGCCCGCGCCGCGCGTGGCCAGCAAAGCATCGGTCAGTGCATGCAAGGCGACATCCGCATCGGAGTGGCCATTGAGCTTGCGGTCATGTTCGATGAAGACGCCGGCGAGCGTCACGCCATTGCCGGGCTCGAAAGAATGCACATCATAGCCGTTGCCCGTGCGCACATCCGGGAAGGCGGCATGCCTTTGCGACAGACGGTCATCAGCCATATCGATATCCTTTGCCCAGGTGAGTTTGGTATTGTCAGCCGATCCCTCGACAATCCGCACCGGCAGGCCCTGCCACTCGGCAATGGCAGAATCATCGGTGAAATCGGAACGGCCGATGGCAAACGCGGCATCATGCGCCGCCATGATCGGCGCATAGGGGAAGGCCTGCGGCGTCTGTGCCGCATAAAGCCCGGCACGCGGCACCGTGGCGCTGACCATGGCATCATGGCCCGCTGCTTTCAGCGTATCGGAGACGGCAAGCACCGGCAGGACACCGATATGCGGCGTCAGGTTGAAAATAACCCGCTCGAGCAGGTCGGCGGAGATGAACGGCCGCACACCGTCATGGATGAGCACGTGGTCCGGCGCCTGGCCCTTCAGGGCGAGCAAGCCAAGCCGGGTTGATTCCTGCCGCGTCGGCCCGCCGGTCACGCATGTGACCCGTGCCGCATAGTCTCCTGCCGCCTGGGCGAAGAGGGATTCGTCTTCCTTGTGGATGACAACGACGACATCGTCGATGAACGGGCAGCCGAGAAAGGCCCGCAGCGTATGCGCCAAAACCGCTTCACCGCCGATCTTGCGGTATTGCTTCGGTCCTTCAACGCTTTGGCCCGCGCGTTCCCCGCGACCAGCCGCCACAATGACGGCTGCCACCCGCATCTGCTTGTCGTTTGTACCTGCCGCCACACTTCTCTCCGTAACTCCAGACTGCGTTACCTCTTGCCGAGGCGAAAGACCAGAGGTTTAAACGAAATCTCGTCCATTCGAGGTGCTCTTTGCCTTGCCTAGTCCGGTGTTCCTGTCTAAAGGATAGGCGATTGGAAAATTGCATACGAAACAGGCAATAGTGACGTGATCGATCTGAATCAACCACTCGAGATAGGCGGCGTGCAGCTGCGTAATCGGGTGTTCCTTGCGCCGATGTCCGGTGTGTCCGACCTGCCGTTCCGCCAGCTGGCGTGGAAGGCCGGCGCAGGCATGGTCGTGTCCGAAATGGTTGCCAGCGCCGAGTTGTGCACGCGCGAGCGCGGCAACCTGCTGCGGCTGCGCGGAGACGGTCTCGGCACCCATGTGGTGCAGATCGCCGGACGCGAAACAAAGTGGATGGCGGAAGCCGCGCGCATTGCCGAAGGTGAGGGCGCGCACATCATCGATATCAATATGGGCTGCCCGGCCAAGAAGGTGACGGGCGGCTTTTCCGGTTCAGCGCTGATGCGCGATCTCGATCATGCCCTGACGCTGATCGAGGCGACCATTGCGGCGGTCAAAATTCCCGTGACACTCAAAATGCGCCTGGGGTGGGACGACGACACCATCAATGCGCCGGAACTTGCCGCCCGTGCCGAACAGGCTGGTGTGCAGATGGTGACGGTGCACGGACGCACGCGCTGCCAGTTCTATGAAGGCAAGGCGGACTGGCACGCCATCCGTGCCGTCAAGGCGGCTGTTTCGATTCCGCTTGTTGCCAATGGCGATGTATTGAACCGCGACGATGCCATAGGCATTCTCGAGGCGTCGGGAGCCGACGCGGTCATGGTCGGACGTGGCTCCTATGGGCAGCCCTGGCTGCCCGGGACGATCGTTCATGGCGTGCAGAACGGGCAGGACACAGGCCTGATCGCCGATTATGCGGTCGCCCATTACGAAGCGATGCTGGCCCATTACGGCGAGCCGACCGGCATTCGGCATTCGCGCAAGCATCTCGGCTGGTATCTGGAAAAGCACGGTGTCGATATCAGCGCGGCTGAACGCGCCGCGATCATGACCGAAACCAATCCGCGTCTGGTTGCCGGGCGCCTGCATGCCGCACTCGCGCGGCCGGACGAACATGACATGAAGAAGGTTGCATGATGACATCGGCAGACAATGTTGCGATGGATGACAAACTGGCCGGGATCGTTCTCAATGCGATCCGCCATCCGGTGATCATGCTCGATGAAAGCGGGCATATTTCCTATGCCAATTCCGATGCGGAAGCGTTTTTCCGCTCCAGCGCCAGCATATTGAGCCGCAACACGCTGGAAATGCTGCTTCCGTTCGGCAGCCCGTTGCTGGCTCTGGTCAAGCAGGTGCGGGAAAGCCCGTCGCCCGTCAATGAATATCGCGTCGATGTTTCGTCGCCGCGCCTCGGACAGGACCGCATTGTCGATCTCTACGTCACGCCGGTCAGTGAAGCGCCGGGATCGATCGTCATCCTGTTCAAGGAGCGGTCAATGGCGGAAAAGCTCGACCGGCAGATGACCCATCGCGGCGCTGCCCGCTCGGTGACCGGCCTTGCGTCCATGCTGGCGCACGAAATCAAGAACCCGCTGTCGGGTATTCGCGGTGCGGCGCAGCTGCTGGAAACCGGTCTCAACGATGATGACCGCGCGCTGACGCGGCTGATCACCGACGAGACCGACCGGATTGTCTCGCTTGTCGACCGCATGGAAGTGTTTTCCGACGAGCGCCCGATCGAGCGGGAGGCGGTGAATATCCACGTCGTGCTGGATCACGTCAAAGCCATCGCCAAGAACGGCTTTGCCAGCCACATCAAGTTCCACGAAGATTATGACCCGTCGCTGCCTTATGTTTTTGCCAATCGTGATCAGCTCGTACAGGTGTTCCTGAATCTGGTGAAGAATGCGGCGGAATCCATCGGCACGAGCGAGCCGGGCGAGATCACGCTGTCGACCGCCTTCCGCCCCGGTATCCGCCTGTCGATTCCGGGCATCCGCAACCGGGTATCCCTGCCACTCGAATTCTGCGTGCAGGATACCGGTTCAGGCGTTTCACCGGATATCATGCCGCATCTGTTCGATCCGTTCATCACGACAAAGCCGAACGGCTCGGGCCTCGGCCTGGCGCTCGTTGCAAAAATCGTTGGCGATCATGGCGGTGTCATCGAGTGCGACTCCGTGCCGCGCAAGACGACATTCCGCATTCTGATGCCCGCATGGCAGAGCGATCCGTCGGACGACGACCATGCGGATGAAATGATTATATCGAAAAAGGCAGGATTCTGATCATGAGCTTGGGCAGCATTCTCGTTGCGGATGACGACGCAGCAATCAGAACAGTCCTCAATCAGGCGCTGTCGCGTGCCGGTTACGATGTGCGCATCACCTCCAATGCAGCCACCCTGTGGCGCTGGATTTCCGCCGGTGACGGCGATCTTGTCATCACCGATGTGGTGATGCCCGATGAAAACGCTTTCGACCTTCTGCCACGCATCAAGAAATCGCGCCCCGATCTGCCAGTTATCGTCATGAGCGCGCAGAACACCTTCATGACGGCAATCCGCGCTTCGGAGGCTGGGGCCTATGAATATCTGCCAAAACCATTCGATCTGACCGAACTTGTCAGCATTGTCGGCCGTGCCTTGGCGGAACCAAAGAAAAAGCCGGAAAAATGGGCCAATGAAGAACAACCGGATACCATGCCTCTGGTGGGCCGCTCGCCCGCCATGCAGGATATCTACCGCGTTCTTGCCCGCATGATGCAGACCGACCTGACCGTGATGATTTCAGGTGAATCCGGCACGGGCAAGGAGTTGGTGGCGCGGGCGCTGCATGAATATGGCCGTCGCCGCAAGGGGCCGTTCGTCGCCATCAACATGGCTGCCATTCCGCGCGACCTGATCGAATCCGAACTGTTCGGCCATGAACGGGGTGCTTTTACCGGTGCGCAGAACCGGTCGAGCGGCCGGTTCGAGCAGGCGGATGGCGGCACGCTGTTCCTCGATGAAATCGGCGATATGCCGATGGAAGCACAGACACGCCTGCTGCGCGTACTGCAGCAGGGCGAATATATGACCGTGGGCGGGCGCACGCCGATCAAGACCGATGTGCGGATCGTGGCCGCGACAAACAAGGACCTGCGGACGCTGATCAATCAGGGCATGTTCCGTGAGGATCTCTATTACCGCCTGAACGTGGTGCCGCTGCGCCTGCCGCCGCTGCGCGAGCGCGGCGAGGATATTCCCGACCTTGTCCGGCATTTCTTCAAGATGGCGGCAAAGGACGGCCTGCCGGAAAAACGCATCACCGCCGATGGTCTCGACCTGATGCGCCGCTATCCCTGGGCCGGCAATGTGCGCGAACTGGAAAACCTGGTGCGCCGTCTCGCCGCGCTTTATCCGCAGGAAGAAATCAATGCGGATGTGATCGAGGCGGAGCTCAAGGCCGACCTGCGGCCGGCGGAGCCATCCTCGACGTCGATGTCCAACGAGGACATCACCATCGCCCAGGCAGTCGAACTCAACATGCAGCGCTACTTCCTGTCCTATGGCGATGACCTGCCACCGGTCGGGCTTTACCAGCGCGTGCTGGAGGAAGTGGAATACCCGCTCATCCTCTCATGCCTGACCGCTACCCATGGCAACCAGATCAAAGCAGCCGAACTGCTCGGGCTCAACCGCAACACGCTGCGCAAGAAAATCCGCGAGCTTGGCGTGAATATCTACAAGAACACCAAGAACGATTTGGGGCGATAGGATACAGATTCCGACCGCTTCGATCAAAAATCCAGCGGTGCGTTGTCGATGACTTCCTTCATGACAAAGAACGTCCGGGTCTGGCGCACGCCGGGCAGGGCGATCAGCTGGCTGCCATGAATCCGGTTGAAATCGGCCATGTCCTTGACGCGGATTTTCAGGAAATAGTCGAAATCACCGGCGACAAGATTGCAGTCGAGAACAAAACTCAGTTTCGTCACCGCCTGTTCGAACTGCGCAAAGCTTTCCGGCGTCGAACGATCCAGCACCACGCCGACCATGACAAGTGCACCCCGGTCCACCATTTGTGGTTGCGCCATGGCCCGCACGGTCTTGATAAAACCATCGTCGAACAGGCGCTGCGTGCGCCGATGGCAGGTCGCCGGGCTCACATCCACAAGGGTTGCCAGCTCGGCATTGGTCAAGCGCCCGTTCTTCTGCAACAGCCGCAGCATCTTCATATCGATGCGGTCCAGTTCACCCGGCATGAAAGAATCTTCCGAAAATAAACGTTAGTGCAGAAGCATAGCGCAGAATTGGCGTAGTGAAATCATTATTCATCAATTTCAGCGCTGAACTATGAGAGCACCTTTCTTTGGAAGGGTGATAGCGTTTTGCCTACGAAAACCACTTCGAAAGGGAAAACAATGCTGGAAAAATTCGAACGCTATCCGCTTACATTCGGGCCGACGCCTATTGAAAAACTGAGCCGCCTGTCCGCACATCTCGGCGGCCGGGTCGAGCTTTATGCCAAGCGCGACGATTGCAACTCGGGGCTGGCCTTCGGCGGCAACAAGCTGCGAAAGCTCGAATATATCATACCGGATGCCATCGCTTCGGGCGCAGATACGCTCGTATCGATTGGCGGCGTGCAGTCGAACCACACGCGGATGGTTGCGACAACGGCGGCAAAGATCGGCTTCAAATGCCGTTTGGTACAGGAAAGCTGGGTGCCGCACGAGGACGCCGTCTATGATCGCGTCGGCAATATCCTGCTCAGCCGGATCATGGGCGCGGATGTGGAAATGGTGGATGAAGGCTTTGACATCGGTATTCGCGAAAGCTGGGAAAACGCCATCGAGGATGTGAAAGCCAAGGGCGGCAAACCCTATCCGATCCCGGCGGGAGCTTCGGTGCACAAGTATGGCGGCCTGGGCTATGTCGGCTTTGCCGAAGAGGTGCGGGCGCAGGAAGCCGCGCTCGGCTTCACATTCGACTATGTCATTGTCTGCACGGTGACCGGTTCGACCCATGCCGGCATGCTCGTCGGTTTTGCCAAAGACGGGCGCGAACGCAACGTCATCGGCATTGATGCCTCGGCCACCCCGGCGCAGACCAGGGCACAGGTGCTGGAGATCGCCCGCCGTACCGCGGATCTGGTCGAGCTTGGCAAAGACCTGACTGCGGCGGATGTCATCCTCAACGAAGACTATGCTTATCCGGTCTATGGTGTCCCCTCGGAGGAAACCAAGCAGGCCATCCGCCTCTGTGCCCGGCTGGAAGGGATGATCACCGATCCTGTCTACGAGGGAAAATCCATGCAGGGCATGATCGATCTCGTTGGCAGGGGATTTTTCCCCGATGGATCGAAGGTGCTCTATGCGCATCTTGGCGGTGCTCCGGCGCTGAACGGCTATGCCTATACGTTCCGCAACGGCTAGCCGTTCTACAGGCGATTCAAGTGCCGCGAGAGGGGAGTTATGGCTCCTTTCCGCGGTTCTGTTAATATATTATCCGACTAATGATTACTCTCTCTCGTCGGATCCGATGCTTATAAGGTTGCAATCTTCAGCCGCTTCTCAGTGTCGCTCGATTCAAATATTGTGTTTTAAATTGAAATAATGCAATCAATTCCGCGGGACTGCCGTTGGAATCGAGGCATTGGCAATATGTGGAACTTCAGTATCTTCTGGACCCTGATCGTCATGGTGCGGACGTGGCCGTTCATCCTGCTGCGCATGATCGTCTATACCGCGATACCTGCTGCCTATTGTGTCATTGTTGCCTGCGGTGCCGGCGCCGGTTATGGCATTGGTCACATTTTTATCCTGTCAGACCCGGAAGCACCCGCACGCTGCGCCGGAAACGGCGGGCTTATTGGTCTCGTGGCTGCGACGGCACTGGTCTGCGATCTGCGTGAGTACCTTCTCTACATTCTCAAGGCGGGCCACATCGCGGTGCTCGTGCATCTCATTGCAGGCAAGGCGGTGCCGGGCGGGCAGGGGCAATTGACCTATGCCCGGACGGTCGTCACCGAACGGTTCATCGAAGCGAATGTGTTTTTTGTCTTTGATCAGCTCATCAAGGCGGTCCTGCAATCCATCAGTGTGCTGACGGCCGGGATCGCATCGCTTGTCCCTGTCCCGGGGGTGTTGGCTGCGGCCAATCTGCTCAACAGCTTCCTCCGCATGTCCATCACCTACGTCGATGAAATCATTCTCGGTTACAATATCCGTATGGCGGGAGCCGCGCCGTTCGACAACGGCATGCGCGGCATCGTGCTCTACGCGCAGAACAGCAGGATCATGGTGAAAAATGCCATCTGGCTGTCATTCATCGTCTGGATCATGACCGCTGGTATTTTCGTGCTGACGCTGACGCCCGCCGCAGCCATGCTTTACTGGATACCGGGACCAAGCGCCGGTTACGCGGTTTTCGTCGCCATTGCTCTGGCATGGGCGGTGAAAATGGCCTTGCTCGAGCCCTTTGCCATCGCTGCCCTGATGACGGTCTATTTCACGACCATCGAGGGACAAGCCATCGACCCGGAATGGGAGGAGCGGTTAAGCCGGACCTCCCAGGCCTTTCGCGACCTGAAGGACAAGGCGCTGGGCGGTCTCGCTGCGGTTTGATCCTAAAGCGGACCCTTGAACACGAAGAATGCGCCGCCGCAGATCATCGCGAAGCCGACGAGGTGGTTGATCGTGATTTTTTCACCAAGATACATCACTGAAAACCCGGCAAAGACCAGAAGCGTGATCACTTCCTGGATGGTCTTCAACTGGGCGGCCGAATAGATCTCGTGACCGTAGCGGTTCGCCGGTACCGCAAGGCAGTATTCGGCAAAGGCAATCATCCAGCTGATGAGGATGACCAGAAAGAGCGGCCGGTCCGCGAATTTAAGGTGGCCATACCAGGCAAATGTCATGAAAACATTTGAGCCAAGCAGCAGGAGGATGGGGCGGATATAATCAAAGGAGGGCATGAAGTGTCCTTGCGCTAAGCGTCTTGGGGCAGGGAATGCATAAGGTTCAAACGGTCAAAGCGATCCGGACAGCAGGCTTACGTCAAGTCGCGCGCAGCGGAAAGGGTGATCTGGGGTTTGGCGACAAGACATGCGCGGTGTGACCTAAAGGCCATAGCCTTGATCAGGCGTTGACGGGCTGTCGTAGCGGGCGTGTCAGATGGATGACGGCAAAAACCGCTGAAACAAGCAGCATCGCGAATCCCAGGAAGGAAAACAGGCTGGTCAGGTGTCCAGGCACATCGCTCCAGCGCGGCCTGATGATATCAGCCGTGTTGTAGGGATCACCGCTATACTGGCACATGACGAAAGAGCCGCCGTTGCGCACAAGTGTGGCATCGAGATCGGAGACGAGGGTACTGACGGCGTCCCGGTGTTCAGGCATGTCGCGCATATACACAAGCACAGCCTTCGTCGCAGCAAGATAAGCGTGCGAACAGGCATTGAACGGGCTTTGCTCATCCGCAATGCTGCCGGGGACAATGCCCCAGAGACAATAGCTGTATTGGATATTGGTGTAGTTCAGCAGCCGCCGGAATTTTTCATCGGTGCGGGTCATGCGGGCCGCCAGATCGAGGATCGGCTTGCGGTAGTCGGCTATAACCGCCATTTCACCATGGGACAGGCTTGGAATGGAAATGCCCGATGTATCGGTGCCGGCGCTGCTGCGGTGCGCCCATCCGCTTGCGGTTTGCAGCATGAACAGGCATGCGACCAGAGCCAGGAACCAGCCTGCCGGGCATCCCATGGGGATATCGAAGCGTTGCGGTCTCATGACAGTCCCATCGGCAGCGGAAGCCTGAACGCCCGCAGGGCGTTCAGGAATGGCGCGACTGCGCTCAGCGTGCCGCATGCAGGCGATAGCGCGGACGCTGTCCGGCCAGAACCCGTTCAGCCAAAGCGCCGAAGAGCAGACCAAGCGTGGTCCAGACGATGACATGGATCCCCAGCGATGCGACGCGGAAGTTCCAGAGAACGGTCGGTGAGAACTGTTCGGGAACTTCGTTGATGGCGGGCAGCGAGTATTGCACCAGCGCAATGAACACGACATAGGCGGCACCGGCCATCAATGTCGCGTTCCATGCGCCGTGCTGGGCATAAAGGCGCTTTGCCAGACCCACAGCCGCCGCAAGGGCACCGAGCGAAACCACCAGCATGACGAAGAACAGTTCCGTTCTGGCCCCGATGGTATCCGGGCTGCCAACCGCAGGCGGATTCATCGGGTACTTGATGCAGGGAACGAGAACAATTGCCACAAAACCCGCGAGCGCCAGCAGGGCCGCCGTACTGCGCGGGCTGAGGGAACTGACCCGGCCATGCACAAAGGCAAAGACCAGGGAGAACAACCCGCCAAGCGCGGCACTGTAGACGACAATGCCGGTAAACAGGCCGATGCCGGCCTGTGTCGCCCGCGTGACAAGCTCCGGTTCAGCCGCTGCGCCGGCCGCCTGGCTCATCTTTTCCTCGAAGGCAATGGCATGATCAACCTGCGGTTCGCCGAACACCCGGGCAAACCCGAACGCCAACAACCCGGCGATGACCCCTACGATCATGCCGCGGATCAAAAGATCTCTTGTCATTGTTTCGTTTCCTCAGTGGCAGGGAAAACCGAGGAGATGGCGGCCGTCATGAACGAATTCGTGCACATACATGCCCGAGAAGAGTGACATCGCACCTTCTTCCGCACCAATGAAATAGATTGCGAGCAGCATGATCAGCCCGCCGAAAATGGCCCAGGGCAAGACTTCGCCAAGAGGAATGGGCGTGACGCCTGCTGACGGCGTAAGAGCGATATCGGACATGAATTTTCTCCCAGAATGACGCGTTCACTAACGGAATAAATGATGTTGCGGCCAGGGTCTGGCTTTCAATCAGTGAAAAAGGACTGATTAATTACAGTGGCGCGACCGCTCCGGAATTTCACCGGCTTCCAAACTCGCAACAGCACGGTTATATCTGTGCGCGCCACAGACTGTCAATGAACGGTCTGCGGGCTGTTTCCGGTTTTTTCCTGAGGGTTTTGAGGGATATTTTGGCCAGAGCCACGCGGTTGACCCTTGTTTGCCATGGCGCCACACCGGCGGTCCGCACAGGTGCTTTCCCCGCCGACGAAGCGCTTGAACCCGGGGAAGCCCAAAACCTGCAGGCCATTGCCGGGCATTTGCGCCGTGCGCACCATGTTTTGACCAGTCCGGCGCTGCGCGCCCGGCAAACCGCCGATGCCCTGGGTTTGGAATCCGTTGTCGATGCGGCGTTGGCGGATATCGACTACGGGAAATGGGCGGGGAGGACGCTTGCCGCTGTCCACCAAGCCCACCCGGACGATGTGACGGACTGGATGAACAATCCCGCTTCGGCCCCGCATGGCGGCGAATCCATCCATGATTTTCTCGTCAGGATTGCAGATTGGATGAGCGCGCATATGCATGATGGCGGTCACACAATCGTGGTGACGCACGCTTCCGTCATTCGCGCCGCTGTTCTGAGCGTCTTGCAGGCACCGGATTCCGCATTTTGGCGCATCGATGTCGAGCCGCGCAGCTGTACGGAAATGAGCAGCGACGGCCGCCGATGGATGCTTCGCGCTGCCGCCTGCGTGCCGCCGCGTCCCACAGGGTTACTGCCATGATCCCGGCAAAAATCAGGCTTAGCTTTCGCCGCGCGGTCGCACCCTTTCTCCGGACCCCTCAAATCCGCCCGCTCACAGGAGTTCTCATGTCACGGCTCATTCGTATTTTTGCTGTCGCAACCGTCCTCAATGCCGGCCTGTTGGGGCAGGTATTGGCGCACGCCCATCTTGAATCGGCAGTTCCGGCCGAAAACGCCATTGTGAAGGTCTCGCCCGTCGAGATCGATCTGAGGTTTTCCGAGGGTTTGAACCTGAAATTTTCAGGCGCAACGATCACCGGCCCGGGCAAGGCGACCGTATCGACGGGACAGGCCAAACTGTCGATCAACGACCACAAGACACTGGTCATTCCGCTGTCGGCACCCCTCGCGTCGGGGGAATATACCGTGAACTGGACCGCACTTTCCACCGACGGTCACAAGACCAAGGGCAGCTATACATTCACCGTCAAACCCTGATGGGGTTGGAGACCACGCTTGTTCTGTGCAGGTTCGTGCACAATACGTCCACGATGTTCATGTGGGGCGCGTTCGCCTATCTCGCACTGCTTGTGCCCAAACCCCTGGCGCTGGAAATCGGGGAGCGCCTGCGTCCAGCGAGTGGGATCGCGGTCTTTCTGGCTATCGGAACGATCTTTGCCGCGCTGCCGCTGCAGGCTGGAATGATCGGGCAGGGCTGGAGCGATGCCGTCGATCTCGGAACCATCCGGGACGTGCTGCTTGAGACCAGTGTCGGCCGCGGCTGGGCGATACAGGTCGCGGCCGCCCTGCTTTTGTTGCCCGCATTGGCTCTGTCGCCACGCCGCGCGCGCGTCGCTCTTGCCATGGCGTCGGGACTGCTTCTGGCAAGCCTGGCATTTTCCGGCCATGCCACAATGCGGGAGGGCTGGATCGGCGCAGCCCACCGTTTCAACGATATGGTGCATGTGCTCTCAGGCGGCGCGTGGATTGGAGCGCTGATACCGGTTGTGCTGATTCTTGGCCGGTTGCGCCAGGCGGAATGGCGTGTGGCTGCGCAAACGGCGCTCATGCGGTTTTCGTCGGCCGGTCATGCGGCCGTCGCACTGGTGATTGCGTCCGGCTTGGTCAATACCACGCTCGTCCTTCGACGTCTGCCGGCCGATTGGACATCCCCCTATCAGGCCTTGCTGGCGCTGAAGATCATTCTGGTTGTGGTGTTGACCGGACTGGCCCTGATCAACCGGTATGTTTTCGTTCCGCGCATGCGCACCAGCGAGGCAGGTTCCGTACGCGCCATTCGGCTCGGAACCCTGACGGAGATCGCGCTGGGCATTGTCGTGCTCGGGCTGGTTGCCTGGTTTGGCATGCTCGAACCTGTCTAGGTCGAAAAACGTGAGGGCCATGTCACGTTCGATTGGGCTGTCTCGTCTTGGTGGCGCAAGACCAATTGCAGGCAATGACAGGAGACAGGCACATGATCAGGAATATCTTTCTCGCAGGCGCCAGCGGCGCGGTTGGCAGGCGGCTTGCACCGCTGTTGGTGGAGGTCGGATATGTGGTGACCGGCACCACGCGCAGCGCCGAGAAGGCCGCTTCCTTGCGCCGGATCGGGGTTGAGCCGGCCATTGTCGATGTCTTCGATGCCGAAAAACTCAAATCCGTTGTGGCTGAGGCCGCGCCCGACGTGATCATACATCAGCTCACGGATTTGCCGCATGGTGTCAGTCCAGCGGCGATGAAGGATTTCATCAGCCGCAATGCGCGCATCCGCAGCGAGGGAACCGCCAATCTTGTGCAGGCGGCAAAAATCGCGGGTGTCGGGCGCATCATCGCGCAGAGCATCGCCTGGGCCTACGCGCCGAAAGCCGGTGTGTTCATCGAGACGGATCCGCTTGATCTGCACGCGGAAGAACCCCGCGCGACGACCGTTGCCGGTGTCGCGGCCATGGAACGGGCCGTGTTGAGCGAGCCGGGCATGGAGGGCATTGTCCTGCGCTACGGCTTTTTCTACGGGCCGGGGACCGGTGTCGATATGCCGGCCAATCCGGATTTACGCGTCCATGTCGATGCGGCCGCCAGCGCAGCACTCAAGGCTATCGAGCGCGGTGCAAGCGGCGCCTACAATGTTACCGAGACGGACGTTGTCGCCAACAGCGGGAAAGCCCGCCATGCACTTGGCTGGGACGCCGCATTCCGCATTGACGGCCGTCCATAGACCCTCGCGATGACCGGCGCGAGGCGAATCGACAGACGGCCTCCCACAGAGTTGGGAGAGGGGCAAAGCGCAATCTCGTTCTAGCACAGGTGGCAGAACCGGAATCCGGTGCCCGTTTTGACGGGAGTTTTAACCGTGCTTTCGTTTCAGCATGGGATGCCATGCCCTATGCTGTGGCCAATCGTCAAAGAATGGCCCATGAAAAACGTGTCCGACCTGAACAGCAAATCTGCCGGCCGCGCCGGCAAGAATACGTTGGAAGAGCAGAGCAGGCAGGCTTTGCTCTCCAGCGCAGCCGGGCGTTCATCGAAAGCGGTAAAGCGCACAATGAGCCAGTATTTCAAGAGCTTGTCGGATGTTGATGCGGCCAGACATCACGTGGAGAAGGCCAGGCGCACCGCTGATGACAGTTTGAACCGGGCCAAAGCTGCACCAAAACCGCATGAAATCACCAACCCGGCCTTTGTTGCGCTGTTCGAGGCGCACCAGCATGATCGGGAGGTGCTTTTTGCCGCCATGCGCGCGCTTGACCGGGCTCAGGAAGTACTGCAATCAGAGGCAGAAAAGACGGCATTTTTTGCCAGGGATGACGATCAGCCACGCTGATAGTTGCAATCTATAGGTGAATAAGCACACCACAAGATTGTATTTTACAGACTTTTGCTTTCCGCCGGCCTATCAATCCGCTGTTCGATGTCATCAACAACGGAAAATCTGCGTGAAAAAACTCATTTCCCTGATCATGGCGGCAAGTTTTGCCTGCTTCGCTTTTTCAGCAGCTGCGCGGGCGGACAATGCCGCGACCGAGCTGTTCCAGAAATATCTTGCCAATGGCCGTATCGGCGAGGCCGATGAGCAACTGCTGGCCTTGGCAGCGAAAGCGACGAACAATGCCGATGCGCAGCTGGGGCTGGGCCTTGTGCGCACCGCCCGCGCGTTCGAAAAGCTGGCGCAATCGCTTTTCAAACATGGATTTGGTTCGAAATCGGATGGCTATGAATTGTATCTGGGGCTGGGCGCCAGCCAAATCGCCAGAAACGGCAATCCGGAACCCATCACCTATGAGCAATTCCGCGGTATTCTCGCAACGTTCATTGCCGATCTCGATTCTGCCGACAAGGCACTTGCCGCCGTTGGCGACAAACCGGCAAAGCTGAAGGTCGATCTTTCCGTTGCCCGGTTTGACTGGAACGGCGACGGCAAGGTTGGGCCGGAAGACCATATCGGCCGTGCCATTTCGGATACCAATGAAAACGGCGATCCCCTGCCTTTCATTGTCGGCTTCGACACCGCCGATGCGAAATGGCTGCAAGGTTACGACAATCTGCTGATGGCCGTCGCCAAGGCATGGCTTTCCCATGATTTTTCCGAAAGCTGGAACAGCAGCTTCAGCGTGGTGTTTCCCCGTGCTGTCTCGACCATGTCGGCAGTCAACGGCAGGGGCGCGGACGAATATACAATGTTCGGGGTGAACAAGGCACAGGCCGATGACATCGCTGATTTCATAACCCTCATTCACACCATTCGCTGGCCGGTTGCCGACACGGCGATGTGGAGCGATGTGCGCGTTCACCTGAAGAAGGTCATTGCACTCAACCGGGAAACCTGGGCCCTCATCGACAAGGAAACCGACGACGACCATGAATGGCTGCCCGGCACGAAGCAGAAGAGCGGTGTGCTGCCATCCTTCAATGTCACGCAGGAGCGCATCCAGGCCTGGCTCGCGGTGTTGTCGCAATTCGAGGCGGCCCTGGATGGCAAGATCCTCGTTCCCCATTGGCGCTTTGACAAAGGCATCAATCTGGCCAAGGTTTTCGACGATCCAAGGCCGTTTGATTTCATCCTCTGGCTCACCGGTCCGGCTGCCGTGCCGTATCTTCAGGACGGCCCGGCGATGAGCAGCGGCGAATGGAACCAGATCACGGCGATCTTCGAAGGAAATTTCGCCTCTTACGCCTTTTATTTCAATTAGAATACAGCCGTTCGGGTGTCGGCCAATGGCAATCGTTGGCCGATCTCGTGACGAGTAACGAGGGCGGGCGCGTCTTCAAGCCTTAAACTTTTGCCGTTGCGGTCTATATGTATCAAGGACGCACCATGGCGTGCGTTCACGATCTTGCGCGCATTGCGTGCGCAACAGACGTTCCCGACTTTCATCGAATACTCCAATTCAAACGAAAGAACTGTGACAATGTCCCAATCCATTGCATCCCAATCCGGTACATTCAGAATTGGCGGCGATATCGAAATCAATCGTCTTGGCTTTGGTGCCATGCGCATCACTGGCCGTGGTATCTGGGGGGAACCCGCCGACAAGCCGGAAGCCATCCGCACCTTGCAGCGCCTGCCGGAACTTGGCGTGAACTTCATCGATACGGCAAATTCCTATGGTCCGGATGTTTCGGAGCTTCTGATCAGGGAAGCCCTTCATCCCTATGGCGACATTCTCGTCGCCACGAAGGCTGGCCTTACGCGCGAGGGACCGGATCGTTGGACGCCGAAGGGCGATCCGAAATACCTGATCGACGAGGCGCATAAGAGCCTTCGCCAGCTTGGTGTTGATCAGATCGGTCTCTGGCAATTGCACCGGATCGACTCGAAAGTACCGCGTGACGAACAGTTCGGCGCTGTGAAATCGCTGCTGGACGCGGGTGTGATCCGCCACGCCGGACTGAGCGAGGTGTCCGTTGAAGAGATCAAGGCCGCTTCGAAATTCTTCAAAGTGGCGACGGTGCAGAACCGCTACAATCTCGTTGATCGCGCAAGCGAGGATGTCGTGGATTACTGCACGCAGAACGGAATCGGCTTCATACCCTGGTTCCCGCTGGCTGCCGGTGATCTGGCAAAGCCAGGCTCGTTGCTGGACACCATCGCTGCCCATCACAAGGCGACGCCGGGCCAGATCGCCCTGGCATGGGTGCTCAAGCGCAGCCCGGTCATTTTGCCCATACCGGGAACATCCAAGGTCAAGCACCTTGAGGAAAACGTCGATGCCGCAAGGATCAGCCTCTCCGATGAGGAATTCAGCGCGCTTGACCGGGAAGGCAAGGCACTCGCCGGAGGATAAATTTCCTTGGGAGAACGCAGAAAGGGCCCGGTTTTCCGGGCCTTTTTCTTTTGCTTCTTGTAAACAGCATTCGCCCGTCTAAAGTGCGGCAAACCACAGGAGAAACGCCATGAAGATCAGTGCACGCAATCGGCTGAAAGGGACAGTTGTCGAAGTGACCAAGGGAGCAACGACGGCCCATGTCCGCATCGATGTCGGCGGTTCAATCGTCACGGCATCAATCACCAACGAAGCCGTTGACGAGTTGCAGCTGAAGGTTGGCGACAGTGCCTATGCCGTCGTCAAGGCTTCCGACGTCATGGTCGCCGTTGACTGATTGACCAGTCACGTCGGCAATGAAGGTGCCCGTTCGCGGGCACTTTCCGTTTGTGCCGACAACCGCTTGCCTTTTAATGTTGACTGAGTCAATACTCAAGCCAGTCAACAGCAAAGGAATGGGCCGATGTCGGAACCGGTCGCAGAAATACGCACGTTCAATCGCTTCTACACCCACATTATCGGCCTGCTGGATGAGCATCTGACCGACAGTCCGTTTTCGCTTCCCGAAGCGCGCATTCTCTATGAACTTGCCAATAATGACACCGTCAAAACGGCTGCCGACCTCTCGCGGATACTCGACATGGACACCGCGCAGATCAGCCGGATACTGGCACGGTTCAAAGCGCGCCAGCTTGTCAGCAGCACGGTCAGCACCGATCACGCCAAGCTGCGTATCCTCTCGCTGACGCCGGAGGGGCAGGCTGCCTTCGCAGCGCTGGACCGAAGCGCTATCGAGAGGGCCAATGCGGTGCTTGCGCCGCTCGATACAGCCCGTGTCAGCCGCTTGACCCAATCCATGCGCGAGATCCGCTCCATACTGGGCAATCGATCCGAAACCGTCAGCCCGGCTCCGGCCTACACCTTGCGGGCTCCCAGGGCAGGCGATCTTGGCCTGGTCGTTCACAGGCAGGCCTATCTTTACAACAAGGAATACAATCTGGATTGGACGTTTGAAGGTCTGATTGCCGGCATCATGTCCGGGTTCATCGCAAACTTCGATCCGGCGCGGGAACAGGCGTGGATTGCCGACCGGAATGGTGAAATTGCCGGGTCGGTCTTTCTCATGCGCACGGACGACCCGCAGGTCGGCAAATTGCGCATGCTCTATGTGGAACCGTCAGCGCGGGGATTGGGCATCGGCTCGGCGCTTGTTGCCGCCTGCATCGAGCGGGCGCGGGCGGTCGGCTATCGCAAGCTGACCCTCTGGACAAATGACTTTCTGCTTTCGGCCCGGCGCATTTATCAGGAAGCCGGATTCGAGCTCATGGAGGAAGAACGGCACCACTCTTTCGGCCACGACCTTGTTGGACAGACGTGGACACTTGATCTGCGACCGGAGTGAACCCGTCTAGGACTTGACGCGGCGCAGAAGCTCGCGGGCAATCTGCAACACGTCCTTTTCCCGGATGCCGACCGTGACATCTTCGACATCGTCGATGGTTTCGCCGGCAACCAGCCGGATCGGGTTATGGCCCTTGGCAACAATCATTGTCTGTACCCGGCGCGGAATGGCCGGCAACAGGAAGCGTTTGACGCATTCGACCAGCACCTCGCGCTTGTTGGGTGCCAGCTTGCCGAGTTTTTCGCGCAGCAGCGCGCCAAACATATTGCCGTCAGCAAAACCAAATTTGCTATCAAGATCAAAGGCATGCAATTGATATTCAAAGTGAGCCATGTTGCTCTCCCATGGGCGTCCGTCCGTGGTGCCAGATTGTGACGCCTGATCGTTTCCAGAGATATGGTGCGTGACCCGAAGGTTTTCACGTTCTTTTTGCCAATCGACACCAGATATTACAATGAGCCGGAAATCTTGATAATTCAATTGGTCTTTAGACGGGGCTTTCATTGTCACGGCGAGCCGGGTAGGTTACAGGAACTCTATCTGCGGCGCTGCGTGATGCGGTGCGTTGTAGCGTAAACGGCAGGTGCCGGGCGCGCCTCCGGCAGATCCAAAACGACCCATACAAGGACTACCCCGGTTTGAAACATCTCAATGAATTCGCTGATCGCCGCAAAGCGGCGGCCGAGGCCAAGCAACTGCTTCTCAAAAAGTTCGAAAAAGCACCAAAGCCGACCGACCCTGAGGTGCAGGCAAAACGCGCAGAACGGGAAGCCATTGCGGCGGCACGTGCGGCACGGCAGGCAGAGCGCGAGCGCGCAAGGCAGGAAGAACGGGACCGCAAGCTTGCGGAAGCCGCAGCCGTGGCAGAAGCAGCAGAAGCCGCCGCAAAGGCGCAGCAGGCCGAGTCAAGCAACCGGATCGCCCGCGTCATCGCCGATGAGGCCGAGCGCAAGGCGGAACGCGATCGCCGCTACGCTGCCCGCAAGGCAAGACAGCGCTAACGGCTTCTCTTTTAGTTGCTGTAGGCGCCCAGATAATCCAGCTTGCCGATGGGAACCCCATTGTGCCGCAGGATGTCATGGGCGGTGGCGACGTGGAAAAAGAAGTTCGGCAACGCGAACTGCAGCATGTAGTCATGGCCGCCCAGATGCGCCTTGTGCGGACCAAAGCTCAGGGTAACCTCGCGGCCTTCGCTGTCATCGAGCACTGATGTGTCCAGGCCTTCCAGAAAGGCCACGGTCTTGTCTATCCGCGCCTTCAGATCGGCAAAGCTCACTTCATCGTCGGGGAAGCTTGGCACTTTGACATCGGTCAGGCGGGCAATGGTCGCCTTGGATGTGTCACTGGCCCGTTGGATCTGTCCCGAAAACGGCAGCATGTCGGGGGCCAGGCGCGCGCTGACAAGCACGGAAGGGTCGATCTTCTTTTCCTGCGCATAGGATTCGGCCTTGGCAATCAGCGCCGAGACGATCGAAAACCCGCGGATAAAGACCGGGACTGAAATCTGGTACATGGAGAGCGGCATGGGTGTTCCTTCCGGGAGCATGCTTGTTTAAGCAGTTGCGCTTTCCGATTCCGGAACAGCAACCGCATCAGCCAAATATATGCGGCTCGCCAAGGACTTCAATGCGCACGTGATCCCCGGTTGCAGGAAGATTGACTGCGGAACATTTTATCTGCACCGGCGCGGCCCTCTGGCCATTGCAAGAACCGTGGTCTCCCATGATGGCAAGCGTCACCGTGCACACCGCGCCGCCGAATTCGATGTCAACGACCTTGCCATAACCGGCATTCCCGTCAGGGGCGGCCACGGCGTCGCTCTCGGTGACGGAGACAAGTTTCAGCTGTTCGGGGCGCAGCATGATTTCCGCTGTGCCCAGCCGTTCTGCTGTCCGCGCCTTCAACCGGCCAAAGGCGCAATCGATCCAGCCGTTGCCGATCTGCGCCGGCAGCAGAATTGCATCGCCGAGAAACGAGGCCGTCGTGCGGTCCGACGGGTTCAGATAGAGCGAGCGCGGCGGTCCGGCCTGAACCAGTTTGCCCTGCCGCATCACGGCGACCTGATCGGCAAAGGACAGGGCCTCCGCCTGATCGTGGGTGACCAGAATGGTGGTAATGCCGGCTTTTTTCAGAACCGCCGCAACAGCCTTGCGCATGTTTTCGCGCAGACCGGTGTCGAGCGCGGAAAACGGCTCGTCCAGCAGCATCAGCTTGGGCTGGCGTGCGAGGGCACGGGCAAGCGAGACCCGTTGCTGCTGTCCGCCGGAAAGCTGATGCGGCCGGCGGTTCAGCATGATGGGATCGAGCTCGACCATATCCATGAGGGCAAGGATGCGCTGGCTGCGGTCGGGACTGCGCTTGTCCAGGCCAAAGCCGATATTGTCGGCGACGGTCAGGTGCGGGAAAAGCGAGCCATCCTGCGTCACGAACCCGACACTGCGGCGATGCGCCGGAACGATCGTCGCGCCCTCGGCCAATACGTCGCCATTCAGTGTCACCTGGCCGCTGTCCGGGGCTTCGAACCCGCCGATGAGCCGTAGCAGGGTGGTCTTGCCCGATCCCGATGGACCGACAACCGCCGTGCGGCTGCCCGCCGGGACTGACAGCGTGACGTCATCGACGGCGGTGGTGACACCGTATCGTTTTGTTACACCGCGAATGTCGAGAAAGGTCATCGTCCAATAATCCGTTTCGATTGGGCATGCAGCAGGAGCGTGAGGGGCAGGGACAGCACCACCATCATCAGTGCATAGGGCGCGGCCGCCGCGTAATCAATCTCGCTGGTCAACGACCAGAATTCCGTCGCCAATGTACGCGTGCCATTGGGCGCAAGCATCAGCGTGGCCGTCAATTCGTTGGTAATGCCGAGTGCCACCAATGCTACGCTGGCGGCGGCGCCGGGCGCGGCCAGCCGCATGGTAATGCGCGTGACCGCCTGCACCGGCGTGCGCCCGAGCGCCATGGCTGCCCGCTCCAGTTCGACAGGCGCCTGCGCGATGCTGGCCCGCAGTCCGACGAGGGCGCGCGGCAGGAAGAGCAGCCCGTAGGCGAGCAGCAATGTCGCCGCCGTCTGATAGAGCGGCAGGACAACACGCACTGTGATGGTCACAAGCGCCAGCGCGACAACGACACCGGGCAGGGAGCCGACATAATAATGGCAGGCCTCGAGGGCTCGCTGCATGCGGCCGGGAGCCCGCACGGAAAGCCAAGCCATGGGCGTCGCTGCGACGGTGGCCAGCAAGGCCCCGGCAACGGCCAGCAGCAGTGTTGTCCCGAAGGCAGTGCCGATTTCGTTCAGCTTCCACACCGATGCGCCGCCGGCGATCAGCCAGCGGCCAAGGGTGACGAATGGAACGCCCAGCGCCAGCGCCGTGGTTGCCAGCGGAATGAGCAGGCAAGGCAGGGCGAGCCAGCCCAGCCGGTACTTTGTGATCGGGCGGGCCGATCCCGAGCCGACACGGGCATAGCGTTCATTGCCGCGGATCAACGCTTCCAGAGCCAGCAAACCGGCGCAGCACAGCACCAGAACACCGGCCAGCATGTTGGCGGCAGGACCGTTGAAGGTCGACTGGAACTGGTCGACGATGGCTGTCGCAAAGGTATCGAAGCGGATCATGACGAAAAGGCCGTATTCCGCCAGAAGATGCAGGCCGATCAGCAGGGAGCCGCCGCAAATGGCAAAACGCAACTGCGGCAGGAGCACCCGGAAGAAGACCCGCCATGGCCCGAGGCCAAGCGATGCGCCGACATCTTCCATGGCCGGATCGACGCGCCGCATCTGCGCCGCGACCGGAAGATAGAGAAACGGGAAATAAGCCAGAACGGAAACCAGCACGCCGCCGAACAGGCCGTGCAGGCTGGGGGCCATGCTGATCCAGGCATAGCTGTGGACGAAGGCCGGGACGGCAAGCGGCGCAACCGCGAGCCATGCCCACAGGCGGGCGCCAGGCAGGTCGGTGCGCTCGGTCAGCCAGGCAAGGCTGACCGCCAGAACGATGGAAAGCGGGATTGTCCAGACTTCCAGCAGCACCGTATTGATCAGGAGTTCGCCGACGCGGGCGCGGAACACCAGGGTGACCACCGTATCCCAGCCGGTCTGGATGGTAACCCAGATGACGAAACCGAGTGGCAGAAGACTAAGCAGGGCAACAAGCCCGGCAAGGCCGAACACGGATAAAAACGGCAGGCGACGCACGGCATGATGCGGGACCAAGGCCAGCTGCGCAGCAGCTGCATCGGGACGTTGGCCGTTCATTGATCCGGTAGACAACAATTCACATTTGCTTTCATATGCACGAACACCCGCCGGCGGCCAAGATTGGCCTTCATACCCGAAGGGGAATCGAACAACACCCCCTGCAAGATCAAATGTCTGTGCAGGAGGTGTCCAGAGTTATTTCATTGCCGGCTAACCGGCATTGTGGTTACAGCAGGCCCGCTGCCGTCATCAGGTCCGTCACCTTCTTGCTGTTCAGCTTCGAAGGTTCGACCTTCGGCGCCTGCAGATCGGCCAGAGGCACCAGAGCGGCATTGGATGCCGCATCCTTGCCAACGGCATATTCGAAGGAATCCCCGTCCTTCAATACTGCCTGGCCAGCCTTGCCGGTGACCCACTTCAGGAACGCCTGGGCATCTTCCTTGTGCTTGCTCGAAGCCAGAACACCGCCGCCGGAAATGCTGACGAATGCGCCCGGATCCTCATGCTTGAAGTAGTGCAGGGACACGTTCTTGGTGTTTTCGCCGGTTTTGGCCTTATCGCCGAAATAGTAATAGTGATAAATCACCGCGCCTTCGATTTCTCCGGCATTGACGGCCTTCATGGCGACGCTGTTGCCCTTGTAGGCGGTCGCATTTTCCTTGAGTGCCTTCAACCACTTGGCTGTGGCTTCCTCACCCTTGAGTTCCAGAAGCGCGCTGACGATTGCCTGGAAATCCGCGCCAGCCGGTGCGGCGCCCCAGCGGCCCTTCCAGCTTGCATCGGCAAGGTCGAGCAGCGACTTCGGCAGCTTGTCTTCCGTCAGCTTGTTCTTGTCATAGGCGAACACGGTGGAACGGGCGGCAACGCCGGTCCAGCGGCCATGTTCCGGGCGGTAATTGGCCGGCACCTGATCGAGCACTGCCTTGTCGAGCGGTGCGAACAGCTTGGCATTGTCGACCAGAACCACTCCCGGGGAATTTTCCGTCAGGAATGCGTCAGCCGGGGAAGCAGCGCCTTCCTGCACGATCTGGTTGGCCAGTTCCATGTCCTTGCCGTTGCGGATCGTCACCTTGATGCCGGTTTCCTTGGTGAAACCGTCGGCCCACGCCTTGGTGAGGCTTTCATGCTGCGCATTGTAGACAACGATGCCATCGGCGTTCTGCGCCATCGCCGGCGCGGCGATCAAGGCAACAGCGAGCGCCGCGGCACTTGCAAAAGTCGGAAAGTTGATTTTCATGAAAACCTCTTTGATTTGTATGGCTTGCAAAGCAAATTTCGGTTGCGCCAGCAATGGACCCCGGAACAAGTGAGCCATACAAAACATGAGCGGTCTGGTCAACAAAAAATGGTTGGCGTTTATAACCCAAAATGCCTATCACAAAATAGTTATCACCAGCTTTGTCGGGTGTGATTTGCGTTCCGGCGCAAAGAGGAATCTACTCGTTTTGTCCGCGATTTTGGCGTGCCTCAGGCACGGCAGTGCGGCATTGCAAAACTTTCAGTCATATCCAGGGAGTGTGTCATGCCTTTTTCAAGCAGGGACCAACGCATTCACTCCACGACGGATTGGGACATCATGCAGCAGGCCCATGACCGGGCTTCAAAAATGCTCGATCGCTGCCCGAAAACCCACGCTCGCTGCAACCAGCTCGCCCGGATTGTCATTGCGATCTATGAAAGCGGTGTGCGCGATGTGGATGAGCTGGCCGTCATGGCGGCAAATCGCGAACTGAACGTCTTGGCGGAGAGAGGGCATTTTCAAAAGCCGTTCCGCTTCACGCCAGCCGATGAACGCCCGCAAACACTGCATTCGTGAGACTTTGCTCCGTTAATCCGACATGAATATGCGTGAATCACGAAAGCCATCGCGCATCCCGACTTTCAGCGACCGCAAGATCAGAAATCGGCGCGTTTCAGCGCCAGCCGCAATCTGCTACACCGCATTTGCCGTTTGAGGCCGGATTCGCGTGCGGAGAGAGTGATGACTGATGCGTTCAACTGGCTCAATGCGCCGCCGTCCCATCACGGCGATGCGCGTCTGCTCTCGCTTGCGACGGCTGAGAACACCGATTTCTGGCAGCACACCTTCTATGGTTTCGAGCGCGACAACGGCCATGCCTATCTGGCGCCGGTCAGCGGTGATTTCAGCGCCCGCGTGACGGTGCGCGGCGATTACCGGGAACTCTATGATCAGGCCGGTCTGATGCTGCGGATCGACGCCCGGACCTGGATCAAGACCGGCATCGAATATACCGACGGACTCATGCATTTCAGCGTTGTCGTGACCAACCGCATATCCGATTGGTCCGTCATTCCCCTGCAAAGCGCCCGTGTCGACGACGCGGTGCACATCCGGCTCACCCGCCATGATGACGCGGTGCGGGTCCAATATGCCATCAATGATGCGCCATGGCGGCTGGCGAGGCTCGCGCCGTTTCCCAAAGACGATGCGTCGGTCGGTATCATGGCCTGTTCGCCGCAGCGGGGCGGCTTTGCGGCGGAATTCCGCGAACTCGAGGTCGGCCCGGCAATTCCGCGTGACCTGCATGCGGACTAGGCCGCGGCAAGCGGCGGTTTGCTAATCGGCAAACAGCTCCGGCCGTTTGGTCTGCAGCTGCAGCAGCATTTTGCCCATCTTGGAAATATGCTCTTCCATCGCCGCCGCCGCGCGCTCGACGCTGTTGTCGGCAATGGCATCAACAATAGCCTGGTGCTCTTTCAGCGTTTCGACCATACGCGTTTCGTAGTGCAGGAGCAGCCGCCGCACGCGGTCGATCTGGCTGCGCTCCTTGGCGGCAATTTCGCGCAATCCGACCAAACCCGCCGCATCGCAGATCATATCGTGCAATTCCTCGTCGAGCGCGTAAAACCCTTCGAAATCCCTGGAGTCCGCCGCCTTGCGCTGCCGGTCAAGATTGTCGCGCAGGCGCTGCACGATGTCAGCCGTGCTGCGCTCCGCCGCCCGCCGGATGGCCGCCGTTTCCAGGGCAATGCGCACGAACTGGGCGGTCTCGATCTTGTCGAGGCGCAGCCGGGCAACGAAAGTGCCGGTTTGCGGGTAAATCTCCACCAGGCCTTCGTCGGCGAGGCGGTTGATGGCATCGCTGACCGGCGTGCGCGATACGCCGAGCTGCAGCGCCACCAGTTCCTTGCGGATGGCTTCGCCGGGCGCAAGCTGCGATGAAATGATGGCCTGCCGCAGGATGGAATAAACCTGGTCCTTGCGTGTGACCGCGACGACCTTCTGTTCCCTGAAACTCTTGCCGCCTGACCCCAATTGCACGTCCAAAGCTCCCCGGTAGGCCCTGTTGCATGGCGGGAGGCTGAATTCCATTTCTCCGAATGAAGCATTTGACTCCTGCCTAATAACATCTAACATGTTACATATTAACTTGAAAGAATGTTTTGGGAGGAACATTTTGGATAGTCAGCTGCCGATCGTCTCGATGCGCGGCATCAGCAAGTCATTCGCTCATATTGTTGCCCTGCGAAGTATCGATCTCGACATCTATCCGGGCGAGATTCATGCCATCATGGGGGAGAACGGTGCGGGCAAGTCGACGCTGGTGAAAATCCTCAGCGGCGTGCATCGCCGCAGCGGCGGTGACATGCTTGTCCGGGGGCGGGCGGTCGACTTCGCTTCGCCGCGCGAAGCCGAGCATAACGGCATCGCCATCATCCACCAGGAACTCAATCTCATTCCAAGCCTCAGCGTGTCCGAGAATATTTTTCTCGGGCGCGAGCCGTTGATCGGCGGCCTGTTCATTGATCGCAAGAGCATCGAGACGAGGAGCGCGCAACTGCTCGACCGCTTCGGCATCGATATCGATCCGCGTGCCGATGTGGAGAATTTGCGCGTCGGCGAGCAGCAGCTTGTCGAGATTGCCCGCGCATTGTCCCTGAATGCCGACGTGCTGGTTCTGGACGAGCCGACCTCGGCGCTGTCGGAGGCCGAAGCCCAGAGACTGGCAAGTTTTGTGCGGGAACTGGCCCGCAACGGCGTTGCCATTATCTACATTTCCCACCGGATGAATGAAATATTCTCGCTTGCCGACAAGATCACCGTGTTGCGCGACGGCAGCTTCATCGCCACGCGCCGGGCGCAGGATGTAAGCGAGCGCGATCTCATCCGCATGATGGTTGGGCGCGATCTGGCTGCACCGGAACCCAAGGCGGATAGATCGGGCAGGCCGATTGTGCTTGAAGCGCGCCATCTCGGCCTGCGCCGCCCGAATTCGCGCGGCAGCATGCACAATGTCGTTGACGATGTGAGCTTCGATCTCCACGCCGGTGAAATTCTCGGGATCGGCGGGCTGCTCGGTTCCGGGCGCACTGAAGTGCTCGAACTGATTTTTGGCGCGGCGACTGGAGAACGCTCCGGCACGATCACCCGCAACGGCGCCAGCCTTGCCGCCGCTTCCCTGACCCCGCGCCGGTCGGTGGCGAAGGGCATTGCCTTCCTCACCGAGGACCGCAAGGGAACGGGTCTTCTCATGGATGCGGACATCCGGGCCAATGCCGTGCTGCCGTCCTTGCCGTGGCTCGCGCCGTTTGGCTGGATCAGCCGCCGGCGCGAGGACCCCGTAGCGGGCCGGATCATCAAAGCGATGCACGTGCGCTGCGATGGCCCGGACCAGAAGATCGATCAGCTGAGCGGCGGCAACCAGCAAAAGATCGTGCTGGGCAAATGGCTGGAAACCCGGCCCAGCGTCGTCCTCTTGGATGAACCGACCCGGGGGATCGACGTCGGCGCCAAGGATGAAATCTACGAGCTCCTGAAAAAGCTCGCCCTGTCCGGCGTTGCGGTGATCATGGTGAGTTCCGAATTGCCGGAACTCCTTGCGCTCTCCAGCCGCATCCTCGTGATGTGCGAGGGCAGGGCGGCGGGCATTCTTGAGAGCACAGCGTTTTCCGAAGAACAGGTGATGGAACTGGCGACCCCCCTGGGCACGGCTCTGACAAGGGACGCGGCATGACACGAACGAGCGAGCAGACCATGCAGTCATCCCAAGGCAATCTTGGCCGGATCAAGCGCCTGCTGAATGCAACCAAGCTCTACTGGGGATTGGTGCTGCTGTTTCTGGTCGGCATTTTCTCATCGCCGATCTCGTCCAAGGGGCACAATATTTTCCTATCCTACGGCAACCTGTCCGATGTTTTCCGGCAGATTTCGGTTACCGGCATTACCGCCGTGGGCATGACGCTGGTGATCCTCATTGCCGGAATTGACCTCTCGGTCGGGTCCGTGCTTGCGCTGGGTTCCGTCGTCTGCGCCATGCTTCTGACCAATGAGGGCTGGTCGGCCGCCTATTCCATCGGCGTTCCCGCCATTTTCGTGCTGGCATTCCTTGTTGTGCTGGGGGCAGGGCTGTTCCTTGCCAAGGTGCCCGGCCGCTCGTTTGGCGAGCCCGAAAATGACCGGACGCAACTGAACCGCATCATCGCCCTTGTGGCTGTGGTCGCCGCGGCCGCTGTTGCCTGGTGGGTCGCCTCCGGCGCAGATGCAAAGGCCGGCGTGCTGCTGGTACTCGTGGTGGTTCCTGCCGTCGGTTTCATGCTCGGCATGGTCAACGGCCTCGTCATCGTCGGCGGTCGCCTGCAGCCCTTCATCGTGACACTTGCCATGATGGTGGCGGGACTGGGCATTGCCCGCCTGACGGCGGGCCAGAATACGGCGGTCTGGCCGGTCTATACCGGCAGCAACGCGACGGCGAATTTCGAATTCCTGCGCGCGCTCATTTTCGGGCTGATTCCGGTGCCGGGTCTGATTTTCGCCGGCATCATTCTCCTGTTCTGGGTGATCCTGAAATACACCAAGTTCGGACGGTACATCTATGCCATCGGCGGCAATGAAGAGGCGGCGCGGCTCGCCGGTGTGCCGGTCTGGCGGGTAAAGATCAGCGTCTATGCCATATCGGGATATCTCGCCGCGCTGGCGGGCATTCTCTATGTCGCGCAATACAGGCAGGGAAAGCCCGATGCGGGCATGGGGCTTGAACTCGACGCCATTGCCGCCGTGGTGATCGGCGGCACCAGCTTGATGGGCGGCCGCGGCTCGATGATCGGCACCCTTGTCGGCGTCCTCATCTTCGGCTTTCTCAGCAATATCCTGCAGCTCAACAATATCGACAGCAACACGCAATTGGTGCTCAAGGGCATCATCATCATCGTGGCGGTGCTGCTGCAGGAGCGGCGCTCCAGCGGATGGCTGTTTTTTCTCCACCAGCTCATGACAGCCACGCCGTCCAAGAAATCCGTGCCCGGCAAGCCAGAAAACCGGCAAGGGCAGGGGGAATGAACTGACAACAAGCAATATCAGGGAGGATATGATGAATCTGACACGCAGACATTTTGCCAGATTGGCAATGGCAACCGCCTTCATCGCGCCGCTGGCGCTGCACATGCCGGGCGCATGGGCCAAGGATAAGTATGTCATCGGCTTCAGCCAGACCACGACCGTCGAGCCCTGGCGCGTCCAGTTCAACAAGGATCTGGTTGCCGAAGCCAAAAACCATCCGAATGTTGAGCTGCTTGTCGCCGATGGCCAGGACAAGACGGAAAAGCAGGTGGCCGACGTTGAAAATTTCATCCGGCAGGAGGTGGACGCAATCCTGATTTCACCCAAGGAATCCGCAGGCCTGACCGGTGTCGTGGAAAAGGCGATGGATGCCGGCATTCCGGTGATCGTGCTTGACCGCAACGTCGATACCGACAAGTTCACCCAGTGGATCGGCGGCGACAATGTGGTGATCGGCGAAGCGGCGGGACAACATGCCGTGGAACTCCTCGGCGGCAAGGGCAAGGCCAAGGGCACCGTCGTCGAAATCTGGGGTGGCCTCGGCACGCAGGCAAGCCATGACCGCAGCAACGGTTTCCACAAATACACCGACGCGGAGAAGGGCATCACCTATCTCCTGGACAAGCAGTCCGGCGACTGGAAGCAGGATCAGGCCTACAACATCATGGCAACCGCCCTGCGCAACCATGAGGACATCAAGCTGGTCTACGGCCACAATGATCCGATGGCCTATGGTGCCTATCTCGCCGCCAAGGATGCGGGGCGCGAGAAGGATATCCTGTTCCTTGGTGTCGACGGACTGCCGAATGAAGGCGTCCAGTGGGTCAACAAGGGCGAGCTCGCCGCAACATTCCTCTACCCGACACCCGGAGCGGAGGGATTGCGCCAGGCGCTGAAAGTTCTGGCGGGCGAAAAGGTGGAAAAGAAGATCGTTCTCGGTACTGAAACCATCACCAAGGCGAATGCGCCGGAGATTCTCAAAAAGAACGGTCTTTGACCATTCAGAGCAAAAGAGTGCGAGTAACCGCTTTAGAAAGAGCGGTTACTCCATTGTTATTTCGTCAGTATTTCATTTTTCAAGTTTTGATGCATGGCTGTTGCACAGGGTGTGTAACCCAGCGGCATCGCGTAATGGTTTGACATGCAACTAAAAGGTTGCATAATGTAGATATGACCATAGACGCGACATTCCGGGCCCTTGCCGATGTGAGCCGGCGCCAATTGCTCGACAATCTCTTTGCCAGGAACGGCCAGACGCTGGGCGAACTCTGCGAGGGCATCGACATGACGCGTCAGGCCGTAACCAAGCATCTTGCAATATTGGAAGAGGCCAATCTCATCGCGACGGTCTGGCGGGGCAGGGAAAAGCTGCACTACCTCAACCCGGTGCCGATCCATGAAATTTCCACGCGCTGGATCCACAAGTATGAACAGGGTCCGCTGCGCACCCTCGATGAACTCAAGAAAACCCTGGAGGAAGACGGCCATGACTAAACCCCGATTTGTGTACGTGACCTATATCCGCACAACGCCGGAAAAGCTCTGGCACGCCCTGATCGATCCGGAATTTACCCGGCAGTATTGGGCGGGAACCTGGCAGGATTGCGATTGGCAGCCCGGTTCCTCGTGGAAGCTCATGATTCCGGACGGGCGGGTCGGCGATGCCGGAGAGGTTATTGAAATCGATCCGCCCAAACGCCTCGTTCTGTCCTGGCGCAACGAATTCATGCCGGAATTGAAGCAGGAGGGATTTTCGCGCCTCACCTATGAGCTTGATCCGATGGGCGATATGGTGAAACTGACTGTAGTCCATGAGATGGACCGGCCGGAATCCAAGCTGATCGAAAAGGTTTCCACGGGATGGCCCAGCCTTCTCTCGAGCCTCAAGAGCCTGCTTGAGACGGGTGAATCGCTTGAAGCGACACGCCATTGGCCGAAAGGTATGTAAGCGCCCGAATAAAAACGGGAACGATGTAGAATGTTGGCCCGTTCAATCGTCCTAGGGCCGTTGAACCGAATGAGGAGGGTATGATGACCTATGTTGATGGATTTGTGCTTGCTGTGCCGAAGGACAAGATCGACGCCTACAAGGCCATGGCGCGCGTGGCTGGCGACGTCTGGAAGGAACATGGCGCGCTGGCCTATGTAGAATGCCTTGGCGATGACGTTCCCTATGGCGAACTCACCTCGTTTCCGCGCGCCGTGCAGGCGAAGGACGATGAAGTCGTCGTCTTTTCGTGGATTGTTCATGCGTCACGAAAGCAGCGGGACGAAACCAACAAGAAAGCCATAGCGGATCCCCGACTTGCCAGCGATAAATGGGAGATGCCCTTCGATGGCAAGCGCATGATCTATGGCGGGTTCGAGTCCTTTATGGAACTCTGACAACCATAAAAGGGATTTCAGCGCAATCGGGGTGACCTACCGCGCGACGTGCTTTTGAACCAGTCGATACTCGTGCCAGATGAGCAGCATGACAAACAGGTCGAAAACCGTCAGCACGATGAGCGCCGGACTCTGCGTGTAGGAGTAGCGATAAAGCTGATAGGCGATGAACAGCCCCAGAACCACGAGGGACAGCGGATAGGCCCACAGCTTGTTGCGCAGCAGCGCAATGACAAGCAGGGCTTTGATGAGGCCATGGCTCAGCAGATAAAAGGCATAGAAATGCTGGCTGCTGACGGAGAAATCGCTGGCAAGCCTTGCAAGGTGCGTGGCGATATAATCATCGGGATCGTCCAGGAGTCTCGTCTGTGTGAACGTGTTCACCATCAACCGGATAGAGGCCGTGTTGACAAAAACCAGGATCAGACCGCCGATACACTCGATGAGCGCATGGGCGCCCTTCAACAGGATGCTGATCTCGAAAATCCGGTGAATGCGCTTCTCGTTCATCAGGGCTTCCGGTTCCGCCGCTACGCCAGGATATTGACGGCGCGTGCTGCGACAAGGGCGATGGTCAGGAGGGAGAGCGACGCTTCCGCCATCATGAGCAGTTTTGCCCGTGGTGACAGGGGCATCGTGTCGGTCGGCGAGAAAGCCGTCGCGTTGGTGAATGACAGAAAGAGGTAATCGATGAAGCCGGGTGACCAGTCTTTCAGCCGTTCATCCTGAATGACCATTTGCGGGAATTGGAAATCACCATAGGTTTTTGATGTCAGCCCGCGGCTGGCCGGGCCGCCGCGGTCGATGCTCCAGTACCAAAGCGTGAAGGCGATGACGTTCGTCACCCATATGTTGACCGCATCGATCAGCAGTGTCTGCGCCGATCCGGCGTGACCGCCGAGAAGGGCTCTTACAAGAAAATACAGCGCGACAAAGTTCATGAACGTGATCAGGATTGTCAGGCCGAGGGCGGCGCGGCGGATCAGGCGCCGCGAACGCCCGACCAGATGAAAATGCTCGTCCGTCGTTGCCTGCCTTGCCCGCGTCTGCACCCATGCGGTTGCCATGGAAAGCGGCGCCAGCAGCAAAAGCTCGATCACCGGCGCGAGCCAGCGCGGCCCCCACGAAAAATCATTCACCAGCAGGAACTGCAATCCGGCAACGACGAGGACGGCGGCGCGCGCCATCCAGAAGTCCAGTGCATGGGTCCGCACCGCCATATGCTTCTGACGGATATCCGTGTGTGCTGTCTGCACTTGTTTTCACCCCGTTGCTGAAAGACCGCTGCATCCACTGCTGCACCGAAACAGTGCACGGACAATTATGTCCTTGAAGCGGCGGCGGCTGTCAAACGCCTGCGATTTCGGGCACGGGCGTTCTGGAACAAATGCGAGGGATAGTGCACTGTCCACAGGCTCAAACCGGAGTAAGCCCCTCTCATGCCGTTCAGTCCCGTTGAAACAACCCGCCTTTACCACGCTGCCATCAATGCCCTCGACTTTGAGGCACTTGCCGGCTTTTTCGCAATCGATGCCGTCTATGAATCGAGCGGTATCGGCGAGATTGCCGGGCAGGAGGCTATCCTGGACGCATTCAAGGTCTATTTTGCAAGCTATCCCGATCAGGTTGCCGAGGACGATCTGATCGAAGAGCTGTCGCCCCAATCGGCCAGATCGGTTTGGCGTCTGGTCGCAACGCACCGCCAGACGGGTGAAGTGTCCCGGCGTTCCGGCGAGGAAGTCATTCTGTTCGATGCAGCCGGGAAAATTCTGCGCGTGACGGTTCAAGACCGCGATGCCTCCTGAGAAGTCCCGGAAAGCACCGCGGCAAACCGCATTTATGGCTGTCACCAGGCAGCCTGACCGGATCAGGCTGTCTTCTCTTCAGCCGTGTTCGGTCGCCATTTGATCAGCCGGTTCTCCACCACGTCGAGCACGCGGTCGATGACGAGAACAAAGACGGCCAGGATGATGATACCGGCAAAAACGCCGACTGCATCGAAATTGCCTTCCGCCTGCGCGATCAGATAGCCAAGGCCTGCCGACGCGCCAAGGTATTCACCGATGATGGCGCCAACGACTGCGAAGCCGACGGAGGTGCGCAGGGAGGACAGAATCCAGCTGGCGGCAGCGGGAAAGTAAACATGGCGCAGGAGTTCCGAACGCTTTGCACCGAGAATACGGGCATTGGCCAGAACCACCGGATTGACTTCGCGCACGCCCTGCATGGCGTTGAAGAACGTGATGAAGAACACCAGTGTGACGGCGAGCGCCACCTTCGACCACAACCCAAGCCCGAGCCACAGCACGAAGATCGGCGCAAGCACCACGCGCGGAATGGCATTGAGGCCCTTGATGAACGGATCGAGAATGCGCGCGGCACTGCGGCTGAGACCGAGCCAGACGCCGGCGGCAACACCAAGTCCCGTTCCGATGACATAGCCCAGAACGGTTTCCGTCAGCGTGATCGTGACGTGGCGATAAAAACTGGGATCGATGACCCAGTTGACGATCTGGTTGAAAATGTCGACGGGTGCCGGAAAAAAGAACACGTCGATGACACCGGTCGATACGCCAAGCTGCCAGCCGCCGAGAATGGCCACAAGCAACCCCAGTTGGATAAGTCGTTCAGTCGCGACGTTCATAGCTCTTCTCCACTTCGCCGCGCAGCGACGCCCAGATATTGCGGTACAGATCCATAAAACGTGGATCCAGTTTGATTTCAGCGACGTCGCGCGGTCTCGCAAGGTCCACGTCGAAGCTGTCGATAACCCGGCTGCGCGGCCCCGCGGCAAGCACCGCCACCCGGTCGCCGAGCGCTATCGCTTCCTCCAGGTCATGGGTGATCATCACCACGGCGCGGCGCTCCTCCTGCCACAGGCGCAGGAGCTCATTCTGCATCAGATGCCGGGTATGGATATCAAGCGCCGAAAACGGCTCGTCCATCAGAATGACTTTCGGGCCGGTAATCAGCGCCTGCGCCATCTGCACACGCTTGCGCTGGCCGCCGGACAGCTGGTGCGGATATCGCTGCTCAAAACCCTTCAAGCCCACCTTGGCCAGCCACATCATCGACCGCTCGCGGCGTTCCGCCGTTGCCACGCCTTTGAACAGCAGCCCGAGTTCAACATTCTCGATTGCGGTTTTCCAGGGCAGCAGGGCGTCCTGCTGGAACAGGTAACCGATATCGTTCTGGATGCCCGATACCGGATTGCCATCAATCGAGACACGGCCGCCGGACGGCTTGAGCAGTCCGGCAATGGCGTTCAATATCGTGCTCTTGCCGCATCCGGTGGGACCGACGATGGCAAGAAACTCCCCATCGGCCACCGTCAGATCGACGTTCTCCACCGCAACGAATGTGCCGAATGACATCGTTACCGAATCGATGGACACCATCGCTTTTCGCGTTTGTTCAACGGCTGCAGCCGCAACCGGTTTTACCATTGCCAAGGCCATGGTTCTCTCCCTCAGTTCGTGCCTTCGTGCGGCGCTTTGTCGACGAAATTGTTGGTGTAGGTCTTCTTTAGGTCGATATCCGTTGCCGCCACCTTGTCATTGAAGCTTTTCAGGACTGCCAGCGGCGTTTCGACTTCGGCCTCGTTGAAGCGACCGTCGATGGAGAAGATGGGCTTGGCGTTTGCCACGGCCTTTATGTAGGTTTCCTTGTCTCCGGAAATGAAGGCCTCAGGAAGTTTTTGAACGATTTCCTCGGGAGCGCTCTTGTTCATCCACTCCAGGGCCTTGACCGTTGCATTGACGACCTTCTGGATCGTCTCCGGATTCTTGTCGATGTAGGACTGCGTGGCGTAGAGAACCGAGGTCGGATAGATGCCGCCGTAGATCTCCTTGGCGCCGTCGTCGCTGCGCGCGTCGATCAGGATTTTGCCGACGCCCTTGGCTTCAATGAAGGTCGCCGCCGGATCGTAGTTCACCAGGAGGTCGACCTTTCCCTGTTCGAGAGCGGCGACGGCTGCCGAGCCGGAACCGACGCCGATGAGCGAAACGTCATCCGCCGAAAGCTGGTGGCGCTGCAGATAGTAGCGAACGAAGAAATCCGACGAGGAGCCGGGGGCGGTAATGCCGATCTTGGCGCCCTTGATGGTTTCGGGCTTTGCCGGATCGAATGTGCTGTTCTTGCCGCCTGCAAGCACCAGCCCCGAATTGCGCGCCAGCAGCACAATGCCAACAACGTTCTTCTTTTGCGCCTGCATCTGGATCGTGTGATCGTAGAAGCCGACGGCTATGTCGGTCGAGCCGGCGACGAGCGCCTGCAGCGTCTTCGAACCGCCCGAGGCAAAATTCTCGACGGTGACATCAAGCCCTTCCTTTTCATAAAGGCCCAGACCCGAGGCGACCGGAAACGGCAGGTTGTTGAGATTGTAGGAGCCGACGCTGATGCGGACAGGTTCGGCAAACGCCGATCCTGCGAATGCAACCGTCGCCGCCAGAGCGAGCATGAGTTTATGCATGGTATTTCCTCCCAGATGTGCGATGCCCTCCCGGCAACCGCGTTCAATTATGCTGCGCAAACCATTTGCGCTACAGGTTTGGCAAAGACTTGCCCCTCGAACAGACGACGGGCGGTCCGCAGTATGCCGGCGACCGTTGTGCCATTGCGGGATTCCAGCTTGACTTCCAGACGGCCGCTCGGATGTTCGAGAACAAGATTGACCGGAAGCTTGCGTCCTCCGATCAGGCGTGATGCGACCGTGGCATCGCTGATGCATGCCGTGGCGATGCCGACGGCTCCCGTCGTGGCGAGGGAGGGATGGCACTGGTGCGGCATGAAATAGCGCACGTTCAGATCACCGCCGGCTTTCGGCGTCGAGATAAGGACGGGTTTGGGCGTGACCTGGGTCCGCACGTCGCCCATGCCCATGCGCTGGCCCGCCTGCAGCCGCAGCCTTTCCAGCCGCTCGAGGAGGGCATGGTCGGCGTTGAGTTCGGCAGCGCTCTCATAGCCCGTTGCCCCGATGGCTGCGGCCTCAAGTATCATCATCGGCATGGCGCAATCGATGCAGGTGACGTCGATACCGTCGATGATCTCGCGTGGATGGCCCGTTGGAAACAGCCTGCCGGTCCGTGCGCCGGCGGCGTCCATGAATGTCAGGGCAATCGGCGCAGCGTGCCCCGGCACCCCGTCAATCGATGCATCGCCGAGATAGGCCACACGGCCATCCGGCGTCGGGACCTCCGCCTCAATCAGCTTGCCGGTGTTGACATTGTGTATCCGCACCCGCGTTACCGGTCCTGTCGTTCTGATCAAACCGGCTTCGATGGCAAACGGGCCAACGGCAGCAAGCATGTTGCCGCAATTGGGTGATGTGTCGACCATCTGCTGATCGATCCGCACCTGGGCAAAGAGATAGTCGACGTCGGCACCTGTTACCGTCGACGGGCCAACGATGGCAACCTTGCTGGTGACCGGGTTGCCGCCGCCGATACCGTCGATCTGCAGGGGATGACCGGACCCCATCACCGACAACAGGATCTGGTCGCGTTGGCGTGGATCGGAGGGAAGGTCCGATGCCAGAAAAAACGGTCCCTTGGACGTACCGCCTCTCATGAGGACGCAAGGTATGCGAAGGAGGTCATTCATGGCGCAGTGCTCTTTATTCATGCGTTCAACAGAACAATCTGTCGGTTTCTTGCATTTTGCGGTAAGGTGATTGATATGTGAAATGCAAAGTTTGCGAGGATTGATGTGATATGAGCATTAATTGTGAAATACTGGATCTGCGGGCTTTTCTCTCGGTGGTGGAGCTGGAAAGTTTTCACCGGGCGGCGGAAGCCTTGAATCTCTCGCAACCGGCGTTGAGCCGGCGCATCCAGAAGCTGGAGGCAACCATCGGAGCGCCGCTTCTGGAGCGGACCACGCGCCATGTCTCGGCCACGGCTGTGGGAAGCGAACTCATCCCGCTCGTTCAGCGCATGCTGGAGGAGTTTGACGGCTCGCTCTTTGCCGTGCGGGATATCGGCGCCCAGCGCAGCGGGCTCGTCACCATCGCGTGCCTGCCCACCGCCGCCTTCTATTTCCTGCCGACGGTGATCAAGCAGTTCAATGCCGAATACCCGCACATCCGCTTTCGCATCCTGGACCTTCCCGCCACCGACGGGCTTTTGGCTGTTGCCCGCGGCGAGGTGGAATTCGGCATCAACATCATGGGTGCCGCCGACCCCGATCTGATTTTCGACCGGCTGATCGAGGACCCGTTCGTGCTTGCGGCGCGCAAGGATCACCCGCTTGCCGCCAAAAGCGAACTCGGATGGGAAGACCTGACGCCCTATCCGCTGATCACCGTGCACCGCTCCAGCGGCAACCGGACACTGCTCGACGCGGCACTGGCAAAATCCAACCTGAAATTGCGCTGGTTCTACGAGGTGACGCACCTGTCGACGTCGCTCGGCCTCGTCGAGGCCGGACTGGGGATTTCCGTGCTGCCCAAGCTGGCAACGCCGCAGGAGGAGCATCCGTTTCTTGTCACCCGGCCGATCCGCAATCCGGAAATTTCACGAACGATCGGTGTCGTACGGCGACGGGGAGGAACATTGTCACCCGCTGCCGAGCGATTTCTCAACATGCTGATTGGCACTTGGTCGGAAGGTTAGGGCGGTGCCCGCTGCGAAAACTGCTTCTTCAAGGGAAGCTGTGATCTGCAATATGCAGCCTATTGACCTGGTCAACCCGAAGGGATCAGCCGTGCCAAACGTGCGGTGTTGAACCAATTCTGCACAGGTTTCGACGAGAGGGCGTTGCATTTCCGCCACAATGTGTTGCATGAGTGCAACTTGGTTGGGATGACGTAAGCAATGCTCTTATCAAATTCGGTCAATCAGTTGGGAAACTCGCTCACGGCTGCCGCTGGCGGCAACACGCAGCGTTTTTACTCGCGTATCGGCGTTGTCACGGTAGTTCTGGCGCTTTTGACGACGGGCGTAACGTTTTTCATCCTCACGGGAATGACCCCGGTTCAGCCCGAGAGCAACCTCACTTTTATCCTGACCGGTCTCAATGCGCTGCTGATTCTCGCCTTGATCGTGCTCATTGGCCGCGAAGTCTATCGTATCAGCCAGGCCAGGAACCGGGGGAAGGCTGCATCCCGCCTGCATGTGCGCCTCGTCGTGCTGTTTTCACTTGTCGCTGCGGTACCGGCCATGCTGGTGGCCATCGTTGCATCGGTCACGCTCGATCTCGGGCTTGATCGCTGGTTCGAAATGCGGACCACGACGATCGTCAACTCGTCGATCAGCCTTGCCAATTCCTACATTCAGGAAAGTGCGCGCAACCTGCAGGGCACGACGCTTGAAATGGTCAGCGATGTCGACGCACAACGCTCGCTGTACAATCTGGACCGCACCAGTTTTACGCGCTTCCTGACCCAGCAGGCGCTCGGCCGCGGCCTGATCGGCGCATTCATCATCCGCTCCAACGGTGACACCTCCGTTCGCGCCGACATTCGCACGAATTTTTCAATTCCGCCGGTCGCAAAATCCATTCTCAACACGGCACAGGACGGCAAGCCGGTGCTCATCCCGCCGGAACGGACCAATCTGCTCAGTGCCGTCGTGAAACTCCAGCAGATACCGGATATGTTCCTCTACACGGTCCGCCCGGTCGATGGGGACATTCTCAACTCCATGCGCGCCATCGAGGGCAACAATCTCGATGCGGGCAAACCGGTTGCCAATGGTGTGGACACGCAGATTCTGTTTGCTCTGCTCTACTTCGGCCTGACCCTCACTTTGCTTCTGTCGGCCATCTGGACCGGCATTGCGGTGGCGGACCGGCTGGTGCGCCCCATCCGGCTGCTGATCGGTGCAGCGGATGATGTTGCAACCGGCAATCTGGATGTTGCGGTGCCGGTGCGCCGTTCCGACGGCGATGTCGGGTCGCTGTCCCAGACATTCAACACCATGGTGCGCCAGCTGGGAACGCAGCGCCGCGACCTTGTTGCCGCCAAGGACCAGATCGATGAACGCCGCCGTTTTTCCGAAGCGGTGCTCGCCGGCGTGACGGCAGGCGTCATCAGCGTGGATGCCGATGGGGCAATCGGCATCATGAACCGTTCCGCCGAAGCGATGTTCGATCTGGACCCCGTCACGACCGTCGGCAAGAATCTGACGGCGCTCGTCCCGGAAATCGGACTGGTGTTCGAGGTTGCCCATGCCACGGGCCGGTCGGTTTACCGCGAACAGGTATCGATGTCGCGGCGCGGCAGCGCCCGGACGTTCAATGTCCAGATTACTGTCGAAGACGCGGAATCCGCTGACCACTCCTATGTGGTCACCGTCGATGACATCACCGATCTGGTGGAGGCGCAGCGTTCATCCGCCTGGGCCGACGTCGCGCGGCGCATCGCCCACGAAATCAAAAATCCGCTCACGCCCATTCAGTTGTCGGCGGAACGCATCCGCCGGCGCTATGGCAAGGTGATTACCGAAGATCGTGAAGTTTTCGACCAGTGCACGGAAACCATCATCCGGCAGGTGGGTGATATCGGGCGCATGGTCGACGAGTTTTCATCCTTCGCGCGCATGCCGAAACCCGAAATCAAGGCGATGGATTTGCGCGAAGCCTTGCGCGAAGCCTCGTTCCTGGTCGAAGTCAGCCGCAGCGATATCCGCTTCGAGCGGGATTTCGGCAATGTGCCGCTCATCGGGCAATTCGACGGCCGGCTTATCGGGCAGGCGTTCGGAAACGTTATCAAAAATGCTGCAGAAGCAATTGAATCCGTTGTGAAAGATGGACTGGGTGACGGACATATCCGTATCCGGTCGAGGCAGGAGGGAGATGCTCTGATTGTCGAAATTTCCGACAATGGCAAAGGTTTGCCGCGTGAACACCGGCAGCGTTTGCTTGAACCCTACATGACGACGCGCGAGAAAGGCACGGGCCTTGGCCTCGCAATTGTCAAAAAGATCGTTGAAGAACATGACGGTCAAATTGAACTGCACGATGCCCCCGCGGACTTCCACGGCGGGCGGGGTGCAATGATCCGCATGGTTTTTCCCACGACCCATACCAATACACAGACAGCCGACAATTCCGATCCATCGGCGAAACAGGTGAATTCAAATGGCATCTGACATTCTTGTCGTCGACGATGAAGTCGACATCCGCGAGCTTGTTGCAGGAATATTGAGCGACGAGGGGCACGAAACCCGTGTAGCCTCGGACGCGGACAGCGCATTGGCGGCGATCGATGATCGCATTCCCCGCCTGATCTTTCTGGACATCTGGATGCAAGGCAGCCGCCTCGACGGTCTTGCCCTTTTGGACGAGATCAAGAGCCGCCATCCCGATATTCCCGTGGTCATGATTTCCGGTCACGGCAACATCGAAACCGCGGTTTCCGCCATCCGGCGCGGCGCCTATGATTTCATCGAGAAGCCGTTCAAGGCTGACCGTCTGATTCTGATCGCCGAACGGGCGCTCGAAACATCCAAGCTGCGGCGCGAAGTTTCCGACCTGCGCAAGCGCTCGACGGAAAGCTCCGAACTGCTCGGCACGTCGCTGTCGATGAACCACCTGCGCCAGACCATCGAACGTGTCGCGCCGACCAACAGCCGCATCATGATCACCGGCCCGTCCGGTGCAGGCAAGGAACTCACGGCACGGGCCATCCACGCCTTGTCGACCCGTTCCAAGGGACCATTCGTCAACCTGAACGCGGCGACGATCACGCCGGAGCGCATGGAAGTCGAGCTTTTCGGCACGGAATCCGATGGCGGCGAGCGCAAGGTGGGCGCGCTGGAGGAAGCCCATGGCGGCATTCTCTATCTCAATGAAATTGCCGATATGCCGCGCGAAACGCAGAACAAGATCCTGCGTGTGCTCGTCGATCAGCAGTTTGAACGGGTAGGCGGCACCAAGCGCATCAAGGTGGACGTACGGATCATCTCCTCGACCGCGCAAAATCTCGAAGCGATGATTGCCGAGGGCCGGTTCCGCGAAGACCTGTTCCACCGGCTGGCGGTGGTTCCCGTGATTGTTCCGCCCTTGGCGGACCGGCGCGACGACATTCCTGCGCTTGTCGAATTCTTCATGACGCAGATTGCCGAACAGGCGGGTATCAAGCCGCGCAAGATCGGCCCGGATGCCATGGCCGTGCTGCAGTCCCATTCCTGGCCGGGCAATATCCGCCAGCTGCGCAACAATATCGAGCGCCTGATTATCCTGGCGCGCGGCGATGATCCGGAAGCGGTCATCACCGCCGATCTGCTGCCTGCGGAAATCGGCGACACGCTGCCGAAGGCTCCAACCGAATCCGACCAGCACATCATGGCCCTGCCGCTGCGCGAGGCACGCGAGCGCTTCGAGAAGGAATATCTCATTGCGCAGATCAACCGGTTCGGCGGCAATATTTCCCGCACGGCGGAGTTTGTCGGCATGGAGCGTTCGGCTCTGCACCGGAAGCTGAAATCGCTCGGGGTCTAACCGCTTCACGCAATCTCAGGGACTTCGGAGGAATACGTTGGTAGCCGACAGTATTCGGTTGCGACTCTCCGGCTTTTACGGGAAAGTCGGCGGCCTTTGCCCTGCGGCATAGGCCCTTCATCATGGGAGTGAGGAATGTTTCGTGCTGTCAATCCGCAAGGCCCGCCGGCCAGCAGTCTCATTGACGTGGACGCAATGGCCGTGATCGCCGAAGGCAAAGCCAGCTGATGCGTGTGATCATCTGCGGCGCAGGGCAGGTTGGATATGGCATCGCCGAACGTCTGGCTGCCGAAGACAATGATATTTCGGTCATCGACACATCGGCCGAGCTCATTCAGGTCATACGCGATACGCTGGATGTGCGCGGTTTTGTCGGTCACGGCGCCCACCCGGATGTTCTGGCGGCCGCCGGTGCCGAGCAGGCGGACATGATCATTGCGGCAACGCTTTATGACGAAGTGAACATCGTCGCCTGTGAAGTGGCGCATGCTCTGTTCAATGTGCCGACCAAGATCGCCCGCATCCGCGCACAGGCCTATCTGCAGCCGCACTACCAGGACCTGTTTTCCCGCGATCACATGCCGATCGACGTCATCATTTCGCCCGAGCTTGAGGTCGGGGAAATGGTGCTGCGCCGCATCGCCTTGCCCGGCGTGAGCGATGTCGTCCGCTTTGCCGACGAGACTATCGTGGTGATGGCGATCGAATGCCTGGAAGACTGTCCCGTCATCAACACGCCGCTCATTCAATTGAGCAATCTCTTCCCTGACCTGCCGTCGACCGTGATGGCCATCATCCGCAATGACACGTTGCTCATTCCGCGCTCTGCCGATCACCTCTTGGCCGGTGACATCGCCTATGTCGCGACAACCAAGTCACAGGTGCGCCGTACATTGGCGCTGTTCGGTCACGAGGAACCCGAGGCAACACGCATCGTCATTGCCGGCGGCGGCAATGTCGGGCTCTACGTCGCCCAGACAATTGAAGCCAAGCAGCCCAAGACCAAGGTCAAGCTGATCGAACCCAATTTGACCCGCGCCAATGCCATTGCAGACGGTCTTCGGCGTTCCATGGTGCTGCATGGCAGTGCGCTGGATCAGAAACTGCTGCTGGAAGCGGAAATCCAGGATGCGGACCTTCTGGTCGCACTGACGAATGACGACCAGGTCAACATGCTCGCCGGCGTCATGGCCAAACGCCTCGGCTGCAAATCCAGTCTCGTCCTCATCAACAACCCGGACTATCTCGACCTCAGCAAATCCCTCGGCATCGATGCCCATATCAGCCCGCGCAGCGTCACCATTTCGCGTGTGCTGCAGCATGTGCGGCGGGGCCGTATCCGGGCCGTACACAGCGTCCAGAAGGGCCGGGCGGAAATTATCGAGGCTGAGGCGCTTGAAACCTCGCCGCTTGTCGGCGCCCCGCTGCGCGACCTCGACCTGCCGGATGGACTGCGGATCGGCGCGATCTACCGCAACGGCGAAGTCATCCGCCCCGATGGTTCGGTCCGCATCAAACCACAGGACCGGGTGGTCATCTTTGCCACGGCCGAAGCGGTCAAACAGGTCGAGCAGATGTTCCGCGTCAGTCTCGAATTCTTCTGATCAGCAGAAAGACGCACCGCCATGAAACTGCAACTTCTCCGCAATGCTACATTGAAACTTGATTATGCCGGTTCAACCGTCCTGATCGATCCATTTGGACGGTGTTCTCATCGTCATGGATGCGGAGCAAACTGTCGAGGTCTGCCGCATTTCACCCCTGAAGACAAAAGTCGTCGCGACGCATATGGAAGCCCTTGACCATGCAACAGTCACCCGCGACGATCTGAAGGCCCATGCGCAGGCAGCGGCTATCGATTCCCACAAGCTGATCATCCCTTCCGATGGAGAAACCCTCCATCTCACAGCCCCCAACCCATGAGACCAACCATGCCAAAGACCTATGCTTTTGTCGGCAACCTGAATCGCAACGCTCTGCCCAATGCAGGAAAGGGGATCAGCATCTTCCGCTTTGACGACAAGACCGGTGATCTCACGTTCGTCAGCGAATACCTCGCAATCGACAATCCCGGTTATATCGCCATCGACGAAAAGCGCCGGCGTCTTTACGCGGCAGTGGAAATCCCCGAATGGAACGAGGGGATGGCTGTCGCCTTCGATATCGATCCGGCCTCGGGAGCCTTGTCCTATATCAACATGCAGCCGACCCTTGGCAACACCACCTGCCATCTCGGGTTCGATCAGTCCGGCGAGACGATCTTTGCCTCCAATTATACCGTTGCCGCGCTGGGCGAACGCCCCGGCAATGCCGTGGCCGCTTTCGCCATCCGCGCCGACGGCGGGCTGGAACCGGCCTTTGCCGCTGCTATTCATGAGGGCAGGAATGCGATCCTGCCGACGGACAAGCGGCAGCATGGTCACTGCGCCGTCGTCAGCCCGGATAATCGGACCGTGTTTGTTTGCGATCTCGGCCTGGACCGGATCATGGCCTATAAGCTGCCGTCGAAGGGCGGCAAACTGGAGCTGGCAGCATCGCCCTTCACGACCTTGCCCGATGGTGCCGGACCGCGCCATATGACATTCCATCCGAATGGGAGGATTGCTTATGTTATCAATGAATTGAACAGCACTGTTTCAGTTCTGCATTACAATGCCGAAACCGCCGAGTTGGCGCTTGGCCAGACGCTTCCATCCATCCCTGCGGACTTCACCGCGACCAATACCTGCGCAGAGATCGCCGTCAGTGCCGACGGCCGGTTCCTTTATGGCTCCAACCGTGGCCACAACAGCATCGTCAGCTATGCCATTGCCGCCGACGGCAGCCTTGCGCTGATCGGCTGGACACCGTCGCAGGGCCTTGGCCCACGCAACTTCGTCATCGATCCCACAGGCAAGTTCATGCTCGTTGCCAATCAGAAAGGCGGGGGCATCGCCGTGTTCAAACGCGATATCGAAACGGGTGCGCTGGAAGATACCGGCAAGCGGGTGGACCTGCCAACGCCCATGCGCATGGTCTTCGGACAGTTCGAATAGGAGTTTTGCCGATGTCCCGCATCGCCTATGTCAACGGCCAGTACATTCCCCATGCCAATGCCGGTGTTCACATTGAAGACCGCGGCTACCAGTTTGCCGATGGCGTTTATGAAGTCTGCGAGGTTGCCCGCGGCAACATCATGGACATGACGCGCCATCTCAATCGGCTCGACCGCTCGCTTTCGGAGCTGCGGATCGGCTGGCCGATGAACCGGAAGGCGCTGCAGAGCGTGATCGCCGAGGTGGTCCGGCGCAACCGTGTGTACAATGGCATGGTCTATCTGCAGGTGACGCGCGGTGTCGCCAAGCGCGACCACGTCTTTCCCGCGGCCAATACGCCGCCTTCCATCGTCATCACCGCCAAGCGCACGGATCCCGTCATGTTCGCTGCCCGGGCGGCAAAGGGTGTGAAGGTCATCACGGTGCTGGAAAACCGCTGGGAGCGGGTGGACATCAAATCTATCGGCCTTTTACCAAATGTTATGGCGCGCCAGCTGGCCAAGGAGCAGGGCGCTCAGGAAGCCTGGTTCATCGATCCGGATGGCACCGTTAGGGAAGGCGCGGCAACAAATGCGTGGATTGTCACCATGGACGGCGTTCTGGTGACCAGACAGGCGGAAACCGGCATTTTGCGTGGTATTACCCGCACAACCATCTTCGACGTGGCCAAAAAGCTGGGATTGACGATCGAGGAACGCGGCTTTTCTGTCGAGGAAGCCAAGCACGCCCGTGAAGTTTTCATGACCGCAGCCACAACTGTTGTGATGCCAATCGTTGCGATTGACGGCGAATCGGTGGCAAATGGGCACCCGGGAACGATCGCACTTTCGTTACGGGAAGCGTTTTTTGACATTGCGGAAAAAACGCCATCCTGTTAACCGGAGTATGAGGGGACTAACAGAAACCATTTTTCACCTCCTGCAGGAGTAGGCTTTCTGCTCCCGTTGCCGAAATTTGTATGAGACACGTTTGCTGATCGCATAAAAGGACAAAAACAATGGCTGAACGATCGCAGAATCTTCAGGACCTATTTCTGAATTCAGTCAGAAAACAGAAGATTTCTCTGACAATTTTCCTCATCAATGGCGTCAAACTGACCGGTATTGTCACCTCGTTCGACAATTTCTGCGTCCTGTTGCGCCGCGACGGCCATTCTCAGCTCGTCTACAAACATGCCATCTCGACCATCATGCCGAGCCAGCCTGTGCAAATGTTCGAAGCTGAGGCCGAAGACAGCGACTGAGATAACATTTGACCAAAGAAACAAGGCGTAACGCGCAAAACCCTGGCGGATCAACCGATAATGGTGAGACCGCCAGAGAAGCCACGCGCGCAATCGTCATTGTGCCGGTTCTGCCGACACGCTTTTCCGATGGCGGCAAGGCCGACGATCACGGCCGCATGAAGCACCAGCCCGAATTCCAGCGCAGCGACGATGCGCGGCTGGAAGAGGCCGAAGGCTTGGCCCGCGCCATTGATCTGGACATTGTCCATTCCAATATCGTGCAGGTTTCGGCGCCGCGTCCGGCGACCTTGCTGGGGACGGGCAAGGTTGAAACGATTCATGAGCTCATTGAGGCTTCCCATGCGGAGCTCGTGATCGTCGATCATTCCCTGACACCGGTACAGCAGCGCAATCTCGAAAAGGCATGGAACGCCAAGGTTCTCGACAGGACCGGGCTCATTCTTGAGATTTTCGGACGGCGCGCCCAGACGAAAGAGGGCGCCCTGCAGGTGGAACTTGCGCACCTCACCTATCAGAAGGGGCGGCTGGTCCGCAGCTGGACCCACCTTGAACGCCAGCGTGGCGGCGGCGGCTTCCTCGGCGGTCCCGGTGAAACGCAGATCGAGGCCGACAGGCGCGCACTGCAGGAAAAGATCCTGCGCATCAAGCGCGAACTGGAAACGGTGGTGCGCACCCGCACCCTGCACCGCAGCAAGCGCAAGAAGGTGCCGCATCCGGTCGTGGCGCTCGTCGGCTATACCAATGCGGGCAAATCAACGCTGTTCAACCGGCTGACCGGAGCAGGGGTCGTGGCCGAGGACATGCTCTTTGCCACGCTTGATCCGACCTTGCGCCGTATCCGGCTGGAGCACGGCGAGACGATCATCCTCTCCGACACGGTGGGTTTCATCTCCAACCTGCCTACGCATCTTGTTGCCGCCTTCCGGGCGACACTGGAAGAGGTGGTTGAAGCCGATCTGATCCTGCACATCCGCGATATCTCCGATCCGGATACCGCAGCCCAGTCGGAAGACGTCCATGCGATCATGACCAGCCTCGGCATCGAGCGCGGCGATACGAAGCGCATTCTCGAAGTGTGGAACAAGATCGACAGGCTTGACGATGCGGGCCGCGAGTCGGCACAGCGTCTCAGTGCGGCGGTGAAGGGCGACGAACATCCGATTCCGGTGTCGGCGATCACGGGCGAGGGCGTTGACGCCCTGCTGAAGGAAATCGAGAACCGCATTGCCGGCAAGCTGAAGCATGTCAAAATCACCCTGCGGCCGGACCAGATGCGGCTGATGGACTGGATCTACCAGCACTCCAGCAATGTGAAACGCAAGGATCTGGACGACGGGTCGGTATCCCTCACCATGGACATGACCGTCGCGTCCCACGCCAATCTCGACGAGAAATTGCTGCGCCGGACCAACGGCTAAGACGGGTTACTTCGCGGTTTTGGCTTCCTGCCAAAGTGCTTCCATTTCATCGAGTGTCGCCGCGTCGAGCGTCTGTTTCTGCTCGTTCAGCTTGCGCTCGATATAGTGGAAGCGTGACCGGAACTTTTCATTGGTGCCACGCAGGGCGCTTTCCGGTTCAAGCTTCAAATGGCGGCCGAGATTGACCATGGCAAACAGCAGGTCGCCATATTCTTCTTCCGTATTTTCCCGGTCGCCATTGGCAATGGCCTGTTTCAACTCGCCGATTTCTTCCTCGATCTTGTCGAGAATGGGCGCGGCTTCCGACCAGTCAAAGCCAACCTTGGCCGCCTTCTGCTGCAGTTTGAGTGCGCGCATCAGGGCCGGAAAGCCGTGCGGAATGTCGTCGAGGAAGCCGGTCGGCTCCACGGCGCCCAGATTGAGCGCAGCACGGCGCTCGCGCCGCTCCGCCTTTTCCTCGGCCTTGATCTTGTCCCACATGCCCTTGGCCATGCCGGCACCGCGGGCGGCCTCTTCACCGAAGACATGGGGATGGCGGCGGATCATCTTGTGCGTGATCGCCTGGACCACGTCACCGAAATCGAATGCCTTCATTTCTTCCGCCATCCGCGCATGAAACACCACCTGCAAGAGCAGATCGCCCAATTCTTCGCGCAGATCGTCGATATCATCGCGCTCGATGGCATCGATCACCTCGAAGGCTTCCTCGAGCGTATAGGGGGCGATGGACTTGAAATCCTGCTCAAGATCCCACGGACAGCCGGTCACCGGCGTGCGCAGGGCCTGCATGATCTCAAGAAGGCGGGTGATGTCACGTGATGGTTTCATAAGAAATATACTAAGACAGGAGCGGGGCGGCTGATATGACCGAGCTGAAATGCCGGTGGCTTGTCCACAGGATCGGTCAGCGTTTCCCGGCCGCCTGCAGCGATATGGGCCCGATCACATCATAGACCACCCTGACGCCATCCACCGTTTCCGGAAGCTCGGTCGTTTCGGGAACCTGATCGCGCAGATTGACCTTGATGGCGTAGGAGTCACCGATACGGATCAGGCCGACACCAATGACGGTGCCGCATGATCCGGCCAGTTCCCTGGCTTTCGGCTTGGCAAGCCGCGCCTGTTCGATGGAGGTGGTCATGGCTTTAATTTAGTGCATCCCGACCACTCCCGCTAGTGGTCCGATTCCGACATTCGCTTGGTGCGCGTGATGTGAAACGGAATGCGAATGTCAAATTCGTTCCACTAGGGTCAAACCGGCATCGTCAGCCCCAATTTCTCCAGCACGATGGAAAGATCATTGGCAAAGGTGACACCCTTGCCGTTGGTGCCACCCTGGTCGCTGCCGGCAAACAGCAGGGCGCAGGCATAGCCCTTTTCGTCCATGATCACCGATCCGCTGTCGCCGCCCGAGCTGAAAGGACCGCTGTCTGTGGTCTGGATCTCGATCTGGCTGTCAAAACCGATGTCGCCGAATTCATAGCTGACCACCACGTCATCGACTTCGATTGCCGTAACAACACCTTGCGTCGCGCCGGTTGTCCTGCCGATCTTGAACACCTTGTCGCCGGGACGGAGCGGGGTCTTGCGCAGGCCCTTCAATTTCCCCGCACCCATCAGGGTCACCGCGTCGAAGTCGATATCCGCATCGATCGAGGCGATGGCAGCGTCGACCAGGTTGTTTGCGCCTGATACAACCGGCTCGAAAGCCAGCAGTTCGCCGACCTTGTCCTTGCTTTTCCTGCCGCCGTCATAGGCGGCGGGCTGCAGGATCGCATCGCCGATCTTCGCCTTGTTTTCATTGGCCAGCACATGATTGTTGCTCAGAATGACGGCCTTGCCGCTCGCCGTGTGCTGCGCAAAGCCGCCAAGCGTGCCCGCCGTAATCGAATAATGCCCGACCGACGCGCCGATCAGCAGCGGCCTCTGGCGCAGCTGATGCCAGGGCAAGACCGCCGGCGCTGCCAGAGCGCCGCCTTTGAACACGGTGCCGATATAGGTGATGTCGGCCTTGTTGCGGGCTGCTTCCTCGATCTGCTGGCGCAGATAGGCATTTGTTTCGAGCGCACGGCGCTGGACGCGGACGGCGAGCCGGTAATCGTTCTTTCCATCGCCGGCGGCAATGCCAAGCGCGATACCGCCTTCGACGCCGGTCAGACGCCGTATTGCGGTGGAGCGGACAATGCGGCGTTCGGCGCGAATTTCAGTGACAAGCGGTCGAATGATCTGTTCTGCGATTTCAGTCTTCAGTGCGCGTACAGTTTTCAAATCCACGGCGGTCATCCTTCTTGTGTCTACAAGTTCAGGGCACGTGTGCGACTCGACGATGAGCTTAGCGGTGGAGTTATGGTTTGGCGAGCGATGTGAGCAGGGGCTGTACAGCCCCTGCTTGTATATCTGGCCTTCAAGGCAAGGCCTTCACCAAGGATCGCCTGGGATTATTTTATGAACTGAACTACTGATTTGGTATTGGCAGCAGCAACTGCATCCGCGTTTTTCACCGTATCGGAAACATCGACATCAAGAGACCAGATGCGAACTTTGGCGGGATTCATTGCATCAAGAATATTGGGAATCCCCTGTGAATCTGCGTCCGCAGGAGCAATGAAAGAAACGCTCTTATCGACGGTAATGACACCCCTTATGTCGTCATATGTAGATCTGGCATCGAGAGGTGTCAAAAGTTCACCGCTGACGGTATTGTTTCGTTTATCGTATTCAATACCCCATATGGAGCTGTATAAATCCCTTTTTACTGCGTTTCCAGTTGTATAATCCCAATAATGGTAGCTCTCACTGGACGGCAGAATACCCTCATTATGTATCGCATACTGGATATATGGCGTATCGGCATAATTTGCAGTTGATAGAGAAGTTCCCGCCGAAATCACGAAGTCCAGTTTGAAATATCGCTGGTCCAATTGTGCCATGCGATATTTGTCGCTTTGAACATTTGCGGACATGTAATCTAGGCAAATATCAATCCCGAATGGTAGCTCTTCGATAATGTTGTTTTGAAACTTATTCGAAATTACTTTTCCTTGCGCATCGAATGATTGCGCAAGGGATGAACTTACAGATGCAATGGAAATATTGACGCCACCATCTTTGCTGAGTGTGCATTTTTCAATATAATTGTATGCCTTGGGATTGCTTGGATTTGCTTTAAGATCGTCACCGTTAACATATACAGATTTATCATCTTTCATGACACTATTGCAATTAGGTGCAGTCACATCTTTGTAATCTATCGCGGAGACCAGCCGTTTGGGCCAGATCATATAAGCGGGGCGAGGGTAACGTGGATCGTCCAATGGCAGATTATGCGTGCAAACAAGATGATTGCGCGCGCCATATATGATTCCAACTCCTCCAGCATATGCGCCGTTACTTGCCAAGAACGCATTGGGTTCCGGCGCCAGAGTCGCGACAGTGCCCGGCAGCAGAACAATCCTGCCATATTTGTCTTCCGGAAACTTCGATATCAGTATTCTTGCATTCTGCGTCACGGCATCAAGATACAAGTTACCCGATACAACCAATTCGGCTTCATTCAGAAAATCGCCCCAAGGCACGTTCCAGAAGAATTCTGGTGCGGTGAAGAAACTCACATCAAATTCCGTCGGGCGGTGCTTTTTGAAAGCCGTCACCATGGCCCGATAGAAGAGCGCAAACCTGTTGTCCAAAGCGCGCTTCAGATAGGTTTCAATTCCTTCGTAGACAAGTGTTTTGGTCGTGTCTTTCGGATCGGGAGTGCGAACCGAATCAGGGGTGAGTGCTGACGGTATCTTGTTGTCAGAGGCGTATTTGAGATATTTGTCCGCGCTTTCGAACGTGATTGTCTTTTGGGGATCTTTCGGATCGTTGATTGTTACTGTCGTCGTCGTACCCTTCGTCGTGAGTATCGCTTTGCTGCGCGTGGAAATTTGCTTGAATGAATTATATTCCAAATTGTAGATTCCAACATTCATTCTGGTCCGCTTGACTGCTGGAGGAGCTGGCGGCTTCACCGGCTCAGATAAGCTTGGCGAGGGCGCAGGCGCTTTCGTCAGGACGGTATTTCCCACAACTGCTTGGGTAGTTGGTGAAACGGCGCCGGTCGAAGCTACAGCCATTGCTGCAGTCGGTGGCGCGGATTGCACCACAAGCGGTTTCACAGGCTCGGATGCTGCTGACTGAGACTTGCCCGCTTCCGGAGAAACACCTTTGTCCGGCGCGGACTCAGCGGGCGGCGCGATGAGCTCGGGCCGTTCCGGGATATGCGTGACAGGCACGGTCGTTGGCGGCGGTTCGGTGGACGGGGCGGGGAGCGACGGCTGAACATCTGTCGTCGCGTAAGGGGGAAGCGGTATGGAAAGAGATGGTGTAGACGGGGGAACTTCTGCCTCAACAACGGCTTCGGAAGGAAGGTCAAACGTCGAAGGAGATGCCGTGATAGTCTCACTATCAGATGCCAGACCGTTATCTTCGTTACATCCGCTCAATACGGCTAGCAGAGACGTGGCAGGTAAATAAGCGCAGCCCATCAACAGAGCTCGCCTTAACCGCGATGGTTGATCGACATGCAAAGGCAGATTGCGCCTCGGTTCAAAATTGATTTTCACTTTATGCCTCGCAAAAAATTGCTGAAATATCGTTCTCATCCCGAAATTACGGGCTTAACTAAATGGCGAAATAAAAAACCATTCGCCACAGTTCGATACGCAAATTTTGTGCCAATTATCCCGACGTGGCTGCGATTAGCCAACATCCGAGATAACATAGGGAATAACCATCCATGTTGTGACGATCCAAACCGTAAACTGCGGATCTGCTCGTGAGACCAGTCTACCTCGCCACCGCCTTCGAAAATAGAAACAGCCTAATTATTGTGCTCTTATCAGCAGTAGCGCAAAAAATATGCAGAAATCATTGTTGAAGTCATCCTGATTTGGCTTGCAGCGTCTGCGCTATGATACGGCGTTCATTCATGTTCAACTGACGGAAACTGCTGCGCATTGCATCCTCCTGAGAACAAAGAGGGTTTAGTACCTGTTGCAGTTGAAAATAGAATGTACCCGGCTACATACAATGTGGCAGCAAGGTTGAAATGTCGCTTGTTGTGCAAAGTTAAAATGTCATCCTGACAGATGCCGAGGTGTGTCGCCGGGCAGGGCGGAGACCTCGATATCGCAGCTCTGCCTGGCGACAGTGAATAGATCTGTGGCAGCCTGCTCCCGTAGTCTGCGTTCCCTTCGTTCCTCGACCCAGCTGTTGCGCCGCGACGGTTTGCGTGCGCGCTTTTGATAGGCGATGACCTCGCTGTTGGTC